>Ga0058701_10005554_pt1 | contig 10499 bp, 7 predicted proteins | sample AgamicOrMae_FD_97039 | JGI IMG/M metagenome (GOLD analysis project Ga0058701, IMG submission 97039) | Agave microbial communities from Guanajuato, Mexico - Or.Ma.e | ecosystem: Host-associated > Plants > Phyllosphere > Phylloplane/Leaf | place: Guanajuato, Mexico | collected 2012-06-04 | reverse complement strand
TGTTTCCGAACAGCGTCGCTGGGCGGTGATGGTTTAAATGGGGAATGCTTTTCAGTGTCTTGTGTTATTCTTCATTTCGTCGCTAAGCTGAATGCACAGTGAAGCAAGGCTATGGCATGTGATCCAATTTAGACTGAATAACCGATTGTCACCTAGAGGCCTGAATATACTAGAGAGGCGGCATTGAGGGTGCCAAATCAAGGGCGCCTCCAAGTTTCTTCGTAAGCTACAGATTGGTAATGAAAAATAAAATGGCTGCCCAATGCGTCTTCTTGTTAGTATACCCAGGCCCATATTGTCAACAGAGGAGCCAGGTGTGTGACACCTGACCTATCCCGAAAATTCTTCACCTAAACTAACTAAAACTAACAAAGCTTCTAAACCTATGAGCTTGTGTCACTAATCCTCATATTGAAATGAAGATGTAAATATGGTTTAACACAAGATGTAGGAAATGCTATATTATGAAAAAGTTATAGGAAATGATACTTTTAAATTCCGTTTTCCTTAGAGTTGTAAAAACATCACCAAAAATGGCGGGAACTGTTTGAAGGAATTTTTCCTCAAGCGGACTCTTTATTAAACAATGAAAAAGGCAGTCTTACTTCAAGCGTTTTTTGGAGTGGAAAAAACAACATGTTCCCGGAAGTTAACGGGGTGTTGAAATGTTGCCAAAATGCATGGTTGAATCTCGAGTACTCGTCGATCCAATTCTCCAGTTTCCTTGCATGGAATAATGGACCACTCGCGCTTTGCCTTGATCTCGTTTTCAGCTGTCCTAACACAATACGGATGCTCCCTAACAAAACGTACATTTCCGCTAATACTCGCGATCAATTTTCAAAGCTTTTTATGTCTTTTCCAAGTACGTTGTACGATAAATATTTTAACATATGAATATTACTACAGACTTTTTTTTCTTTTTTCTCTACCCTCGCTTCATCTAACTTTAAACCGATCTGAACTAACCAAGCCTCCTGCAAAATAAAACTTGAAACATGATGCAAAATGACTTGGACATAATTGAAACTTCTTTCCCGGAAAATGTTTTCTGATAAAAGAGAGTAGAAAAATACAATATTAATATCAGAATACAGCGTGATATAATGTAACAAAAAATCAAAATCAAAAAAGGACGGGGTTTGGGGAGGAAAATTAACCACTAAAATTTTTGTACCTCATGCATGTCTTATGAAGTACCAGCCATTATCCTTCTTCAGTTCCATTAGACTTTTTAATTATGTTGCATCTTATCTAAACCCAGTTAGTTATCCTATCGGGATATCTTAGACATTCTCGACTTACCGCAAACATTTAGTTATCGATCGAAATCTGGACTGAATTTGCGTATTTTAATTAAAAAGTTCGATCTCAACTTTGTCGAAGAATTTACGCAGCACCAATAAACTAGGCGTATCCTGACTTAACCTGACCCAGTTAGATGATTTAATTTTAGTACATCTTACTCGGTTGAAGGTGTTTGTAAAATTCTCGTTATGTCCCCGATTCATACCATGTCATTTTACGTTAAATTTACCCTCGACGTTTTCCGGCCAAAATTCGACCCTTCACCCCTATTCTTACTCGATAGCTATTATTCTTTCTTTATTTATTGAATTAAATTAGCGCTGGAAGTGCTTTGCGATGAGTGTCAATTATCATAGCAAATACATTAATTTGAGGTTATTGTAGCCCCTGCGGTGATAAACAGATGAAAGATGTTTTTGAACGCAGTATTATGAATAATGTTTGTTATCAATATGTTATTTCAGTAAACCGTCGAATTAAACGACTAATAGCCAAAAAAATATCTTAAATGAGTATTCTTAACTTCACCAAGTAGTACAAAAAAATGTACCCTACTCCATGTTGTTAGATTTGAACCGGACTCGTTGAAATACTTGCATCAAAAAACATTTATCTATTTCAATGTCATACACTCCCTCCGAAGGCATCGGGTGCACTTTTCTGGAAAAATTTGTTGGCATATTTTCTGACGACATGTCCCCATGATGATTCTCTAGGTAGACAATAGCAGTTGCATAACCAAAACTCCTGTCTTATTCCTTTGTTTTTGTCGCTTTTTTTAGATTATCTTGCGTTTCCTCGAAGTATGTACGAATTTTATTAGTGGATTCCTCGGTGATTGATAGTGTGCGGAAATGGTGGGAGACAAGGTGTTACTGATTTGTCTCTACGGGAAGAGTGAGTGATCACTTTGTCAACGAACCTTCTTCCAACTTAGGTTAGTGAAATCGACTCGCTAGTTCAATCTGCACCCAACTAATGCCTTTCTTTCCAGTCCATCCGTTGCAATAGGTGAATGCGACTTCTCTTTGTAACTTGTCAAGAAACGAAGGTGGAATTTATCATCTGTCGTGTCCGACCTTTCGTCGTGATGCGGAGCGGAGCGAGTTCGAGAAGCGTAACCTAGCTTGACGCAACGTTGCCAAACTCGATTGCGGTGCAAAGTGCCGCTGAAAAGTAAGCGGTGCCAGGCTTGGTGTCAGCTAAGCTGAGAGGTTAAGCGAGGTATGAGGCAACTTATATTATCGAAACTATGTGAACCTAACATGCGATCGTGTGCCAAGCCTATAATGTGACATTAACGGTAGAATGCTCCACATTTCGGCTATACTATCGACTGACGTATAAAATCCGAATCAACCGCTGTAATTTCACCATACTTTGTTTCTTAAACTAGAACATTTTAAAGGTAAAAGTACAAGAAGGATATGCTTTAAAAGTTTGGGTTTTAAAAAAGAAAAGCTTTTAATTTTATTAGTTATTTTATTATTTATTATTCGTATGGTATTTGATTTATTTGGTTTTTAAGAAAAGTAATTCTATTTTTTACGGAGTATGCCGTAAATGAGTTATATGAGGTTCGCCGAGGAGAGGCAATCGGCAAAGATAGGTAGAAGTAACCACATTTTAATGGATTTTTTAATCATTTCTCTCAACAAGGAAGAACAAAAGAAAGAAACTTTAGCCTTAAAGACGCGAAAAAATGATTGCTAGTACTTCGGAGCTAAGTTTTTCTTTGTACTGAGATTTATCGTAGCAAGAAATTACTGTGAAACGAACATAATTTGATTCTCGTCGTGACGAATTATCACTTTAAAACTAACGCTAGAAGCTCAGGGAAATTTTTAGAGATGAGAGTCACAATGAGACTTTGTATGTACCTCGGAACAATTAAAAAAAGAGGAAGAAAAAAGACAAAAGCAATTACAATAGGCGGCTTCTTCGTCGCATCTAAAAAAGGGAGACTATTGCTCCACATTATTATCAGTGTTGCCAGATTCCACAATTTCGTAAATTTTAATAGCGTCTAACTTTTTAACCATTAAAGATAACCTAGCATGTCGGGTATGTTTTGGATCGCTCTCGAGCTGAGCATTCAAAAATAGGATTAAACGTTATGTTATCTTTAACGGTTAAAAAGTTAGACGCGTTTAAATTTGACGGAGTCGCGGAATCTGACAACACTGCATACTATGACCCCAACTCCGAGGATGTTTATTTAATTGAGACGTGTATTTCGCTTACCGGTAGTTCTTGTGAGAGGAGGTTTTCTAATGATTTATTTTAATGTTAGGTTTCGGTTGTTCGACTAAATTTTCATAGGTTTTTTTAAAAAAAATTCCATAGGTTTGTTTTCAAACATGCTTTGATAGGTTGCTATTAATTAGTCTACGTTACCAGGAAGAGAGCTTTAGTTAAAGTTTTCACACCGTGTAATTATTGTCGAAACTTTTTACGCATGTCTCGAAATGTTAACCCGTGTCACTAGTCTCTGATACGGAACAGCTTGGGGCCTGTGAGACAACTTCCGTCGTTGGGTAGCCATCAATTTGCAGGATGAACTTCTCCAAAGAAAACAGTCCGGATTATTGTAATAAGGCGACTTAAGATTTTGAATGTGCGTTCATTCTTCCCCGCAGTAACAGTCTATTTCTGTGTTGATATATAGCACGGTTGTGGTGGCTTTCGCTGGCTCGTTAGATGAACGTGTTGGTGGTTGTCATGGCAACACCGCCTCGGCAGCGCCTACCGCCCCTCTGCTCAACTACTGGTTTTGCTTCTAAGGACTGAATGCCATTGAAAGCGCGATTCTGTGACAAGTCAACCACAAACTTAACCGGGATAAACGCTGATTTACTTTGCTGCTTCTGAAGTAGGCGTACTTCTACGCACCGCACATGAATCGATTGCTTTCCATTCACGGAGTCATATTTTGTAACACCAGAATTAACACCTCTTGACAGCTGAAGACGGTTTCATTATTGAATGAGTAGTAATATTTATTTTAATAACACCGGTAATAGTGTTAATTTAAAAAAAGCAGTAGTATTTTTTGATTAGGTATTTAAAATAGTTTGTTTTTTTCAGAGGAAGATATCAGTTTGTACTAGCATTAGATTTTGGAAATTTGGCCGTATCAACTTGGTTGTTTTCATGAAGAAGGCCAAATATTATTCGAATGAGAAGGTATGCTTCTTCCTTTAATATTGGACGTGTTCAAATGTATGTCTGGTAGCTTTGGCTGTTGTAGCATTTGTTCATATGGGAAAATATCACAATCAAAACATTGTAAACTTTTTTTGGGTGGGGGTGGGGGGTACCTCTCTCTGTATCTTTTCCGATCTTGAGCCGACCAATCAGGTTTCTCGTTGCAGGAATACAGCTTTACCAACCTAAAATGCTGCCCTTGCGCGGATGTGTCGTGTTCACGTAATCGCAGGCGTAATGTGCGCTGGATTACTATGCTGTTGTTATTACTAACCCTTTAGACTTCTTTTCGGTCGAGCAGATGTCCTAGCCAACCTGTCCTTCAAAAAAGACAAACCCTCATTCTTCCTTGTGAAAGAATTCAGTGGTTGCCTTGCCTAGTCTTGATTCAACCGTTATATTCCGCAATCAAGATTCAACCGTTACATTCCGCCTGAGGAGATAAAGCAAAGTGTTAATAACCTTCCGCGCTGATGCTATCTCTTTCTGTTTAAAATCGTTCACGAGAATTTGGGTACTTAAACTCGAAAGGTTTTGGGTACTTTGCAACTTAAAGTTGATAACGAGCCGTGCGCCCTAACTGATGAAGTTCTCGGCCGATTAAAAACTTTCGTTTTTAAGACACTTTACTTGTCAAAGTTTATCCGCGCCCTCAAAAATGATTCGTTGATTCGACTCGGCGCGTTTCGAAGAGGCCGGTTTAACATTATCTGACGTCGGACCCCCCGGACCCCTCTCCTTTCATTATATGCTACGTCTTGAAGCCAAACACCAATTTCGAGCGAAGCTTTCTTCCGCAGATTGAAATGCTTCTTTTTTATTTATTTTCGACGAGGAAAATTAAATAAAACGCACATTTTCAATTATGGGAATTTTCTGTCGATCGATTTCTGTAGAGAATAACGGCATTGTTTAAAATATCGCCCACGCTGGTTGCGGAGTTCATTCATGACATGAATGGTTGTTTCTATATTTGGTATAATCCTGGTCACGGTAACATTGCTTTTGGAAAACTCTCAGAGCATAGTTTTAGGGTTTTGGGCCGGGTATGGTGGATATAGTGGTGGATTAGGCCCTTAGTAATCTCAAATCTAATGCGTTTTTATATCTGAATTCACGTAACTTACTTTTTGACTCGTTCTGAATGCAAGATTTGACTCCACCTGTATCAGACATTCCAAATTCCTGCGACTTAGTTAAAGGTATGGGAACAGCGAGTAGCGCGCGCCTTGCACCTGGGCTGCCGCAACGCGGGGAGATTCATTACCACTGAAAGATTTACTTCCTGATAGAGTCCCCCTCGCCCCTCCCCCCTGTTTCATCCCCGATAATTCGGAATGGAGGGACCCTTGACTAAAGACGCCGACGGTGCACCGACTCGCTTTGAAAACAAGCAAGTTTTACGTTACGTTTTGCTTTTTAATGGAGGTTTTCTAACCGCAGACGAAAGAAAAAAATCCCAGCAAGTAAGAGATCCTTTAAAAATGATTTTTTTCTTTTTATGGTTTCGAGTAAAGACATTTTTCTAATTTTAAGTTGTTAAATTATGTTTTGAAACTGGTAAAATGTAAGGTATGAAAAAAAAGGTAAGGATAAACTTGTAAGACGATTTTTTTTGTGCACCATAGAAATTTTATTTAGGTTAATTTTTTTAAGCAATTCATTATTTTGCGCTTGTTGCTATGTCCCTCAAAAACGGTAATCAGAAAAAATGCTTCTTCATGATTGACGCACAAGAACCGGTTTTTCCTTCTTTACAATTTTTGCACGAATTTCGGTGGGTTTTCTGGGCAAGCAACACCCTTTGAATGAAGATCCTCACCCGCCGGATCCCACGAGAATCCCTCCCCCACCCCCGATTCTTATCTCGAAGGGTCTCAACATCTCTTATCACATACTGTATAACTTAGAGCAAAACTTACTGCTCACAAAGCAGCGCCGAACTTAAAAAATCCCCACCACCTCTGAAAAGTTTGAGCCTAGGGAGAGGTCAAAATAAATTCCATCGGCTGAATCTCCTTTTTGATCCTTTTTTACTCATGCAGGGGGTTGAAGCTTGGAGGCTCTTGAATGTTACTGCTTTGAAGTCGTCGGCTGCAACAAACGATCAGAAGGCTATGTAACACGTTTCAAATTATTTGGTGAAACGCATGAGACAAGAGTCACATTGTAGAAGGTCTCCGATGCAGCGAATTCTTCCGATGAAGAAAAAGACCATATTTGAAATAACGCTGAAAAGATATGTTCTGAAATAACAATTTTTGTGGAAAAAACAAAGCACTGTCGCACAGAATGAATGCGGAAGCTTTTATTCAGATTTTGAGACGTTGGTCGTGGGTTATTTTCATGAGCAGTATGAAAATGCGATCACCGGCCGGTGGTATTGAGTAACAGCTCATATAAAGAAGGGGCTTTTTTCGCGGGTGTTCGCAAACTTTTGAATGCGAGTACCACCCTAACTGAAAGTAAGAAACGTAATAACTGAAATCTACCTTAGAAGCCTGCAAAGTTTGCTGTGCGACTAATGTGAAAATACGTTGCAGACAGTTTCCGTTAGTGCAAGCTATCTTTAGTTTAGGCTAAGAATTTCGTCTATTGAGGATTTTTTTTTGGGGGGGGGAGAAATATTTCGTTGCGTTGTAAATTCCTACGCGCATGGTCAAAATTTTTTATCACCGCCTTCTACACACTTTAAAGATATGTATTTGTGCGTTTATTATGGCAAACATAATAAATCAATGCCCGGAGCACGACAAGTCCCTCTTGAACCCCGACATGGCGGCAATTTCGCTAATTTTCTTTCGCCTTGTCGCTGATAACGCTACGCCCTGGTCGAGAATGTTTTGGTTCTGTTCTGTGGCCACAAACGCCGGAGACAGATGGCGTGGGGCCATTACCGGATTAAATTTATAGTCCATAGGCCTCTAGAAGAACCATATAGTCGCGCCCAACTCTTCATAACTTTTTTTTTGTTTTTTTTTCTCTCTCCCTGTTGTGAGTCTAGTGCGATTTTAGGTTAAGCCTGAAATTTTCTGGTATTTGATTAGTTCCAACAATGAATTTGTCGTCGCCTGCTCACGTGTGCATTGAGGAAATGTATCGAAACGAGACCTAACCTAACTCAAACGGATTTAACCTGACCTAACCTAACCTTACTTGATCCTATCGTACTCCTTGACGTAAACTAATCGAACTTAACCTACTCCGGCCGTTTTATAAACTTTTCAACGAAATCACTGCATTTTTGAAAAGTTTATCATAAAGGTGAACAAGATATATAAGAGGAACAAGAATTTCGCCCCTTTGAAAAAAAAAGAAAAAATAGAGGAATAAGTGGCACAATGAAGAACTGAATCAGGTCACTTTTTAAGTTGAGGGAAAATAAAACTTTTACTAAAAAAAATCAATAAGGAGCTGATTATTCTTTTCGTAATATCATTAATAACGTTGTTAAAGAAATATGGTGTTCAAAAGCTAAAAGCTGCTTCTTGTTGGTTAGAATTCTTTAAAAAAAATTAAATTATTTTTATAAAAATTATTTTTTATGAACTATTTTGATAAAATCAGAGAAAGGCCTCTTAAAAACCCTCCAGAAATGTAAAAAGAAAATTGAATGGATAAATAAAAAAAACTGTGAAAACGTGATTTCTCTGAGTAATTTAAAATTCACATTTGCCTATAAGTCCCAAAAGTTACAGCGGCTGCCCTGGGGAGAAACTCTGAAACTAACCCCTAACAGTCAAACGCACTCAAAATGGGAATCAGAAGTTTCGAGAGGGCGTTGTGAGAGCAGGTGTTCAAAAAGTGGGATCATTTGAAAAAGAGGTGATAGGCTTCATTGAAGACCTTTCCTTATTCATTGAGACCTTTCCTACAGTAACATCTTGTCCTCTCCTCTAAACATACAGACCCTGACTCCTGGAGGATACGTGAACGATCAAAATCATACAACCTTCTATTTAACTTAAGTTTATTCTGATTCAGTTGCTTTAGTGTAGGTTATGTAGAGGTGGACAAGCGGTTGTAACCGAAAAGACATGGAGGGGGGAACCCGACAATATTTTACCTGCATCGTTTGAGGATATTCTGAAAGCTCCAAGTTCATCACTTATGTGAGGTCAAATCAGAGTGCTGGAAACTAACAAACCGTGAATGCAGAACGTATTATGAAATAGGTGCGATTTTGCCAATTTCCCGAACACTGAAATCCTTTTCAGATTGTATTTCACGACCGTTCTCGACAAGCCCGTAAACGAGTAGGAAGGCATCTGCACCGTTCGAATCTCGGATATTGAAAACGCACTCATCAACTCTCCATTCCATTCGGATACAACAAGCGACGAATCACCCGAAGCAAGCACCCGGAAAATCAAATAAATACACAACCCTTTTTTATTACTAAACCCGATCACTAAAGTTTTGCGTTCGTGCCATATCGGCGGTTTCCGACTGCGACCGCATTGAAATTCAGTCCCTCATGAGAAATTGTTCAGCCACTTTTGCATGAAAAACTGTTAGTACTGCAGTGACTTCTGCGACAGTGGAACGCTTTTCTCGTTTGGTGAAGTTTAGAGACGCACTCAGTTTGAATCCATCCGCTGTGAAAACAGGGGAGAAAATTAACTTCACCACAAAACAAAGTTTCCTTTCTGTTTACATCTAACGTGCTCATGTTTGCCAACCTCCTGCATGGGTCCTAGCAAAAAACGATGATAATAATTACCAACGAGGAGGTCTGCTTATGCTTGTCAAATGCGTGTAAATAAGGCGGTTAAGCTCTTTACAGCCTTGTTTTTCAATTAACCCGTTACACTTTTTCATAACATCATTAACAAAAGCTCAAATGTTTACGACGTGAACTCTTAGTAGGTATAATATATGGCGGCCGTCCGATTGCATTGGTGTTCCAGAAAAAAAAGGAAACAAAAAAACTCGTAGTGAAGCAGTTAAGATCAGAGTTCTTAGCCTAGACAGTGGACTAATCTCAAGGAAATAACTGTTTTTCAGGTAATACCTATCACCTAAAAATTGTCTCCGTCTTAACCCACTACCACATAGCATTGCCGTTCGGAAACAGGAAAAATTATTTTATAGGGTCTTTTCGGTTCAGTATTGTCATAACTTAAAAAATATCACCCCTCTAGAAACATTAAATTTTCTAATTTAGGCATTTTCCAAAGCTTAAAATTGCGTACTTTATAGTAAAAATCCTTCCAATTTCTCTTAAGCTAAATTTCACCCCAAATACTTCGGACTGTTATGGGTTAAGTGATCAAGAGAACGTCTTTTGAAAGCTTTAATTATTTCATTTTTTTTAAATGAGAAACTATAGAGCAAGCTGTTCCTCAGCATATACTAATAGCGTTCCAGATGACTTTGACAGATTTGTGGCAGAAAACAGGTCGGACTTGTTTAAGACCAACTTTGTTCTACAAGAAACTAAGATAGCTATCAAGTTACGGCGATGATTTATCACGACTCAAAGAGCGCAATACAACACTATGTCTCTCGTTAGCGGCCTGCTCAGCAGTTGGGCAACAAACACTGCCTTGTTTGTTGCCTACGAGGAATGGTTTCAGGTGACGCGTTTTGCATAGCGGCCTTTTATTATTATTCGGCTCTGGTTCATAACATGTAACCATAGACTAAGACTGTTCCATTAAAGCCCCGTGAGATCATTCTTCCAGACTACGTTTTACTGGAAACTTGCTCAAGGGATGTGAACTGTTCCGGGTAGCTGTCATAAGCGCCAAAAACCACAAGCGCCAACACCGCAAGCGCAAATCCGTAACCGCCAAACGAGAAAAGTCGCAAACGCCAAAGGTCTTAACCGCAATACTAACCTTACCTAACCTAATTTAACCTAACTTAACTTAACCTAACTTAGCCTAACCTAACTTGACCTAACTTAGCCTAACCTAACTTGACCTAACCTATACGAACTTTGGCGTTTGCGACTTTTCTCGTTTGGCGGTTACGGACTG
>Ga0058701_10005553_pt1 | contig 10500 bp, 6 predicted proteins | sample AgamicOrMae_FD_97039 | JGI IMG/M metagenome (GOLD analysis project Ga0058701, IMG submission 97039) | Agave microbial communities from Guanajuato, Mexico - Or.Ma.e | ecosystem: Host-associated > Plants > Phyllosphere > Phylloplane/Leaf | place: Guanajuato, Mexico | collected 2012-06-04 | reverse complement strand
TTAACGCATCACCCCTATTCTAAATTTGAATCAATGAGAGTGTCTGAGATTCGGTGAAAATTCACTGTATCTCCAAGACTGTCACTGATTCAAATTTGGAGTATACTACGTCAACATTGCGTAATTATTACTCGGTCAGCGTACAACGTAATGCGCAATTCTCAACCCCCTGCACTTTTTGGCTACAAAATCGAGACTTCCCATTACCGGAAAGAGCTCCCTCCAGTTAAAAAGAAATCTTCCATTTCATCTCGAAAGATCGCACATCAAAGTCGGCATTTCTTCGGCACGACACTTCATACAAAACCAACAGTCACAAAAAAAAATGGGGGGTTGTTTGGGTACCGACTTCGAAAAAGGTGCTACTCTAAACAAGACATTTCCGCCACAATTATTTCATCATTAGTCGAATTGAGCACCTCTACTAGGTCAGTGGACCATTTTTTTAGTGTGACGTAACAATCCGGGCTTAATTAGCTAAAAATAACGGACCCTTCAACCCTTCCGCTCAACAATGGCGGCGAAGGGTTGCCACGACAATGGGCCTTTCTCCAACAAACTCTCGTTATAATTTCGAAAAGATCGTCTTGATATTGTCAAAGGGATGTTGTTAAGGGCGCTTTTGTTTGCGGGACGGCTATAATTCTCATATTTGTTTAACAGAAGGTTGTGTTTTCATATCTCGTTGCTGCTGTTTGTCACATCCGTTTTATAGGCGCTCAATTTCTCATACTTGTTTCCATATTTCTCATACTCGTCTCAAGCCGCTATTTTCTAAAATGGTTGGAGCTGTTCACATCCGTCACATTAGGGCGATTTCTCGTTCGTCTCAATTATGAAAATTGACTATTTTTTCAATAAGTTTTTCTGCAAATTGAAGTTTTTGGAATCAAACACCAGTCCGGCTCAACAGTTTCTTTAGATCAGTCCTATTCGCACGTCTATTTTAATACAAGGGAGAAATGAACGCACTGAAACCAACCTAATTCATTTCAAATGGGGCGACGTGTGAATAGTCACTTCGTTTTCTTCATTCCCAGTTGATTTCGTGGACTGGAACAAGCTTTCCTATTATAATCAAACTTGTCTTATGATGTCTCAGACGAATAACCTTAAAATTTCTAAACTGAAGCGATGTGTATCGATCATACCTCATATTAAGATACATGCCGTCCTTTCTCAACAGTTCGTTGTCTTCTGCTTTCCCTGATAGACTAGGTACCTGCGAGTACCCTTTCAACCGCCAGACTATTACTTTGAGCCGTGCAGAGTATTGGCACAGCGAATGCCCTTTAAAGTCCACTAGTCTGAAGCTTTGCAAAGCGGCTGAAACATCGCTGATTGTGAGCTGCGCTTTATTTTTCTTATCTTCTTTTTAGCAGGACATCGGGCACGCCTTGTTAGGCCCTCATTGTCCATTCAAATAACCTTCGCACAAATCGGCGATTACTAACAGGCGTTCAAATCCGATTCAGGTTTGTTCATAAACCCGCCTAAAGTCGGGTCTATGACAAAACCACCGTCATCACAAGCTAGACTATGCTCATAACAAGCCAGGGCTCGTTTCAAGCCACCGTATAATCCCGTAATGCCTAAGGTCATCCTTAGCCGCTACAGTCAATACAAGCTCCTAATGAGTCGCACCCTGTATACTTCGACATCGTTAAGCCACTATGAAATTCGTTACAAGTTATCATGAAGATCATTAGAATTAAGCCAGTACCGGTGTATAGACAGTTACAAGTCAAAATCGAGGTCGTTACAAGTCACTTCAATATCAAGTCTGTTACACAAGTCACTGTAGTAATCGTTACAAACTATGCCGTTACAAACTAAGTCGTTAAAAATTAAGTCGTTAAAAATTAAGTCGTTAAAAATTAAGTCGTTAAAAATCAAGTCGTTAAAATTAAGTCGTTAAAAATTAAGTCGTTAAAAACTAAGTCGTTAAAAACTAAGTCGTTACAAACTAAGTCGTTACACACTAAGTCGTTTCAAACTAAGACGTTGCAAACTAAGTCGTTACAAACTAAATCGTTACAAACTAAGTCGTTATAAACCATCATAGAGGTCCTTACAAGCCACTATGATGATCGTTAGTTACTATCGTTAAGACCATGTCGTTTCAAGCTGCTCCACGCTACCTAGTTTTGCTTACGTGATAATTTATCTTAAATTCGAGTACAGATTCCGGTAAGACGCTACATCCCTGCCGGAAAATGGTTTGCGATGGTCGAAGTTACGAACGGTTCCGGCATCGAACAATAACAAAATACAAACATTCTCTGATATCGCTGCTAAAAATGATTTTCTCTATGAAAACGAAAAGCAAGGCCATGTATAAAATAAATTATAGTTTACAGCATCACCCATGTTTAAAATGTATTGACAGTGAATTCGTGGTGAAAAATTATAAATATTTTGGCCTCCATGGGAAGTAATCAAGGAGGGTCCAACTATTACGTGAGATGGGACATTTTCAAGTGCGCTAATTGTTGTAATTTGTCTAAACTTCCCGCCTAAAGGGCCAACGCTTGCTATATATTGTTGGCTCGAATGCAAGTGAAGCAGGTTAATATTATGGACAAGGACTTTTCCATTCTAAAATACTGTATAAAGCTTTTTGGTCTATTCGCACGCCTGATAATGTAGGGGTAACTTAAATGCACGGAAATCAACCTAATGCGTTTTAAATGGAAGGTGATTCGAATAACGCACGGAACCTACCTGATACATTATAGGTCAGTTCTATTCGCACGCCAATGTTGATATAAGGGGGACTTGAACGCACGGAAACCAACCCAATGTAATTCAAATGGAAGGTGATTTGAACGCACGGACACCGATCTAATACATTTTAAATGGGGCAGCGTGGAAATAGTCATTTCGTTTTATTTAGGGAGCTACTGATCGTTTTTTTTAAAAAAAAAACAAAGCACGTATGCTCATGCTGTAGAAGGTCGCAAAACGCCCTTAAACTTGCGGTAACACGTGAGAATCCTGTAGGCCACTAGTATGTCACGTCACGTTGGCACGCCAAGCTCAAGTCATATATCAAAGGATACACACGTAACCTCGGATATCAATCAAGGTCTGAAATTCGTGACGTGACTAGCTTAAAGAGCGTCTCGGTTATTGATAAGATTTCCATATTTCATGCAAAATTCTGCGCAAAATTAACCCACTACCGCCCAGCGATGCCATTCGGAAACAGAGAAACTTATTTAAGACAATTGTTCAGTTCAGCATTGTCAAAATTTAAATAATATCATCCCTCTCGAAATCTGACATTTAATTATTTCGGCATTTTCCGGAGCTTAAAAATACGTATTTTAATGGAAAGAATCCTTTGAATTTATCTCAAGCGAAATTTTCCTCAAAATACTTCAAGCTGTAATGGGTCGAAAAAAAAATCTGCGGGCTTCAAAGAAGTGACCAGACTGCCGCATTTGAAATGTATTACGTTAGGTTCCGTGCGTTCAAGTCACCTCCGATTTAAATTGCATTGGGTGGGTTACCTGCGTTGAAGTCTCCCTATATTAATGTATATATCGTGTCAATAGCAACACCTTTAACCCTTTACCGCCCAGCAATGCCGTTCGGCAAGACAAAAAAAAAATATTTTTTTAGGATCTTTCCAGTTCAGTGTTGTCTCAATTTAAAAAATATCACCCCTCTGGAAACCCTAAATTTTACAATTAAGGCATTTTATAAAGCTTAAAATTGCGTATATTAGTGAAAAAAATCCCTCCAATTTCTCTCAAGCCAAATTTCACTTCAAATACTTTGGGCTGTAAAGGTTCGTTAAATAAAAGAGCATTAAGTTTAAAACCTCAATAAGACTCCAACTACAAAAAAAGACTTTTCAAACAGCAGCAAGTACAGTACTCTGCATTACTGCTCTTTAATTACTTTGATTCACAACAAACCTTGACCTAGTCGTAAACTCAAATCTCATCTGTTTGATGGCGCAAAACCGAGCTTTGACACGCAAGATTCAAGCTTTGTAAGCAGTGTCTGCTAGCGGGGAACCTTAGATGCGGAATATGTGTTGAGGGCTATAAAAGCTTAAAATCTTCCTTCCTGTTGTCACCGTCGCGTTTGCGAGTCAAAGTGGAAGGCGGGCGAGCCACCGGGGCGGGCACGAGCTGCGCTGCTCCCGCGGGGCTTAAGTGGCTAACTGACCGAGAAGGCGTTACCTCTTCCCACATAACTTTGCTTAACTTGACTAGCGCGATAGTTTAACCTTATTTGTGTGCTTGTAGGGAGATACAAACGCAAATGGGGCATGTCCTTTATTTTTTTAGCAGTTACGACGGGAGTTGGACTTGATTCTTGGTCGGGAGTGCCGTAAACCCATAACAGCCCGAAGTATTTGGAGTGAAATTTAGCTTAAGAGAAATTCGAAGGATTTTTTTCATTAAATTAAGCAATTTTAAGGTTTGGAAAATGCCTAAATTATTTAATTTCAGGTTTCCAGAGGGGTGATTTTTTTTTGAAATAGCGACAATACTGAACTGAAAAGATCCTCTATTTTTTTTCTGTTGCCGAACGGCATCGCTGGGCGGTAGTGGATTAAAAAAGGTTCGGTAAAAATATCACCTGACATAACCTCACTTAACGTGACGTAATCTATCCTAGCTCACTTTAACTTAAACCTAGCGTACCCTATATCAAACTGAAAAGACAATCCCACTAAAGCTAACTTAACCTAACCTAACTAAACCTGCCTAACCTAAACTAACTAAAGCTAACCTAACTAAAGCTAACCTAATTAAACCTAACCTAACTAAACCTAACCTAATTAAACCTTACCTAACTAAACCTAACTTAACTAAAACTAACTTAGCTAAACCTAAAATAACTTTTCCTAACGTCCAAACTTAAACTAACCTAACTTAACTTGAATTGATCTGACTTAACCAAACCTTCCTTCAGCTAACCTCACTTGAAATACACTAACTCAACCTTAACCAGCTCGATCGGACCAACTTTATGCACTCCCGAGAAAGCACCGATTTTTTTAATCAGACGAACATTTGAGGCTGCATTAATAGTTGTGAAACAGCAAAATCGCACTGCAAAAACAAAATATTTTAGCAGAAAAACACGCGCAAAAAAAAAGGTTTTAATTTCGAAACATTTCGTGCTCTGTGAGCTTGACGCTGCAATTAAGTCTGGGAAAAAATGGACACAATAACATGTTGTCAAAGCTAAATATCACCTTAAGTAAGGATTTGCTCGCAAGGATTCTCCAAAACCTGAAGATTTTACCGTAAATCGTTACCGGGGAGCGTCACTAAACAAAGTACAATTGATGCGTTTTCTAACCTCCTAAGGTTCTATCTTTCCAGAGAGCGCGGCAGAGGGCACTGAGCCTTCCCTTGATAAGCCTGATTGCACTTACTTTTAAAAAGCTATCAAGAAGTAAGCGGTGCGAGGCTTGGCAACAGCTGAGAGCGATAACGGAGGCTTCGAGCAAGTCAACTACACGCGGCTGTCTATCATTAAAAATATCAAATAAATTTACATGAAGCAAAGGTAAAATGAGGCAGGTGAAAAAAAAAAACTTTCAAAGTAGTGTTATTCCTGGGTTCACTAACGTTTGAACGGAGTCTTAAGATTAACTCATAGCCTGTGCTGAATTTCGTTACTTCGGTAAACGATAATTCTTTTTTAAAAAATCATTCCACAACAATATTTAAGAGGCGCATTCAGAAATGTCTATTAAGTGAAATAATTAGCTTAAATTTCGTAGGGTTGCTACAAGACCAAAATTCTCAATTTCCCTGGCCACCTTTCACTTCCCTGACTTTTCCCTGAATTCCCTGACTTTTCCCTGAATTCCCCGACTTTCCTGAATTGCAACAATCCTATTTCATCTCATTTTTTAAAATCGAATTTTTCTATGGTCTTTTTCATTTTAAGAAGCAGTTTTATGGGTATCCTTTTCGCACAAAGTGCATTTTCACTTCAACGTAAAAAAAATGCCCTTGTTTTATAACTAAACCAAACCATACATGATTTGTTCTTGATTACTTATATTAATTAATCATTACCATGTCATTGCATTTTACCAATCATTCTTGAATTAACTTCCACAATACAAATGTATATACTAGGAAGGACATTAAAACCTATAATGTTCAGAAAAAAATCTGTGGCACCAACATGTAAATAACGTATAAAAAGATGATAGAAAGGAATCGCAAAGGATCACCTTTCAAAAAAATCTAAAAAAAAACTCGCGCAGTGAGAAAATTTAAGATTGTTCCTCCCACACTGAATGAAACTTAATTAGACAACGCTAATCAAAGTACAATGGGAAGAATCGTTGAGAGTTAAAAATAATCTGCGATGCGAGTCTAAAAGAGTTTAGTGAATGGATCTAGGTCAGTTAACCCTTTGGCTAAACGCAGTCCAGCTCGGCGCAGCGTCGAACCAAGGACCGCAGAACGACGCGAAGCCAAAAGAGAGCCAATAAGGGAACATTAAAATATTCTGTCCATGCTAATGGGTCAAGGCAACAGACCCACGGACGACAAAATCGTCTTCGAAGCCTCACACGGAAGTTTCCTGGGCAGAACATCTTTGCTGGCAAGGGCGCCCGCCATACTCAGAGAAATAAACTGCCCCTGTAATACATTGCACATTCCAAACGGAAATTTTGTACAGAGGTGGTTTAATTTCTTTCATTATTCTATGAGAAGTAACGATTTTTTTTACATGACCCCGGCCTCACAACTATTTTTAAGACCACGCAATGCGCATAACTGTTCCTTCCAAGACGCAATCTCTTTTGAGACATAGACTACTGGTCCTGTTGCAGATCACAGCGCCGTCCAGACAGCACAGTAGCCCACTTAGGCAATCACAACACAGCTCGACCCTTCAAGGGTCAAAGTCGCCAACGTTGCCACGAAAACATACAGTAAAACCAGATCGTAAAATACTTTCAAAATTAAAACGAAAATATGAATACATGCGGTAGATTTAACAAACTGAATTTTTAGGCACAGAGAAGGCCGTTTTTAAGATGGCTTTGTGAATTTTGCAAAATTGATCGCCCGAAGACGGAAGGGTTGTCAATTTCAGGAATATCAGGAAAGTATTCAGCAGAAAGAATGATTCAGCCTGTTTTAACGACAAAACGCTAAAATTGGAAGTGCGTTACGCTAATCATATTAAACTCAGCTAAATTTGAACCTTCTGTACAATTCTTGTTTCAAAATTAGAATATTGAAAATTTCGGACTTAATTTTTTCTAATAAGAATTTAAAACGTTTACGACGACGGATCTTTCATACAAAGACTTGGAAAAAAACTACATAAAAATGATGATTTTGCAATAGTCTAATCAGTATACTTTCGGTGAGTCTTTTGGCGGATACCAATTCGACTTTCTAGATTCCAGTGTCGAAAATTTCGGGCTGAAAGTTTTGGCTATTTTTTCCCTTTTTTAGAAAGAAAGAACGTTTACAAGGAATTTTTTTCTTTATTTGAAGGCGAATTGTTTCTTTAAAAAATAAATAAAAATAAAAAATACCCGCTTTGCAAAAAAGAACAATCGATTTCGCAATATTTTGATCAAAATATTTTCGGTGGGTATATGATTCTACTTTCAAAATTCAATTGTTGGAAATTTCAAGCTTAAAATTCTGATTTTTTTTTTTAGAGAAAAGAATTTTGAACGTTTACGACGACGAATCTTTTATAAAAAGACTTAAAGAAAAAGATTTAAACTCCCAAAATTAAAAAGTCGAATCTGCAATATCCCTACCAAATCAATTTGGGTAGTATACAGCAGAGGGAGGTATACATCCAAATCCAAAGAAACACATCCGAACACGACCTCAAACTTGCAATAGTCATTGTCTGTTTCGATGGCCAGTCAGTTACCTAAAATCAGGGTTCGTATTCGGTAAGTGCGCCCACAATTCTCGGTCTGCTACGCCGAGCCAGACTGTGGAAGGGGCATTCGAGTCCAACTCCAGCGAAGCTCCACTCACATCGGTCAGTTTGATAACAGGACAAGCCACAAAAGGACAAGCTCAGCGGGTCAAGCGCAACAGGGGACAGTGAAGTGCGAAGTGTGCGTCCGAGAGACTGAATGGTTGAGAACGAGCCCAATTCGCGTCGCCGGACTTTTTCAGTGATGCGAATAAAGTTTCAGTGAAAACAAAAATGGAGCTAGATGAAGCTCTGTATGCTGTGGGGGACTTCGGGAAGTTCCAAGTGCTGAACTTCGCTCTATTAACGCTACCTGTTTTACATACTGCCATTTATATGTTGACTTATGTTTTCACGGCGAGAGATCTTTCCTACAGGTAGGATTTTTGAGCACTCTTCACTGTAAGTTTGAGAGGTTAGGTTTTTTTAGATTTTGCGTTTTACTGTTCAAAAATGTGAGGAGTGAAGAATGGAACATTTGCCAAGCGTACTACATGGCTGCGGATCGGCGAATAGGCAGGTTGTTATAGGAGGATTAGTGACAACCGGACGGAGGGGTGGCGGAGCGAAGCACAACGTACGTTGTTCACAAGGGGAGTACTACAACTGTCCGTCCCAGATTTTCTTGAAATTCCCAGGACTGCAAGATAGCGGTATGGAAAGATACCCTTGCCCCAAAAATGCTGCCGAAATTGTACCTTATAAATAGCGTCCAATTTGGATGATTTTTTTTTCGATATGATTTAAAAACAATATTAATTTTTTGAAGAACACATAAGATTAGCGCGCCTAAGGCTAAAGTTTTGAGGATTTTGCAATATTTCCAGCGGTTTCCTGGATTTTGGGAATTTTCCGTGTTTTTACATGTGTTGCTCATTTTTTACGCTGTTTTAAGGTAGGAAAAATAAGAAAAAAACAATCGGGCAGCAAGTTTTGGGCTTGAGTATCTTCCCAAACAACTATCTTAAAGTCCTGAAAATTTCAAGAAAATCGGAGGCGGTAAGTTAAGGTACTACCCTTGTTAACCTACGTTAACCTGAGGTAATTTTGAGCGACAGTGTCGTTGATCCTGATAGCAAAATGATTCAACGAGGTTGGAGCAAAAAGCGGTATCTGATTGGAAGAACATCCTTACTTCACAGACTTTTAAAGAATTTTAAGTAACTCAACTGACATAGTTGAAAAAACATCGTATTTACATAATGATTGTTGAGCCTTAGATTGTTAAAGTAATCCTTTTTTAAATCGCATTGTCAGCGCAATGTCCGTCAAACCACAGTCTTTATAGAGCTCTTAAACAACTTGATCAGTTACTTCAAAACAAATCAAAAGCGGAGTATGGATGCCGAAACTTTCAAATCTCAAGATCAAATTGCTTTTAAAAGATCTGATCAACACTGTATTGCTTGTGAAGTCAAGGCATCCTTTGAAAGGATAGTGGAGTTAAGGCGTTCTTCTCGTCAGGTGCTGCAGATAGAAAATACAACGTTTAACAGGGGGGCATTCGATAACGCCAAAAACCATAAGCGCTAACACCGCAAGCGCCAGTCCGTAACCGCCAAACGAAAAACGTCGCAAACGCCAAAGTTAGATAGGTTAGGTTAGGTCAAGTTAGGTTAAGTTGGGTTAGGCTAAGTTCGGTTAGGTTAAGTTAAATTAGGTCCGATTAGGTAAGGTTAGTATTGCGGTTAAGACCTTCGGCGTTTGCGACTTTTCTCGTTTGGCGGTTACGGATCGGCGCTTGCGGCGTTGGCGCTTGTGGTTTTTGGCGCTTATGACAGCTACCCCGTTTAACACACCGTAAGTAAATACTGTAAATTTGAAGATGGCTCTTTCGACCTCGTGTGTTCCAGTATTGTCGAATCTTCACGAAATTTAACATCATACAACCGCGTAGGTTAGGTTAACATACGTTATAGGCTTGCTTAACCTAAAATATTCTGGTCCCGTGCCTTATTGTGCCTCCGCGCATCAGTCTCAAGTAAAATACCGCAAGAGGTGTAAAAATCTACCTCTCCAATTTACATGGAAGAGCTGTCGATAGCTCGATTAGGCATCCCACATGACACACGTGTCATGTAGGTTGCCTACCTTGCCTTTCGCAGGTGTAGGATACCAGAATGCGACGACGATGGACCGAATAAAACTAGTTTTGCGGCGCCGTGGCTGAGCACGGCGATACCCTTCAACCCTGACGGGTCGCCCAGCAGGTGCCTGAGATACAAGCCGGTTGATTCTTCCGAAGGCGCTGAGGCGCCTTGCAAACCGGAGTCATTTTCCACTAACGAAACTATACGATGTAACGAATGGGTTTATCCTGATCGTGAAATCACAGTAGCTAGAGAGGTGAGTGTCAATCACAGAACGAATGTTTATTTAACCCATAACAGCCCAAAGTATTTGGAGTGAAATTCAACTTAAGAGAATTTGACAGGATTTTTTTTTCAATAAAATGCGCAATTTTAAGCTTTGCATAATGCCTAAATAATTAAATTTCATGTTTCCAGAGGGGTGATATTTTTTAAATTGTGACAATACTGAACTGAAAAGATC
>Ga0058701_10005552_pt1 | contig 10500 bp, 7 predicted proteins | sample AgamicOrMae_FD_97039 | JGI IMG/M metagenome (GOLD analysis project Ga0058701, IMG submission 97039) | Agave microbial communities from Guanajuato, Mexico - Or.Ma.e | ecosystem: Host-associated > Plants > Phyllosphere > Phylloplane/Leaf | place: Guanajuato, Mexico | collected 2012-06-04 | reverse complement strand
GGTTAACCTTACTTTGGTTAACGTAACCTTGGTTAACATATTCTTGGTTAACCTAACCTTAGTTAATTTTACCTCGGTTGACCTAAAATTAAGTAAAATAACCTAGGCTAAAAAGATTCGCGGTTTCATGTCGGTAGTCGGTAAACATCCCGTGAAAAAAGGCTCGTATACAGACCGTTATACGAAACATATGTATACGAGCCGTATACGGATATACGATTTTTGTACGGACGATATACGGACCGTATACGAAACCGTATACGGCATCGTATACTGTTCGTGTATATATTAACCGTATACCGTTCATATATGGTTCCCGTATTTGGCTTCGTATACATATAAAAGGTATACCGATCGTATACGGCACCGTGTAAGGATTTCGTTCATACATACACGAAAAATAAACATCGCCGTATATGGCTCGTATACCGTTCGTTAACATATAGGGACGAAACCGTGTACGGTACCGTATACGGCGAGGTATATTGTTCATATCTATATGAACAACAAACTTATACGGACCGTATACGATCGATATAACGTTCATATGTATACGGAGCAAAATATGGAATCCATATATGAACGGTATACGGTACATGTATACACGAACGGTATACGGTGCCGTATACGGTGTCGTACACGGTACCGTATATCGATCGTACAAAAAAACATATATCCGTATAGGGTTAGTGTACGGATCGTGTACGTTTCGTACAACGGTTCGTATACGAAGCATTTTTTCACGGGATGTACTTCTAGGACAGGTTAGATCAAGGAGGAAGACAAGGTAAGAAGTCCAAACCTTAAAAATCCTAGAGAACTAACCTGCCAATTGGAAGAGATGCCGGAGGAAGAATTAAAATGCTCCGTATAAATTCTGAGGCGAAGTGGTCTTTTAGAATTTCGTTCTTATTTCCAGGCATTTTACAAGGTTCCTTCAAGTCTTCGTTCGTGTAGCAACTCCACTCAAACTGAAACCAATACAAATTTCTCATACCACCGACTTTTGTTAAGGACGCACAAATGTTTTCATACCTTTAAGTTTCCTGGTTTGTTGTCCAGGTCCGTCGATTGCGTTGCGTCTAGCACCAGGCTTTGAGCTACACCAATCACAGTCGACGAAACGTTTACCTTAGTGCTCACTCCGCGTTCTAGCGTAACTACGTCCATTGACGCCTGAAAACAACCACAAAACGTCACCCTTTTCTTCAAAATAAAACATTTATGTGTCATTTTATCGGCCATTCATGAATGGCTGATTGTGAGCGTCACTTTCATGACTGAGTTTTTTACGACAAAAATCGCGCAATCACGGAAAAAAAATGGTTTTGTTACGGCAACATAATTAGGGACAACAAATAAAGTTTTTGTTGCTGCAACCAAAAATTTGGCCGCAGCAACTAAACGTTTTGTTAATAGAACCAAAAATTTTGTTGTTGTAACAAAATATTTTTGTTATCCCTATTTTAACAAATAATTTTGTTGGTATAACAAAACATTTTTTTTTCGTGATATCTTGAAAAACAGAAAACTCTTACATGGCCTAAGACGGTATTTGAAGTCTCATTTGAAGCTCCGTCCACTAGATGGCACTGCACTAAATACTTTTCACCGCCCCTAAGAACTCCCGAAGTCAAGTGAAGTCTCTTTCCATTTTGAGGCCCTGTGTCAATTGTTTCTCCCGTCGCTCGCTCCTCAACGGACCATTTATACTGCAAACATAATACACCAGCCTTATACAATATACAGCAGAAAAAAATTCAAAAATAAAAGTTTATTGAAACCCTGAAGGATAATAGAATTTTAAGCATTTCGTGAACAGGCCTGATCCTATTTCATTCATCTTTTTAAAAACTGTAGTTTTAACTTACTTTTGTGAGATGAATTATTCATCACATCGACCATTAATTGCCTACATTTTTTTTTGGTTATATGTTTTGAGTCGCTTCGTGGTCCCAATAAAAATCCACTCTTCTTAAAGACCTCGAGTGGCATTCACTCGCTTAAACCAACAACTCACCCACTCGAAGCTTTGGCAGGGTCAGTTTTGGTATAAACGAGAGAATTTCTAGGGAACCCTGGATCGAAGTCAATGCATGGATATCCATAGAAATCCAAGGATATCCAAATGAATATCCTTAAAAGCATGGATAATTGAATACTAATATCAATAAAACATGGATATCCATGTATGGATATTTATTGTTTACGGATATCCATTGCGGAATGTCCTTCCATGGATATCCGTGCTTGGATATCAATGTGCATATTCACGCTTGTATGGATAATTGAAGACTGATATCCAAAAATCATGGATATTCATGTTGATATCCATGGATTTTTGGAAATCTATGTATGGATTTGCTATGGATTCTCGGACCAGGGAAGGTTTGTACATAGCACACATCGAGCTACGGTCAAAAATGCAAGTAATGTGACGTTAAAGTGACAAGTTTGGTTGCATTAGGTCAATTCAGATGAGGGCGGGTTCAGAAATGATTCGGCTCACAAAAGTTGCACACAAAATCTCCAACCGCTCAGGGTATGCATAGGCAACCAGACGCACAAGATGTACATCATTTTGCCTACCCAACTGTCAGCAGGAGCTCTGGACTTCTCACCTGGATCTGGTTCAAGACATCCGCTATGACCTGTCCGTCGCAGCACGACACCGTGACTTCCACCCAGGATTCCGTGTCGACGAAGACGGCCACGGGGCCGAGGAGCACGACGTCCGGGGGTATCCCCGATGCGCACAGCGCCCTCTCTTGGCTCGCGACGGCTCGTGGCTCCAAGACCTCGACGTCGGAGTCCTTATGCTCCGTGGCAGCGTCTCCTGAGAGGTTCTCCGCCGGGGCGCTGGCCAAGGACGACACGGCCGGCGACCGGGGGTCACCCTTGGGCGTCTCCACGAGTTTCAGGGAGATATTGCGCTCGTCTCCCACCACCCCGAATGAGTTTTCTCCCCGAACGGAAAGCACATACTCAACTCCGCTCAACATCTGGAATATGAAATTGCTACCGAATTTCCTCTCTGGTTTTTGCCTATCAATTGTCAAAGATTGCAGTTTTAACTTCATGAACTTTTCGTCGCCAAGACGAACGGGGCGACAGCGCAGCAAAGCACAATGCATACAATCTAACCCAAGTTAACCTACGGTCGCTTTTTTGTTTCTTTTTCATCCCATGTTAAAAAAGAACACCTGTTTTAAGAAGTTTCTTACCTGTTAAAATAAAATGGGGTACTACGTACAATTTCAAGACCTACGTTCAGCCACATCAATGGAAAGCTCTCACCGTTACCTTCGAATAGATATGGTTGAACATTTCAATCTTGATTTTTGATTATACAGGGCGTCCGTCCTAAGACCGTACAGTCGTTGTAGCGGCCAAACGAAAAAAGATATCGGGATGAATTTTTCTGGGATTTGTAGGCCTTCGTAACCCCAAGAAAATGTAGGAATGACACCACTGTGCCACTTCCGGTTTTGCCGAAAATCAAAATTTACTGCATATTTTTTCCAAAAAAAAAATCTTAAAAATTATTTTTTATTGCATCTAATGAATGAGGAATGAAACAGGTATAAGAAAAACCACGACGGTCGTTTTTATTAAGCATTCGACGAGACCAATATGAAGCTTTATTTCACCCTCTATATAGACTCGCTCAAAACGTCTCACTTGGTAATGTACCTTGTGCCTCGCTTCGCTACCGTTCCGCTCTTTTGTCGTCAAGCCAAATGAAGATAACGTTTTGGCGGCAGTAGCCTGACGCCAAAAATGTAACCTTAACTTCATTTCGCTCGGAGTGTCACCCACTATTTGAGTTGATCCTAATAAGACAAAATACTCGGTAAACGTACCAGGTTGTTATTTACAACAACTTGCTCTCCAGTTGTATTGGATATTGACCTCTTTAAAGCTTTCTCCATTGACCGAAGACTCAACCATCGTAGCAAAATATCTCGCTGCGAAACATTTTTAGACGAGTCTGCTGGTGCCAAACCGACTGTCCAGTTGTACCGTAGATTCTGACCGGCTAAACCTTGAACCTTTAAATTAAAAACCGTAATGAGTAACTTATTGTTTAAATCATTTTTTTTCATACGCACCTGAATAGTTGTATAACTATCCGACAGCCCTCGAATACGCGATTCTTTAAAAGGAGATGGCCAAGAGCTCAAAGACCGTGAATTTCGGCAAGCCATTCGCGGACCGACAACCCGATAATGAGGAGGAATAATCTGAAAAAAAATGAACAGACATCTTTTTAAATCTGAGTTTGGTTTAATTCCATTACTTTAATCGTTCCGCGCCAAATGGGAAAAATTGGTAAAGAGAAGAAAAGAGATCGTGGCCCATGGGGGGATCGAACCCACGACCTTCGCGTTATTAGCACGACGCTCTAACCAACTGAGCTAATGGGCCAGTTGATGGATTAGATGCTCCATAAGATAATTTCAGTTGACACGATTGATAAGAATGCTCTTGAAAACCAACTCACTTGGTTATCGATTTTCGGAAGAACGACAGTAGATGACGAGAGATCGGCGAGGCGCGAATTTGAAATTTCCCGCCCTTGAGCAGTGTGACGAAGGAAAAGACGAGATCCTGGGAGAACTTTGGCGTCTCTACCCAACTGGATTATCAGACGGTTTCCTCGGAGCCAACAGTCCCAACCTTCATAAAATAAAATAAAAAAAATACTGATCACTTTTAAAAAAAAACGAACAGATATCTAAAAATACTTTTTGATGCCCTTTTTTTCTATTACCAAACAGGAAAACTGGTATTCTTTACCTGAGCCAAACATTCGTTTTGTTGTTCCAGTGAAAAGTTCCTCGCAACTTTGGCCGTCAATATTTTGATTGAAGGTGACCAAAAGTTGGCGCAAATCAATCGAAAATGAAGCGGCAGTTGGAGAAAGAGGCGAGGACCTTACTTCGATTGGGAATTCGGATGACACGCTGATCCCACATGAAAAAAAATGTCACTTGAAACATAAGTCTACAATCAAAGTGACAAACAGCTTTACCGCACTGCATATACAATTCAGTAAGCACAATTTGCCGTATTAGATTGACACCACCTGGACATTGTATTCCAGATAATTACAAAAGAATGACTTCAACTCTCGGTACGTACCCACGTTCGGCTGCTTTAACAGATGCCGCAACACCTAAGCTCACAGTGCCGGCATTTCTTACGACCATTTCGTCGCACACAATCGAGTTATTTCTGATTCGACCAGCGCTAACAGACAGCAAGCTTTTCCCATCGTCTTTCTTGCGAGCGAGACAGATCAGATTCTCACTTTGAAAACTTTCGTTTGAGACATTGGTGCCGTAAAACGTAGCCTGGAAACAAGATGTGATTACAGCCCCGAAAACACGATTCGATTAACAGGTAAAATTGAAACAAAACCTAATCTTAACTTTATGTGATCCAACTAGAATCTACGGTGTAAATACCCTCCTCCTAGAAGATTTTAACGTCAACAAAACTTAAAGTCTTACCTGGAAGTAAACTCCGGTTTTGACTGACTGCGGTGACACACTGTCGATAGTGATACGTCTGGAATCGACTATCACTAAAAGAGCGTTCGAGGGAATTTCTACGTTCGCCGAATTACAGACCATCTTGTATGATCCAATTTTCAGGGAAGTAATGTCGAAGTCTGCTTGGAAACTTTTCAAATCGAGAGCTGCTGTTTGTGCAGCTCTAAATTCGTCATCCTAAATGAGATGAAATGACTATGAAGGCATAGGTAGAGCATAATAAACAAGTTTGTAACACTGAACATACCGTTGTATTGGATTTTAGTCGACATGACAACTGGTCAAGAACGCTGGTATTGAGGTTGATTCCATGGATGGAAAATGTTGTTATGCCTTTCTGAACAGCGATGTCAACCACTTCCGGTGACATTGATTTAATACGAGTGCAATCTGCAAAAAAAAGGATAATTTGTTGGTGTTCCAATTCTGAGGTGTTTCGATATGGGGCAGGTACTGTTAGTCCCTCTTATGAGTCAACTTAATTGTTAGTTGCCTAGAACTATGGAGTGGTTTGACTGAAACAAAACCTTCCAAAACACTCAATCGCAAACATTTTAGCCATTAAAAAAAAGGAGGTGAAATTTCGAACATCAAGATTGCTTCGCATTATTAAAAGGATCGAGACAGGTGACTCCTTACAGAAACGCTTGAATGTGTAATCAACGAAACTTAATTTGTGATCATTTCATAGTTTTTTGGATCAGAAAGTTTGTGATTCCACGTTCTGGGAACTCGTGAAAATTTATTGGAGCTCGATCAATAAGCTCGATTTCCAATAAAACATATAGAGTGTTTTGATCCTAGTTCGAAAACGAAAAATTTGCCGTTGCCTTTCATAATGTCTTTGCACATTCAGGGATGGATTGAAATGTAAACTGTTTTTAATGTTGCATTTCCTACCTCTAGTCTGGTAACTATCGCAAGGCCGAGAGAGCGATAGCGTATCAAGGCATAGGACACCCTACCTAAACTAGCTCAACCTAACCTATTGTCGCCAAGCCTCAAGCAGCTTAGGTTAAGTTACGTTGCGTCGCTTTGGTTTCGCTCTCGGCAACCTCCTATGCCGCTCACTTCTCAGCGGCTATCTACGGATTAGTAAGCGATATCAAGCTCAAAGCAGACTGTTAGGTTAGCTTAGGTTAGGTCAGACTGAAAGCCTTGCACCTCACTCGGCTTACGTCTTTCCAGAAACGAGAAGGCAGGAAATGCAACCTTTGAAATCCAGTGCACAGCAACTGAAGTCTGATGGGGGTATTGAAGCCATAAGACACATTACTGTTCCATGATGGATCGTTGACATGGAGGCATTTTCCGCATTCATCCGCCATCATCCCATCATCACACTTGATGCATCCTCCAGCACCGAAGCACACGCCGCAGTCATCCAGTCCATGATCATCCTGCAATCCTGTGTTGCCACCCACGCAGATGCCGCATCTATAAAAGATTTCGCAATCGTTCGTATATCCACATTTATTTCGATAATGCAGTTTCATAACTCTCGTTTTACTTACAGGTTGATATATGCTCCTTCTTCTTGCGCCTCATTGCACGACGATGTAGTCGATACGGATATCAAAGAAAATACGACTAGTAGTCTCGATATTGATAAAACCATTGATATCAATCCTTTTTATTCATGTTGTTTTGTTGTTTTGTACCTTTTAAGCCGAAACGAACAGAATAAGCGCCCAATATCAATGAGTAACCCTAACACGCAAAAAATGACTTTGTCTCAGTAGCAAAGTGACACTGACAATCTCGCTCTGTTCCTGCACAGACTACAACCATTATCTGTTGAAATAACTACCATTTTTGTCGCATTTACTATTTTACTGTCACCATTAAATTTTAGTAACTGTAACCCAATAAAAATTGTCGTCTGAAATTTTTTGACAAAGTCATTTTTTCCTGCACGCTGAAATTTTTCATACTAAGGAATGAATTATTCAAGTTGGACTTCAGCGGCATATCAAGAATCACAATCGCCTCATTTTTAAGTTATTTTGCTTATATTCCTCGGAGTCACGTATTACTTAGACACAAGACATGAAATGCGATAAATTAATATAAAACAAAAAGTATGAAAAACGGGCGCGGACTTTACGTCAAGATTTGGCACGAAGTAATCATGGAATGAGATAACGCCATACTACAAAACTCAACCCACTACCGCCCAACGATGCCGTTCGGAAATAGGAACATTTATTTTAGAGGATCTTTTTAGATCAGTATTATCACAATTTAAAAAATATCACCCCTCTGGAAACCTGGAATCCAATAATTTAGACATCTTTCAAAGCTTAAAACTGCGTAATTAATGGGGAAAATCCTTCAAATTTCTCTTAAGCTAAATCTCACTCCAAATACTTTGGGCTGTTATGGGTTAAGGATGTTTAAAACCAATGGTTTGATTTTACCAGAAAAGTATCTGAAACTTACGCCACCTCTACTCTGTTCGTATTAGCGGGAAAACGCTCCAATCCGCCGGTGCGCACTACGAACACTAGGAAAGGTTATCTGATAGCTAACCCATGGGGCTGCGCCGTCTGTGTTGTGGCAGGCGGTTACTAAGGTAACCTAGGGGCCTCAGTTCGTTTACCCACAAGGCCAACCGCCTTTGCGCCCATTTTACTTGTCGCGTTAAATAATTTCAAGCTTGTGACATTTCCGGGATCAAGTTGGGCACGCCGAATGAAGAGGGTTTATTAAAATGCGAGCCATACTGGGCCATTTATAAACTACGCGCCGTTCGAGGAGAGAGGGGACATTCTAAGTTCGGAAGTCTTTGCTGAAAATGGTGAAAATAGAACTGAAATTAAAATGACCCCGAAATAGGTCATTAGTTTATCATTTTTTTTAAATGTTGTAAATTGAATTTGTCATGACGTCACAATGGTACAGCGACATTGACAATCATTTAACTAGATATCAGGTAGAAGTGAGCAAAATCCTTCACACCTAAAATTAATATGAATAATTAAAAATACTAAACACGGCAGATGTATCATGCTTCAACTGCAAAAATTGCATTTTCTACCTTTTTGTTCAACTAATTAAACCTTACAAAAGGATGGTAACTACATAAAACTGCGTGGCTTGCCAGGTTAACCTAGGTTAAGTTATCCTTGGTTAGGCTACGTGCGATATGACTGGCTCCACTTGGCTGTCGCTACGCTTGATGCGGCTCACTCCTCAGCGGCAGCAACCTGTCGCCTAGAAGTAAGCGGCATATGGATTGGCGATCGTTAAGCTATGTTAATGTCTTGGGCACAAGCTCGGCACGGCGACGCAAGGAGGTGAAATAATGCAATCTTTTTACTGGGTAGTTGTGGTCTTAACATGAAATAAAGGGTGGGTGAAGAAAGTCACGTGACACTGTAGAAGATGATGTAATGCAGGGGGCGTATCCAAGTGACTCATAGCTAAATTACTTTTTCAAGCGGCAATGTAGTTAAGCAGGGTTGCCACCGCTTTGTAAGTGGCGTAAACACCTCGGTGGCTCTTTATACATGGTTACTCCTCTTTCCGTCCAGTTATCAAATTTTTTTTTGGAGGTAAGTTAAGTGAACAACCGTCGCAAAGTGACCAGGCAGCCAGAAAAACAGGGGAGGTCGACAGCGGAGTCACAGCATGCAGTGGGAAAACACAATTTCGCGGCTTTAGCGTGCAGCTCCCGCGACTGGAAGACGTCATTTTAAAACATATAGTGTGCTACCAACTCTCAAAACAGTCATAAAAGGAAAGTGTAAGAAAAGAAACTACTCATAGCCGGTTTGGCGTTTACTACAGTTATCAACTTTCAAAGGAATTTATTGATCTGTTTTCATATCGTGTTGGACTAAGGGGGGCGGTCACATTATAACCATGAAAGGGCAGTGTGGACTGATGACCGACTAAAAATTTACAATACCGGAGTTGGCAGAGCGTCGCAATGTGACCAATACCTTTAAAATCACATACGAAAAAAAATGCTCCCTTTTTAGTAAAAACGTGACAAAGACTTAAGATTGCACTTTTTGCGAATTATTATTATTTTTTTAAAAAAAAACAGACACAGTATTTTTTTTATTTATTTTTTTAAATGATCACCTAACAATCAATTAAATACAGCCGGAGAAAATTTTCTCACACAGTCAAAAAATCAATTTTCTAGAGTTTTATATCCCATTCAAAAATACTGTACCAAAAAGCGTCTCTTAATCAATACAGAGTTGAATGGGTAGCGCATTTTTTGGCAGCTTTATACGGAGCCATTTGTTGGCCTAATTAATTTTCTATTATTCGTTTTAACTGTTGTCGCGTTTATGTCTAACCCTCTAAAATGCTGTATCAATTTCTTACCTCCCGTTTGTGTATTCTTTTGCTTGGCGAAAACTTTTGGCTATGTTACAGCCTTGTTCCCCTCTTCTAGAACCCCGGGGCCCCGGTGCAAAAACACCGTCCTGCCCCTCCCAGCTTCGGCCCTTAATATTTGCATACCACGATAATATACGGTCATATCAGATATACTACATATCAATATTTTGAAAAATGATTCCCTCCTGAAATCTATTCGCATTTATTGATCAAAGTCATTTCCTTTCCTGCTTTTACACCGCGATGACTTTAATACTGAGGGATTAATTATTGGCAAATGGAATATTACTGCTATCGGAAACTGCGAGGAGTGGAGGGGGAACGAAGACCAAGAGAGTATTAAAACACTCTTGTATAGTTTTCCTGCCACAGATAGTATGAGAAATGGCTGCGCTGAAGATTGTCGCCTTGCTTTGTGTTGGCGTTCTCTGCCTTGCAGGTAAGTGTGGGAACCTAAACTAGTAAGAACATTTTTCTAGACAATCCGACATATTTGAATCTAAATCTTTTGATGCGAAAATTGTTGACGTCAGATTCAAATGCGGTCTTAACTGAGAACTTCACCATCTCTGCCGAAGTCTTG
>Ga0058701_10005551_pt1 | contig 10501 bp, 5 predicted proteins | sample AgamicOrMae_FD_97039 | JGI IMG/M metagenome (GOLD analysis project Ga0058701, IMG submission 97039) | Agave microbial communities from Guanajuato, Mexico - Or.Ma.e | ecosystem: Host-associated > Plants > Phyllosphere > Phylloplane/Leaf | place: Guanajuato, Mexico | collected 2012-06-04 | reverse complement strand
GCGTAACGGTGCGTTTCCGGACATGGGTTCCCTACCTCGAATGACTCCCCTAACCCTCCCCCATGTGTGGTTGCAGTTTGTCGGCGAACTTTTGGACCACCCTGTAGGCAACGGCTTTACAGATCCGACAACCTGGCTTCCATGACTTATGGGGACATTTAAAGGCCCCAGCAAGTGTTGATATAAGATCAAAACACCCAGAGAAACACCCGGTTACTTTAGTAAAGAACGAGGACTTTTTGCGAGGGCGTGGCCCTTGCTCCTTTGCGTCTTGTTTGTAAAATAACTTTGTTGTGGTTCTTCGAATCACAGAAATACAAGGCTTTCTACACTTAAAATACAAAACCAATACCTGGTGGCCATTATCGGCCTCCATTGAGCTATTAGTGAGTGATTTGACAATTTTTAAATACCCTATCTTTGTGAGTTTAGGTCAGATTAACGCAACGAGTTTTTTTTACCGGCATTATTCATAAACAAGGATATGCGATCATTTTGCATCTGTCGAAGAATCCTTCAACAAAAACTCTTTTGTTTTTTTTTTGTTTTCTTTTCTTTTAAGTTTTTTTTCTTGTGCCGCATTGTGCATTTATTTAGATGCCGCTCTAAATCCTGGTCACGGCACCAACATTACCTCATGATTGACTTTTAATGAGAATCGGGCTTTCTTTTCAACTTAAAATATGTTGAGTTCTTGCAGGTAAGAGCGTATATAAAAAGGAATGTACTTTTTAAAAAAATGGTTATCCTGGTGACGGCGCAAATTTAATTTCTGGCTGGGCCATCTCAGCCTCAGGCCTCAGTTTTCAATAAATTTACAATGTACATAATCAGCTTTTTCGGCGGACTTTTTCACAGAGGTTTCATTTAGTTGTTTCTCGATAAAGGGAAACAAAGAGTTATTAAAGATTCATTAGAAAGCAGCTGCGTCGGGAATCTGACGACATCTTGTCGAGATAAATCAGGCGCATTCTGAGGATTTGGTTGCTTTTTAATTCGAATGGCACGCGGCGGCCAGATAATCCGACACGGAAAAGGAGAATCATATATTATTCAGCTTTTCCTAAGCCTCTTCCTTTTATATGTGTTCCTAAATTATACACTCTGTTCTGCCGAGAGTTATTACATTGTTTACTAAACGAAGGCATCGCATGCTTGGCAGTATTCACGATGCTTCAGTATTATTAACTCATAAGGATGTTATTGCGGAAAAGCTAAAAATGAACGTATGTTGATCTCTTCAGAAAGACTCTTAATGTGGAAGGACGCGTTTTCTACCTCTTGTGTTCTGACTTTCGTCTCCGTCGAGCAAAACGGGACAAGGCACTGTTCACGGTTACCTAACGTAACCTTTTTTCAGCCGTACGCCTCTTATTTCTTGGTGGCATGTACTTTTGACAATTCAGCGGCATCAAACTTGGTGGCAGTTGAGCAGGGCGATGCGCGAGACACCTAACCTAGCCTCCGAGAGAGAAATCGTTATTATGACATGCGTTAAACCAGAGTAGAATACAAGAAAATGAAACATTTTGAACTTAATTGCGGAAACGGTGGTTCAGTATGATCCCTGTAGATGGACTTGAGACGCAACTGAAAAAGTGATTTGTCTAAGCAGTCAATAATTTACGTTTCGTTAGCTTGTTGAGCTGACTATGCAGAATAATTTTCCTTCTAAAAGCTGAGAAATAGGGGAGGTTTGTTTGGGTTATTGGAGTGAAAATTCATTTGATTGGCCAAGCTGCCCACGCTCTGAAGCAGCCCGGCAAGTGGCAGTAATTTTCGGAGTCATAAAGCTCAAAATCTGACAATTTCGATCAGCCTTTAGCGAGATACACTAATAAAAGTATGATGGAGTTTGTCCGGAGAAGTAGGTCGAGGAAAAGATAAACAATATAGGTTGGTTTACGGTGTCTTCGATCCAGTTACTCGCTGCTCATAAAACGCAGTTTAAACAAAGGAACTGGTGCCACCCTTTAAGCACTTGATCAAATCTCTTTGGTTGTAAAGCTTTTATTACAAATTTCCCGTTTATTCATATCTTTAATTCTGATATAAATACCGGTAATTGAGACGTATTGACTTTAAGTGTCAGTATTATGAGCGTCTGTTGTTATTTTTATAACAGCAAAATAAATATTCCCTTTATATTTTTTCTTGTTGCTGTTTCTTATTTTGCTTTGTTTTGTTGTTTTTTTCTGCAATAAGGCGTCATTTCGTTGAAAACTTTTAATGCAAAGTGCTTTACGGAAACTAGTCTTTGAATTTATTTCCAAGAGACAAGTGACTTTATATACGGTAATGTTAAAATGTATACTTTATTCTAGGTGGGTAGACCTTAGCATAGTCTCGTTATTTTGGAAAGCTGGGCAGGAAAGTGAAACCGAATAGTTTGATATGAGCGTGTTTTCTCCAGCAGTACATTTCAGCATGAGGTCTTCGATTATGCAAGGCGAGATATTGGATTATTCCTCACAAAAAGCAATTTTTGGATCTTGTAAAAAACTTCTTTGCGTATCGTGGGAAACGATGCATATCTGTAGCACTTAATCTGTGCCCTCGATCGGCTGTTTATTCACCTTTCTTCCAGCCTGACGTAAGACAAACAACGTGGCCTTCCAGTTGACGGAGCCCTAGCTTAAAACAAAGTGCGAAAGTAGCAGAAAATAAGGAAGACAGGCGAGTCCGCGCCTTCGCGCTACCTTCGTTTTCCCGCCAGCACCTTCCCGCCCCCGCTTTCCCGCCTCTGCATTCGTGCTGCTCAGCCCTCCCCTGTATTTTATTTATGGCGGGAACGGCGGCGTAGCTACGACTTTGCCGCGTGGCGTACAGGCCTACAGGGGTCCCTGTAGGGGCCTCGACTATATTTTGTGGCAGGAAGTCGATCTTGTATGTCTACTTTTCGTAGATCTGCCTGCAGCTAGATAGATGTCTGGAAAGGGAATGGGGCTGAAATTGGTAACCGACTGAGTCATTGTGACGGACGCTTTCTCTAAACAAAAGCAGACGAGATAGAGAGAAACAGGCTGTATATACAGTGGAATCTCATCGGTTATACGTCCAAGTCGGGGAACTCAAAAATTTGGACGTAGAACTGAGAGGGACGTACAAGTGAAAATATTATTTCGTAGAACGCCATATAAAGTATTCTGGATGAGATTGTACTAATGGGACGTACAAACGAATGGGACTTAGAACTGAGAGACTTATAACTAAGACTCTACTGTACATCATGATGGGAATGTGTGCCACCTGGAAAGAGTGCCCTCTGTCCGTGTAACGACTGTCCTCAACGTCTTTCCCCAGTTTGCTTTTAGAGATCTGTGAACCTGAGGCCACAGAGATTTTATTGACTCTTTTCAGGTTTTTCCATTTTAGACGGCCGGAAAGAAAAAAACAAACAAAAACCTACGAAAAAACTAAAAACAAAAAAAGGGATTTTTCCGAGCCTTTAAAACACTACTCGTAACGTTTCCTCTACGTCACCGAGACGTCGTTGGGGTGTCAGCTCTGCCGCACGGCAGCCAATAATTCGGTTCGGTGACTGGATTGTTGTAGATAGGGTCTTCGTCGCAATAAAACACGAGTGGTGACGGCGGAATATTGAAACGTGAGTTCCTCTTGGAAAGGGATCGGCAAATGGTCATTTGGAAGCAAACCGTGTGGTTTCGTACGTTATCCTTCAAGACAAACGTGTTGCCGAAAGATGAGCGAGCATGCGGCAGCAGAATACATTGCTTTTATTAAAGTATACATCTGGATATATTTTACACGGGGAATTCTTGGAAATACGCATACACTAGTCTGTGTTCGTGGAACATTGGAAGGTGTGAGACTGTCAGAATATCATCAGTTTACCAGAAGATCAGGATGGTCTTTAAGTCTTAAAAAAGAGGGGTCAGCAAGTTTTTCTCATTTTGGTGCCATGATCAGGATTGGATGAAAATCCGCAAAGAAAGGAATCATGGACAGTCTTCTTTAAAAGCTGGCAGCTGGAAAGTACCTTTGTCTCTTTACAACGAACGTGACCTTAAGTGCTACCATTTATCACTCGCACGCACTGTTCTCTTAACAGATATTCATCACATCTCCATGTCACTTCACTTTCATTTCTCGCAGCACCAACGACATATCACGACGAGTACTTCGGTCTCAAATTGAAATCACTGACAGGAGGAAATTTTCACAAGAGGCGCTGTTTTCTTGCGTGGTCAAACAACATTTTTGAGTGTCTAGCTTCCGACCCATGAGTGATTGCGAGGAATATCACCAGCAAAACTATGACATGGTCGAGTCATGTAGCTCATCGTTAAATTCATTGATTCCCCTCTGTTGTTGGGAGTGTATATACTGTATGTGGTAATTTGAGGTACTCAGGTAGACGTGGTTTTTGTTTCAGTGAAAATAATTCAGGATAAATTGAACACGAGTATTGGTCAATTTTTGTTTATTATTTTTACTGTCTGCAAGATGTTAATGACACTCTATGAAAAAGTGGTCCCAAACGTCTGCCTAAAACTCGGCGAGTTAAAGCTTACAGTAAAATCGTAGTAGGAGTAGATACATACTTTTCCCTGGAAGGGCCTATACACCTTCGCTACCTACTTTATTTCAAACGAGGGTAGGCACACGCAACATACCTGTGTAGAGGCGGTTGCAGGGGTTGGATATGAGTATAGTTTAAGTCGAAGTTATGAGTGCGGTTCCTCTCTAGGCCCGCGCCTCGAAAAGCATTTCTAACTCAGTTTAAGTTAATTTCGTTTATTCAACAACGATATTTGGTTTAAAAAACAAAGTTTTACTTGTTTTATGTTTAGATTGTTCATATTGAGATACTTTTCGTTAGGTTACGTGTTGGTTAAAATTAGGCTAAGTCAGGTATAGTTAGATGAGGCTTTAGTTTAGGTTTTAGATACGATTCCTTAGTAGAACCTACAACACGGCGTAAGTAACAGACTTATACATCCTTAAATAATCAAGTAGCGGCTCAAAAGACCACATTAAATCAGGAAACGGATTAGCTTCTTGATTTCCATTATGGGAGAAAACAGACACGTGGATAGTCAGATTTCATCGAATGATAATACTGTTATCTCCTTTGCTCGTTGTTATCGAGTGTATCAATGTATCCATAGACAAGATGCCTACGTTTTTCTTTATCGTGTCTTAACCATTTGTTTTCTAAAAGGGACTTCATTTTTTTTGTTTCAATGATCAAGCTGGAAGCGTAAGTTCCTAAGGTCAACTGATCGGGCCTACCTGTGTGCCCCGCTAACGCGTAGCGGATCCCCCGGGAATACCCCTGAGGTATATCTCCCTTCAGAGGATTCCCATCCGGAGGCACGTCAGACTGGTGCACTCTTCGTACCCCAACTCCCAGAGTCCCTTCACACGCCCCTCAATCCCCTTATCCTATGCCGTTTGCTAATTCCTCTACAGGCACGTGATCAGATTTGCACTCTTCTGCGGTTATAGAAAACTAACACCCAGCGCAAAAGACGCTGATTCGGTGGAAATACTTTGATCACTAATTTTGTATCTCGCGCTTGAGTACTGGAGTGATGAATCAGCAAAATCGATTGCTTCACAGGATCCGGTCATAAAGAAAATCGTTTGCGCGAAAACTCCAGAAATTCGTATTTTGTGGTAAACATGAGACATCTTTGCGCATCTAGTATTTTAAGACCTGTGACTTGACTTTCTAAAATATCTTCTTCGAGTAATTCCAAAGTGTATGCACTGCACGTATGGGTTGACGAACGCAAATGTACCTTTCTTAGGCCCTCAATTCAAAAGTTCTCTCTAACTCTCTTTGAGATAGACTTCTGAGATATGAGAACTGGCTGATCGTCAAACATTCAAGTTTTTTAGTATCAATGCCGATTTTTTGTTCCCCTCCGAGGTATTTTGAGGGTTGCCGAGAAAAATTAAAGTAGAAAACGATGTAGACGAAATGACCGCTCAACAGACCATTTCCCCAAAAACTGATTGTGAGTTAGTAAGTTTCTAGCTAGAATGTGAACATTTGGAAACAACTAAGAACCTCTCCCCAGTATGATTTGGCTTCAAGTAGGTTGACAATATTTGTGGAGGCATGTTTAATATTCTTTCTTAATATTACATTTCAAGCAGATGAAGTTTTTATGGTATGACATTCTGATGATTCATAGATTGGAGCCTGTTTTCCGACGTTAATTATGCTTTGAAACGAGCATTTTCCTAATTAAGGACAAGCGATGCTATGGGTACTGTTAAAATAACTTACATTTTTCTAAGTTCGTTTGTAAAGTTTAGGTTTTTGAAAACTGGTGTTAATTCTTCAGGCTAGGTTTTTATTTTATTTTGATTTTTTGTTCGTCTTCTTTTTTTTTTTCAAGGTTAGTTTTTTAAGAGATTGCTTTTTGTTAGGTACGTTACGCCGAGGAAAACCTTCTTTAATCTTGGAGATGAAGGCCTCGAGGGTTCCATAATTAGATGAAGTCTGCTGAGAACATGTAAAGATTTGGGTGTAATTAAGTCGTATGGAGAGTAGTAAGGTCTAGGCCCCTTTGACCTCCGTGAACAAAGATTATATAAGAGCGCCACGATTTCAGTTTTACTGCGCTCGCTACCGAATTTGCGACAACATTAGTGTTGAAATAAGAGAAAACCTTGGAAGGGCCATCAACGAGAAGGACATGTTTACGGCCCCATAAATGTTCTCGAATCTTGTCTCATCTGCTGACATGATGTTTGTTTTTGCTTCGAAATGAATTTTCTCCTTTTTACTAATGCAAATTATTTTTATTGCGTTGTAGTAAAACCGGTGGTCTTTTTCTTTCTTGCTAAGCGATGGAAGTATAAATTTACTACTTAATATTTTTTTTTACTTTATTCTTTAATATTTAGGATGATTACATTACATCCAAACCTAAAGCAAAAATAGGTCATTTACAAAAATGTCGCTTTTTGCAATTGAAATAATATTTATTTTGTTAAAACCATGAATTATTCTTTTGAGTGCATCAGCCGAAGAAGATATTTTGTATGACGTGGGCTCTGTGGATTTCGCATAAGACGGGTTCGTGGATTCCCTGCAAATGACTGGATAGGCAACCATGACTCACACGTACTGTGATTGTTGCCTACGTCCGAATCGTCACTTTCTCAGATCGAATCAAAATGAATGCATCAGACCATCCGGAAAGGAGCCCACATATTTTGTTTCTGAACTCCACCTTACATCAAAAGAAAAGGAAATTCTCGCCCTGTACCAATATTCTCACATTACTTCCTGACAGTGATACGTGAATTTGCGTAGACCACCCGAGGAACGAATATATTCGTATATTTGTACAAAAATATGCAATTTGAGAAAAAGAAACGTTTTTAGATTTGAGAAACAACTTACGCCATGAATCTGCTGCTCTTCCTGCGAATTTGTTTGTTGAAGTCTTGTTCAAATGACCCAGTAACCTGATTTTTTTTACTATCTTCCAATTCATTTATTTTCTCAAATGAATACGTTAAAGTACGCCAGCTTTTCAAATAATAATATTCCGTCGATTGTTTTCCTCCAATGCAATATTCCCAATTTCAACTTCTTATTTTCTTCTCTTTCCTACTACTTTATACTGTATCTTTGATGTACCCTGGTCTATTTCGAGCGTCTTTATAAAATCTCTAAAGCAACGAGCTTGCTAAAAAAAAATGCTGTTATTTTTATTACGGCTGAGGTAAAGAAGATTTATTTTCTTTATAGTGATCGTGGATATTGTTTTGATTTGTTAGTTCTCGTGAAGTGAGAGTAATTGCGCAATTTAAAAAAAAATAAAAAAATGAAGCCCTTCTTCGAAAGGAGGCGGGCTCAAAAAAAGACGAATTGTACGCGTAATTTTTTAGAGTACACTTGTTTTAGCAATTGTAAACCATCCACACTCAATAAAACTGTTAGTTTAAATGTCCTCAATAGAGGTAGCTGTTTCTAGCCCACATATGCACAGTTTTTCTTTTTTTTTGCCACCGAAAAGATTAACACCGTGAGAGCACTATGCCGATTTCGACGTGAGGAAATTTGACCTACTTTGAAAATTAATACTTACTAAAACTCTACATTTTTTCCCGCATGACACGCTTGAAGGGATTCCAGTGGATAGATTGAATAGAAGCGCGGTCTGAAGAAGGCGCTCAAAAGTTATTTTCTTGTAACAGAGATATTGCACTCGCGAAACCTATTTTGAATTTGGCGGTACTTGAACTTTGTCCTCTTATTGGAATCATCCGCGCTTTTGCGAAGCTCTCGAAAAAAAAAAGCTGTCGTGTCGAAAGCGCTTGCTCTCTACTTAAGTTTGAGGTCAAGAGCGCTGGAGAGCCACCCCTGCTGCCCTCCTGCGGCTCTTAGGGTTACCACCGACTTTAGTCGTGGCTCTAGCCTCGTCGGCCCCATTTCACTAATCTTGCTACACTCTGTAGAACCCTTAGAGTTGCGCAATTATGAGCCGAGGAAAGCGTTGCTCGGCGCAATCTTCTTCCCGAGACGGTGATATGAAAAATTGATTATGCTGGGATATGAAAAAGTTACGTTGCGGGTACTTGAACAATAATTTGCTTCCTCGTGGATACTTCGAACACTACCGGTCTGGAAAGATCCGTTTTTATGGAAAGGTTTTTGGTGACAGGTATTACTGAGGATGATATCGATAAGTGCGTTAACTTTTGTCTCCCCAAAATAAACATTGCCGACGGAAGCTCCTTCAAGTGTGGGATCTTATTGAACCGTCGTAAGAGTGGCTGCCGGTTTAGGATGTTTCCCCTCTAGGTATCACAAGAACATCCGAATAATTAGGTTAACAGTCGGGTGCTTTTTTTATTTTTTTTTTATTTATTTATTTTGGCAATGAATCATATTGTTGATATTCAACAAATAATTTCTCTTGCTTCAGGCGGAAATCACTGTTTTAAAAGTGGAACGTTTGCCTTTTGTTAGCCTTTAAAATAAAGAGAAGATTTTTCTACGGACATTAAATTGAAATGCGAGATGTTTTATTGATTTTTCACGAAATTTGAACAGAAATTCGTCCTCTGCAAAGAGTTTAGTAAAATGAGAGGTAAACAGTTTTAAAAGGAGGTTATTCTGTTTGAAAGAAAATCCCATGGAATATCAGACATCTCTCTATTTATCGAAGCATTTCCTTCACCGCCAAAAGGGAAAAGCGCCTTATATAAATCTGTCTGACAAAGTATTAATAACTTTCTTCCCTGCGTTCTTAGTTTTAAAAGTATCATTTTCTGACTCTTGTGTTCTATCTCGACTCATCGCTTCCGCAAAGATAAAGTAATATAATGACAGATGAAAATGGCGATTCTCACTTGTTTAGGTCAACCTAGGTTAGGTTTTTGAAAAATACGCCTCTCTTCTTAATCCACGTGGCGGATGTTTTTATGAGACCAATTATATGAATTTTGCCCAGCTGCGCTCCGCTTAATGGCGGTTGCTCGATCATGAGTATGAATTGCAAAAAAATCAATGTTTGGGGATGAAGCTGGGGTAAGGAAAATAACCCTTTCAATTGAAACTTTTTAAACCATCCTCCATCCTTGAGATCACCACGTCGGCCAGTCACCTGGGGATATCCCCAGCTGACCGACCATCGGCGCATCACACGTGTCACTACAGCTGCCCCCTCAACCAGCCACAAGTTGGTGTGCTTCCTGCTTCCCCTGGCCGCCGACTTGACAGGTCTCCCCTCCTTATTCATATAAGCAGTTTCCCTCCGTGGACACAGCGTCAAACAAAATCCAATTTGGAACCGAAGCAAGGCTCTTAGGTGCATCGCCGAATAGTATGGGCTACCTGTTACCCTTCCAACCAAGTTGCAAACTTGCAAGACTTGACATTAACTTGCAGCTGTTTACAGTTTGGCCTGTTAAAGTTTGTTACTCATGACAGTGAGTGTTAGGATACACTTTCAAAAACTTTTCGGCTGTATCCTTTTTTTACCAGCGCGGTTGTTTTAGTGCTGACTGCAGGTCGTGGCTCGAATCCAAATTTATCAAGAATGTCAACAACAAAATAAAAAAAGAAATGTCAGCTCGATAAAGAGTAGAAGGCAAAAGTATCAAGGGATGCGACCTCTAAAGCAAGTGAGGATGAATTTCAAGAGGAGGTTCCGCGACTGAGCAAGGTTGGTCATGAAAATATCAAGAAACGTCACACCTACAGTCAATTGAGGCAAAATGTTTCAAAGACAATGGAAGGTGAGAAAGAAGTGGGCTGGGTTAATTCCTAGACCGGGGTAACGTTGGTGCAGGCTCCGTCGTTGTTGTTGACTTACTTATTTAGCCTGGCTGAAATAAGAGACCCTTTGTGGCGAAAAGAGCTGCGTAGGAGTTCAGACAACTGACAAGGGAACCTTCCTAAGTGTAAATCTCGGATCGTAATGAATTTTATATGGGCGTGCAGCTAAAAATACGGAGAATCCAATGTGAAAGGTTTTAGCGGCCCATATTCATGTTCAACCCCTTT
>Ga0058701_10005550_pt1 | contig 10501 bp, 4 predicted proteins | sample AgamicOrMae_FD_97039 | JGI IMG/M metagenome (GOLD analysis project Ga0058701, IMG submission 97039) | Agave microbial communities from Guanajuato, Mexico - Or.Ma.e | ecosystem: Host-associated > Plants > Phyllosphere > Phylloplane/Leaf | place: Guanajuato, Mexico | collected 2012-06-04 | reverse complement strand
TGTTTAAAGCCAATACCATAGATTTTTCAATGCATTTTTCTTTCTTTCTAGGAAATTCGCGCTTTTTCTTCTTTTTTTCATACAAAGCCTGTTTTTTATTTATTTTATTTTATTTCACGATAACCTAAGAGCAGATATCCACCCAAAATATCGTGTTAAGACAGAAGTGTAATTCCTTTATACTCCTGGAGAATGTTTCTGAGTCTTAACTATAAATAGAAGCGATTTTTAGTTAGTGAAATATCTTTCCATCATAGTAGTTTTTTGCTATTATTATTTTTTGACACCTTTTTTTAGATACAGGAGGCACTCATTTCCAATAATTCAGAAAAAGAAACAGGGCAAATTTCAAACTACAATGGCTCCATTTCCATACACAGCGTATGAAACCCGCTTCTCAGTCTTCAAAATACGATTCTGTTTTAGATATCTGGAAAGGAAGGATGGGTAAAGAATCTCGTCTGAAAAGACTGCCGATTTCTATTCACATTTCAAAATCTGAGTCTAGACGATATCTATGTCATACTTAGCAATATGGATCCGTGCGCTGTGCTGCGTTCTGAGCCTTTGATATCATAGCTCTTGTGTTCACCCTTACGATGGCATACTCATTGCCGATATAACTTCACCCACGTACCCGCCGAGAAAAAGTTATCCGAAACGGGCTACTACAGTCACCTTACATCAGTGTGTACATGCTAAAGGAACACCACACTCCGCTCAGCTTGACCATGAAAGGTGGGCTACAGGAGGTAGAAGATCAAACCTTTCAACTTTACTGTGCAGAACTTCCCAAAATACGTACTTTTGGTCTCACATGTGTGCAGCAATGGCTTGGCTTTTCAAGGTGACGATGAAGGACGCCCTTATCAAGTGCAAAAGAGTCTACTGACTAAGATGACATCACGGAAATCATGTTAAGAATCCATTGGCTGACACAGTGACGTCATTCTCACAGCATTATGTCACTTTTGGGCTTTTCCACAAGATTGATGGAGTGGTGGCATCTGAGTTGCAAATACTAACTGAACTGCAGACACGTTTAAGAAATGGGGCGCAAAAGAGTATACGATATTTGACATCTTCTTCCAGGATATCTATCCAAAACATAGACCTAAATTTTACGTTAAACTCAGCTAACAGCAAAATTAAACGTATTCATTGGCAAGAAAAACATATCAACAACAAGCCAACAAGTCTGCAGGCGTAGAAGATGCCAAATCAAGTAATGTATCAACTAATACATCAGATAGTATATAAGTTCCAAAACTATTTATTACAAAAAAAATGTTTCCGAAGAGAAACAAATTGCAGGTTTCCGCATGTGTAGTCCAAAGTTTGACCTCAACCTTCACCATTCCCGAAATCTTCTAATGTTTTGAGCTTGTCCTGAGACTCAAAGTAATTTTGGTATTCAACATCAAAAGCACCAACCGTAAATTTCAGCCTGGTGAGAAAGTTCTAATGTGAAGGTTCATCTAAATTATCTGAAGTTTCATGACAAAGCTGAAAGCCCACGCCAGCTGAAGTCATTGCTAATAAGAACTGTTTGCTTTCGCCTACTCTTCAGCTTCTAGGGTTTTTAAGAACCTTCCCGAGTTCCCGAAGAACACATTATACACTATTCGAAAGCGATATCAAAATTACCTATCAATAATTGAGAGAGTCCCGTCATGAACTTTGAATGGAATCATCAATCCGCTTCTTGAGAGTTTCAAGCTGCAAGTGAAAGCCCGAAATACCAATTGAGTCGTTGAAACTATGCATTGCACGTTTCCGCCACTCTGTAAAATACTAAGAGCCTGTCGTCATTCTGGAAATCTTTTAGTTTAGCATTTCTAATCAGAGATATGGAAGACTCAAGAAGACTTCAAATACCATTATGTCCATTGAAATCGTCAACCAAAAAGTACGAATTTAAAAAAATTGAAATGAAAAGTATGTTTTGTAATACAGGTACACAATAATTTATTAGGTTATGTTAGGTTAAGCATCAGTTGCTTCAATCGGATATCACTTGTCTTGGCAATAAAAGGTGGAAACACAAAGGGGTAGAAAAAGTGTATGTTTAAAATTCACTTTATAGGCAGGTTCGCAAATAGGTTTGTTATCAGTTTCGTTGATAGAAGCAAAGAGAGAAAGGTAGTTAATAGAATTGGCCTCCTCTTTGAGAACAAGAGTTGGGGAGGGACCTGAGGTAGAGGAGTCTATAGAAGCAAGCAACGCCATTAGCCTGACCAGAGGTAGGCGGACTCCGATTAGGGAGGATATGGTATCGCTAGAAGCATCTCGGTCACGAGATTGGGACCGTTATTGCAAAACCGTTTGGCCGTGCATGATCACGACATTGGAAAAGCAATCAAAAGTCGAAAATCTATACCGGTGTATTCATGACTGTGTAGAGTATCCCTGCCCGGCGGAAGACCAAGTTTGGCTGGGCTTGCATGCAGCTGACACGTGCATTGCGAAACACCGCCGCGTTGTTCTGTCCGTCACCGCGTCAAAAGCCAATTCCAATGTCACAGACATCGGCGCGTTGCAGCGCCAGCACGCGTCAGCGGCACGCACACTCGGACATCTCTGCCCCACTGTATTGATACCATACCCGCTTCGCTGAGCCTCCCCGAAAATGCTGCAGCGGTCACTGCTACTTGCATCCAACTTGTTTCAAAACGACTATTCGCACTATACTGGTTTGCTTGTCAGAGGTCTCACCAAGCTTTGCGTAGCCATGAATAATTTTAGTAGCATTCGCAACCTGCGCCAATTTTGTTTTAAAACGAGTATTCGCACCAGACTTCCAGTTATCCGGTCAAAACTACTCATTTAAGCTATGGTGATGCCCCCCAAAACATTAAAATCGAACTTTGATGGCGACTTTTAACTAAAACTGTTTCAAATAACATTTCGGCACCTGCATGGGAGACTCGATCTTAAACCTCAGTTTCAAACTGTCCTAGATGGACGAGTGTCAAAAATGTTGTTTCCCGTTGCAAATACCTTTTTTAGTATTCGTCTGATATGAATAACAACGACGGAACATTTTCTTTGGCCCCCGGAATATATTCTCCACGAATTCTTATTTTTCATCCCACGAAAAACAGTCAAATGGTAAGACCTGAGAAGGGGGATTTTACGCGCTCTCGAAACAGGTCTACTTTAAAACTCAGCTTTTAGAACTGGTCGAGTCTTTCATGCAGGTGCCGATTTAAAGAAACAACACTCTCAGCAATCCTTCGTATCGCGTTGTACAGAAACCCGAGACTACATTCAGACTGCTCACGTAATTGTTCCTTCTCCACCTTAAACAAGTCTCCAAGATTTGTCAGCAAAGACTATTTTTTTAAGAGGGGAGAGTTAAACGTCGATAAAAGAACGGTTGAGGGAAAAGGGGTTAAAAAAGTGTCGAGTAAAGAGACAGAAAATACCTATTATTTGCCGACTGAGCGAGAACGAGCAGAGCTATACGGCTTGGCTTCTGGGACCCATTAGTGGCGCCCTCCACAGTTCGGAAGACGTGAATGTTTAAAAACACTCCGCTGTATGTGACCCCGATCGAGATGCCGGCAGAACTCCAGCAAGACACCGCCGGAGAAAACACAGTTAAGAATTGATCTTCGAGCTGATATATGGCGGCAAGAACGCTTTTTTTCTAACTGGGCTGCGATTGTTTTAAAATTAATTTCCCTCATCAAAAAATAAAATCATTTAAATTGAGATCGGTTGGCTCTCTCTTCAGGATTCCTTTAGCACTGAAGAAAATCAACCAGGATTAGTGATACGCGCGCCGATCTAAGTATCCAGTAAGCGAGGTTTAAGCCATTCGTGCCTGAACTTATGCAACCAAAAATTCGATCGAACCTGCTATGAAGACATGCTGCACATGAAGATATTCGAATATTTTCGATACAAAACGGAGAATAGCACCAAAAAACTATCGTGTCTACAAAAAACATCAGATCATCGGTCAACGAAAAACTAGAGCTGAAAATAAAATTTCGTTTTCCGAGAGACCATGCTCTTCCACGAATTCCCACGCAATCATCAAGGTAGGTTTATTAATTGCCTCAACAAGGGTCCAGTGAGATCTCTCGAGGCCGGAAATTCGTCGACATTGAAATCTGACCAAACCCGTGGCCAACCAGGTTCACCTGCAGTTCTGAACATACCAATCAATGAGTACAATACAATGGACTTATGAAACAAAGGTGCTTAACAAGAGTTTTTGGTTGACTGCAGGCTGTGATCATTTTTTTGAAAACAATTAAAGTTGCGCGGATAAACGTGTGATCTTCATGTCTTACGCAAGTAATAATCGCAGAGGTACCTGTATTCTTCAACAATCGCTCAACAACTACGATTTCAAACGGTACGAAAAAGTTAATTACTCATGAAAATGAAAACGCTTTGGTTGAATCGAGTATGAACTGGCAGTCCATACGCATTCTTTCAACTTTATCACTGCCTTCCAAACCTTTTTTTTTTAACTGTCATCGCGAGTTATTTATATCGCATAGAACATTGAAATATAACCGACGATCAGATTGAGGGAACGATACATTTAGCTCATGTCGGAGATACGCTTGGGGATTATTCTACAGTGCAATTAAACTGAGGGATATTTATAACGCTTCATTTATAATAACGGCCTATTAGTTTAACTATTGTCGATAATATCAATTGGTGGATAACAAAGACCCGACGCCGCGATTTATTTGCATCATTAGATTTGATGTTTGGTGTATTGTGCCCTGAAAGAATCCAAAACACAGGAGATATATACAGTTTGTCATTCAAATGAAATGAAAGGGAAAGGGCAGACAACGCTAAAGGTAACCAATCACAAAACGAAGAAGTGCACCTTATTTATTTTAACTATTTTTTAGTTTGCCCTTGAAGTTTATTTCGTTTCTATTTTTTCTGCTATTTTTTAGTATCTTTAGATTTGCGGATTTAATTTTTTACACGTTTTAGCTCATATATTTAGAGTAATATTCCGCACTATTTTTCGTCTTGTAGGCTAAACATTTCTACTTTCTTTTTGTTTCGTTTGAATTTTAATGGTCTTTAAACATTTTTGGTACATCCAATACGCCTAGCGGTACAGTTTGAAACTGGAAAAATCACCCCGAAGGATTTTTGTTGCACGTTATAATAACTCTTAAAATAACGCACAGTGATTTCTAAAATAAATTAATATTAAAAAAAGAAATAAACGTTAGCAAGTTCAAGCTCATTGTCAAGACAGCAGCGTGTCTAATTCCGTCAAAAACGGGTAAACCTCTGATTTTCCTCTTCTTAATTCTATACTTTTTGAAATATCTTCATAAAGTTTAATAAAATGAACCAAAATAAGTAATTTTATACAATGCAAATTAAAAATATATTTTAAACAAATAGAAAAAAAATCAACATTCTTATTTTCTAAAAAGAAAAGCACGTGAATGTCTAAGCCTCCCGCCTGAAAGGAAAGTGGCCCGTTTCCACAACATTGTTCCAGCGTGAATAAACCCCTCCCCGGAGTTTCTTTCAGAAACTATTCCAGAGAAGTGGAATCCAGCCAGCTTTCGGATTAATTGTTATTATGTGCAAGTAACCCCTGCTGCAACCCTCACAGGATATCCTCGGTGCACCAGAAAAGAAAGGAAGATTGTCGTCAACACGTGTGAACAACACAATGAACTCTGGAGGAAACCTCAAAGAGAAAGCGCGAAATATAAAAAGACTCGCTGCTGCATTGTCACATAAAAGATCCGCATTGGAAAATTAAGGATAAAAGTATTTTGCATGTTGGATTATTAGGGTGCTATTCAGAAAGATTTGAGAAGGAGATTGACTGGATTTAAGGCTCAGTACTAATCGGTGACTTACTCGAGGTTTTGTCGTGGAATTAATGACAGACAAAAACAGATGCACTGAAACAGATTTCAATATATGTGAGTAGCTTAGTGGTAAGCTGCAGAGGACGTGCGGTTCAAGCCAAATGCGGAAAAAAAGGAAAAACAATACGAATGTTTAGACACACTGAAAGGGAATGAATCTGTATATCCTGGAGAACGGGTTACAAAAACGCTTGTGATTGAGTGCCCTTTTTTTAAAATAATATTTATTTTATTTTTATTTATTTTTTTAATGAATTTTACGGTATATGCGTATGGGGTATTTACAAGGATTTTTTTTCCATCATCAAAAAATACATCAGATTCACATTTTGAAAATAACCTTAGTGTTGTTGGCAATGAGAATTTCTGATCAAGTAATATTTGTTAAAACAAAAAATGTATGAACAGTCCTTTATGCAGTAAATGCGGGAGATTGCGGGCGACATCGGCGGGCGTTCATCGGCAGATGAGAAACATCCGAAGGTGTATATATTAATGTTCATTGGTTGTATTGCGGACAAAAAAATTAAAATGTTTTGACATACAAAGCTAACTAAAACGGCAGTATAGGTTGGATAAAATTGGATTGCATCTTTGGTTGGATAAAATTGGATGCATCTTTTTCGATTAGCTTATGTTACGTTGAGTCAGATTACCTCAGATTTCGTTACGTTAGGTACGTTATCTTGGGTCAGGCAGGGTAAATCAATGTCATCTTTGATTTAATTTTTTATTTAGGTTATGGCTTATTAGATTGCGCTAAGTTATTACGTTGTTATAGATCTAGTTGCGTTTGTGTAGAATTTGGTTGAATCACATTCGCTAAGTTTGGATTGGATTACACGTGCAATGCTTAGCTTGGCAAAACCTTAGAACATACAGTAGTATATCAAATATCTCAAACGTGTGCCGATCATTGGATTTTTGTCAGGTGCCTGGAAAAGAGGTCGAAACCCAGATTTAACTGCATCTTGAGCAAGAAAATAAAAAGAAGGGACCAGGTTGCGACCTAGGAGTAATAATGTTGTTGGTGATTTTGGACAGGTCCACAGGCCCGTATGATTTACCGGGTTGAATCTTGGTATAAATCAAAATAGCCGTCAAGGGCCCTGCATACCGCAGTCACAGACGTGTCCCCTTACCTTTCCACTCCCCTCTCTATTTCCCACTCCCCTTTCCCCTTTCCCAAATGGAAGCCAAGCTACGTGTTTCACACCCCACCAGACAAGGGGGCGTGACATATGTTATAAGACGAGCAGTCATTTTTGACGCATGATGAATGCAGCTCGTAACGATCAAATTATAGGCTTAAATGAGTCAAAGCTCAACCAGAGTGATCTCTACGTTTGAGCACAAGGCGTGTTGATGCCAACTCTTTGACTTTTTGGGACTCTGCACAATTTTTTTTAAGAGTTAAAGAGTTACGAATAAAGATCCCGTTTTGTGTTTTCCTTTTTTTTTAAAAAAAAGGGGGGTTGGAAAGCGAAATTTCGCTGGGCACAAGTAAAGTTTTGCCAAAGGAGCCTAATTTCTGTATCAAGATTTAAGCCGTTTCGAGCGGAAAAAAAACATTTTTAAGCCTGCTCCCTTTCGGGAGAAGGGCTTATTACAACATGAGCCGAAACGGTTTTAACTGTTTTTGCCTACGTTCTAAAGGAAGTTACTTTTTCATGGAGGCCACGCACGTTTAGTTAACGCATGGTTAAAGCGTTGATCGATTAATTTAAATCAAATTTTTGGAACGGATTATTTTTAATGGTGATGTTTTTCTCTAACGTCAAGTTGGACCCGGTAAGTTTACATAAAAATGTTTTAGGCTCAGTTCAACTCTGTAAAAAGAGAACCTCAATTTAACATGCAACAAAAGTAATTACCGGTCGGTCAGTCTGAATATTAACTGAATTTTAGTTACATCATTCTTAGAATAACAAGTTTATAGAAATCATAAACGATGTCTGAAATTCAGTGCATGATTGGACTGGCTTCTTTCTTTTCAGATCAGTGATTTGACTTTTGTTGCATCTGAATTTGAGATTCTCTTTTTAAAGTGGAGGTTGGATCCAATGGTTATGTAATTTAGGATAAAATGCACTTGAAAATATAGATTACATTAGGTTTGGTCGTTTGAGGTAAAATTAGATTGCAATTAAATTGGAGTCATATTAGATAATTCATTATAAATAATGGTTAGGTCGTTATTGAATATCTGTTATGCCGCATTAAATGTTAAGAACCGAATCGTTAGTAAATAGTCACGGACATATACAGTACAATTCATGAAATCGTCAGAAAAGAGGTTTGTTTTGCAATGAGCCCTGTAGTAAAAAGCGTCACCTTTTTTCCCCCGTGAGCCGTATTCGGTGCAATGTTATTTTGAGGTTAGTGGGTGGGTTTCCACAGGCGAAAACTGCGATCGCAACACGTGACCTCCAACGGCGATCACCCAGAATCAAATGGCCGCCGCCAAGATAAAACAAGCTCTTATTACTTGTGGAGCGCGATGCGAGACGCGTTACTGCTTGCGGAGCGAAGCAGCCAAGGCGAAACCATCGCAGTGACTCGCGAAATGGCACCACTTTGCTTTGGGATCTCGCAAGGGATACTTTTCGCTTCTTGGGAAAAGTTTCAAAGAGTCGGTTTAGCGGAGAGAGATCGTCACTCGTGATGCTGCGCTATGCATACGCGAGAGTTATGCTCATGCACAAACCAATCTGACAGAGTCGGGTGCAGTCCGATTGGTCTAGCCCCATTCGACTGCGTAGGACTCTGTTTAACTGGAATAGCGACTACACTTCCGGAAATCCGCAGTTTCAGAACCAGAACAATCATGATTAACCAGGAATTCTGACTAGACTTATACACTGTAGATTTGGAAGGTGGAACTTTCCACCTTTTCTTTTAGGAGCACGAAGAGACACAAGGAACGATAATTCTAAAAGACGAGAACAAAAGGACTTGTTTTGATTTCTCCTTGCAATAGTCTTTCCGTTTTGAGCTGATTGTATGCCAAGACAGTTATTCGTATTTGCCTTTCCAAAGTCACTCAAGTTCGAAATAAAAACCCTTAACGTTGTGTTAACGTCAGACACTAAATTGTTATTCTCCGGTTCATTTGTTACGCCTTTTTCAAGGGTTGCATGACCGAAGCGAAAGGGACTTAAAAACAAGGACTGCCGAAGGACTGCCGAAGGATGCCAAGGTTTAAATGGCTGATCAGCACGAAAGCCCTCCCGCTAAAATAGAAGCCGCAACATAAACAACCATTTCGCTTTTCTTTAGATGCCCCATTACGGTGAAAGTATTCTCACATATTTTGAATACAGCTCCGTCTCCTAATTAACAACCTTGTAACACACAGGTCAGGCTGAATGAGGTCTCAAAATGCTTCTGCTTAAGACATTCTGATGTACTAAAGAAAGTCTCATCAAACGAATCTAGCACAAGAAAAACTCCTTCATTTTGAGCAAATTCTTCACTTCTATAAAATAATTTTTCGTTTATAACAAGACAATTCTCGTCATACTCTATTAATGATCATACACAAAATGATGAAATTTTTGCTTCAACCAAACTTCCGATTTTCTTTTTTTTTCTTCGAAAATAAAGCAAAACGATAGTACTTTCAAAGTACCTAGACTTTGATTTGGGTCAAGCATATTGTATCAAACATCCTTAGCGTCATTACGAATAACTGAAAAAATTTCAAGTATCAAGAGTATGGGTCATCGTTGTCCAAACGGGCTTTTCAAATAGCTTGCAATATTTCGTCATTCACAAAACATTGGTATCCTCACGAATATCCATTATACATCCTTGGACCAGAGTTGAGTTTGATTACCTGCCAAATTTTCTCTCAGCTTTTTTTCTGACCCCAAAACTTAATCCACGTACAGTCACGCATCTATTGATAACATCACCAAACAAACGATTAACGCCAGTTCTAAAAATACCACTTTTAAAAAAATGCCAACACGTCAATTTACTGTTACAGCGTCGAAAATCTTACAATAATTTGTTTTCAAGTGCAGTTTTTGGTGGTAGTTAGAAAACTATTTGAATTTGATTTGTACGTAATTGTCTAACAAAGCAGGGTTGATTGTCATTCAGCTCCATTCTGCATGGATTGTTCGACCAAGTCTCTGGCGGTTGTGTCCCTGAAGGAGAGGGTTATATTTCAACCGTGCGTGTTGGACACGCTTTTGCTCTTTAAGAACGGCCAAAAAAAATTCAATCTCCTCTCTTTTTTTCGTAATAATTCTTTGCGAGGGTGGTCGTTGTCACAGGCACGGCGCCACAGAAACGGAGGAAATGAGAACCCAACAATCTACTTAAATCAGCCATTAGAAGCCCTGCAACTAAAAACCGCCTTCAACAAACAAGGTAATGTTAAAAAAAAACGAGATTACTTCCTTTCCTCTAAATTCGTAAGTGCGAAGAGACTATAATATTGTTTATATTAAGATAAATATCAATCTAATAGTAAGCAGTTGATAAATATAGCTTTTTAAGAATTTTCCATTGTTTTAATTAAATATCAGTGGACAATATAAAGAACATCTGTTTTTGCCGATTTGTGCCAAAAATGAGGTACTTTTTTAAGAAAAAAGAGGAAAGAGCTG
>Ga0058701_10005549_pt1 | contig 10502 bp, 7 predicted proteins | sample AgamicOrMae_FD_97039 | JGI IMG/M metagenome (GOLD analysis project Ga0058701, IMG submission 97039) | Agave microbial communities from Guanajuato, Mexico - Or.Ma.e | ecosystem: Host-associated > Plants > Phyllosphere > Phylloplane/Leaf | place: Guanajuato, Mexico | collected 2012-06-04 | reverse complement strand
TCAGAACCCTGGGAACCTTTCAGATTATTCAGTGAAATGACATTTATGTGGCGAGGACAGTGTAACGGCCTCCGCATCATACCCAAGTCATATTGTTATTTCGGTCATGTCATGGTTTCAAAACATAAACTTCACCAAGAAAAAGGTTTAAACAAAACAAAAACTCTTTGCGGAAGCCCGGATACGTAATGGTTTAGTGAGACAACTGACATCTTTTACGGACTATTTTCTTGCTCCAAGTTACTTCTTATAGTAATCCGACTATATAGTCTTGCTATAGTCGGACCGCGCTTACTTCATCCTTGGGCAGCCCGCCATTGATGTGACAAGGTTAGGGAGTCCGGGCTACGTTTTTTCACGATTTTGGTCGTGATGTGTGTGTCAGAATGAAACCAAATTTACTATTTAGCTAGATGAAATCAAGGGGAATCATTGTGTGTGCGCATTATTTGTGCAAGTAGCGTATTAACGGAAATGAAACGTGCCCAGTGTGGCGACCTAACCTCTTCATGCAACCGACAAGTGCATTTTACTGTCTAAAGTGGTTTTCGTTCTTGCTTTTGTGTTGAACTCGCAGGGAAAACGTTTCTTTAGTACATTTGAAAGATAACTGATCGACTTTTTTTGTTAAAAAGTTGTCGATCACGACAACAACATAGTATACAAGAGTAGATGACGTCACTTCAAGGCAGATGTATTATCTTGGCTTTTGGGCGTTGTATTGTAGTCATAGGGGTCGTAAGGCCCCAAAAAAAACTATCAGTCATCTTTTAAATGGACTAAAGAAACGTTTTCTCTGCGAGTTCAACTAATGCGCACACATAATGATTCCCCTTGATTTCGTCTAGCTAAATAGCAAGTTTGGTTTCATTCTGACACACACATCACGACCAAAATCGTGAAAAAACGTAGCCTGGACTCCCAAACCTGGTCACATCAATGGCGGGCTGCCCAAGGATGAAGTAAGCGCGGTCCGACTACAGTATAACCTTCATTTCGGCCCACAATCAAGCAAGTCCTCTCTCCAGACCACAACCCTCATTTTTTTAAAGGCCCGTTTCGTTATTCCATCGAGAATAGTTAACCCATAACAGCCCAAAGTATTTGGAGTGCAATTTAGCTTATGAGAAATTCGAAGGATTTTTCTATTAAATTACGCAATTTCAAGCTTTGGAAAATGCCGTTATTATAAAATTTCAGGTTTTCAGAGGGGTGATATTTTATAAATTTTGACAATAGTAAACTACAACGATCTTCTAAAATATTTTTTTCTGTTTCCGAACGGCATCACTGGGCGGTAGTCGGGTTAAAGTACAGGCCCTTGAATGATTTCATTGTTAGATTTACGGTTAATCAAAAGGTACGCCTCATATACTTAATCAACACTTGAAACTTTAATGGGAAAATACTTACAAACTTGAAAATTTAATGAGAGAAAAGTGCGCTGGACTGTACTGTAGCCCTTTAGTTTTTGCTTAAACATCTCGTCTCTCCTCGTCTTCGAGTATTCCGTTTGTAGTATACAGGTAAGTCGTAAGACACAGAAGTACGAATTTTAATAGTTTCAGCAGAGATTTTAGCCTTATAATGTGGTAATGAACAAAGCTTGTGTAATGCTAATGTAATCCCGGTTTCGAAGCGGCCTAACGTGGCTATAATTTATTTGTTTGTATATTTAAATATCTTGTTTGCCATAGCGGTATGAGGTAATATAACCCGTGAGAATATCCATGAAAACGATTCGACTACTTCCAGACCCGAAGCTACACACTCAAAAGTTTGCTAGTTCTGATAAATATAACTGGATATTTTCGGGGCAGACTCGTAAATGAATATCAGCATTGGTGTAAAACTCGAGTGCGGAGACTACCCTAAAACGAGCGTCCGCAGATTTAAAATACAATAACGTTCAATTTTGTTTCTGGGTGCATTTAAGTCCTGGCAGTATGATTACATCTTTTGTAGGTCTTGCTCTTTAAAGAAAAAATGTAATTTCTCCAACGACATTTCTTGGAAAGAAGCCATCTCCGTTAATTGAACCTCAAAAGATGTCCCGCAAGGCAATCTTTTCCATAATAAAACATTTCTTATTCGTAATAAGATCATGACGATCGATCATTTCCTTCACCCAAAAAAGGGTACTTACTCTCTTAGTTCGGAAGTTGAATTAAAATGCACTTGTTTGGTGGTGAAAGGAGTCCTGGCCCTGAGTTTTTAGGGCGGGAGGGAATAATTTTCTCTTAGACGGCACTTTTTGCGAACAGCTAATTAATGCGGTCGAAAAAAAAACCTCTTGTGTTACCTCTCCAAAGTTTTATTTTTCGAGGCTTTTACGTCAAATGTCCAGTATTTGCTTTTTTTTTCTACTGAGCCATTTCCCTATCTGTTTTGTTCAAGTTTTATACGTGTGCACCAGCTAATGCGCTTGGGATTTATATAAAAGAGGGTGGTCGTGGAAAGAACCGAGCCTCCGCTATGAAAAAGTTGGCACAAGTTGAGGCCGCGTGGGTTGCCTCGCAAATTCAAGTGAAGCATGCAGCAGAAGTCCGATACGGTCAATCAAGTTTGCGTTTTCAAGATAGTTTTGGAGGCTTGAGCGATTAGAAAGGTGCACTCATAGTTTTGAGATATGCTTTTCTCTCTCTTGTGACTTACTATAGTAAATTATATAAAAAGTATACAAGTATATAAAAATTACAACGATTAGCGTCACTCAAACGCGTGAAAGAGTTGTCTTTTGTATCCGCTGTTGCCAAGTCTGATGTCGCTTACCTCTCGACAAAAACCGCTTCCTAGAAATAAGCCGCATCAGATTGGCGACCGCAAAGTTAGGTAAACATAGGTTCGGTCAACCTAGATTAGGTTAGTAAAAACTAAACCCTGTTTTAGGTAGTCCCACACCTGGTTTGGGTATGAAGGTGAAACAGGAGCAGAGCGTAACTTGGTTATTTTTGAAGATAAACCTATCAACAACCATATCAATGAAAAGGTCTCGTCGAGAGCTCTCCATTGCCATGGTTATTCACAGAGGTATCTTTAAAAATAATTAAATTACGCTCTTCCCCCTGTTTTACCTTCATTCCTGAGACAGGGGTTAGTTTTATAGTGAACAGATTAGGTTAATAAAGGTTAGTTTTGGTGAAGTGCCTGGTTTGCTGCTCCGCTTTAGCGTCACTTATGTTAAAAGGTTGAACTCAAAAGATGGCAAATGCCACAAAGTGGCAGTCCGGTTGAAATTTGGGATACACTCTAAATCTGAAACAGTGAAAGTCACCGGGATTCAGTGAAAATTCACTGTTTCCCCTACAAAATTGCTCCACTGATTTCATTCAGTGGAGCATTTTTGTAGGGGAAATAGTGACTTTTCACCATTTCAGATTTAGAGTGTACTTTGTCGTATCTGTATTACCTACCCGAATTTTGAGAAGTCGTAGCACCAAAGCAGCGGTTAGGGCAGGAAACAGGAAACAGACGAGAACTGGAAAGAGATCCCCTGTAGCTTTGTTCAGTTCTCGTGGAGATATCTGCAAGGCTTTGCCAACATATTCAAATAGAAGCTCTCTTTTCATGTTCACCGAAATCATTTCTTACAGCAAATACCCTTGAGGTTCGGATTGTACTACGAGCGCAGAAATTGGATTTTGCCGACCCCCCCCCTTTTTTTTCAGTAATAGGTTATGGAGAACTGTCACGTGTCGGATGGAAAATACACGTATACAGGATGTTGCGATTGTCCGCTTATTTCTCAGAGTAAATCATCAGTTCTTTGCGTAGTTTTTATCTGTCAATAGTATCATAAACGATGAACCGTCCCAACTACTTCCTGAACTCGTATCTATTTTTAACTTGTGGCTTTTATCCTCTCGTTTTTATTGTTTCGAGTAAACGAAGGTTTGATTGAGTGAAGCTAGAAAGTTCTTCTGGACGTCATACCTGCTCTGACGTGATTGGTTTGCGCATTTTTATGGAGTTGTTAATTGTGCTCACCGGATATCAATTGTCCGTTTAATACCGCGCATTACTTGAGAATTACGAAATTTTAATGGTCCACTCCTAACCGGGGAAGTGCGAACTAAATCGTCTCATAAGCTTTCAACTTGAGATAAAGAGTTTTCCGTTGGGTAGACGCATGGGTTTCGTAAGCATTTTTGGTTAATGCACAACATTAATGAAAACCTTTCATATTTCTCAGACATGCTCTGTAAAATCAGAACCTCTTAAAATGATCCTCTTAAAGTTAGATGCAGCAAAAGCCACATCACTGCTATAAAAAAAATTAGTCCAAATATTCACTATGAATTTCAGTTATATCGTTCTTAAAATAAGCAGTTTATAGAAATTAAATATGACGTCTGAAATTCAGTGAATAATCGGACTAAAATTCTTTTCAGATCAGTGGTTTGACTTATGTTGCATTAGAATTTAAGACATTGTCACATTGTGTTGTACATAAACTAAATTTCGTACGACGTGAAGTTATCCTAGATGCCTCGCACCGAAAACCACGGGGATTTCTTTTTCGGAGGTACAACGTCCATTTTACAAATTTGCAAGCGCAAAAATTAAAATTTAACCCGTGGAAACGGAGCTTAGAGAGGGTAAAACTGTGTTAAGCACCTGCTCTTCGTTCTACGCGGAGTCGCAATTAAAATTCCGCGCTGCTTGTAACTAATGTATGCGGAAAAGTTGGGTGACCCAAAAATGGGGGTTTTCCGGCGAGAGGCGAATTTCCGTGAATGCATTCGCAGTGTATGGAGCATCTCCCTATCAGCTATTAACCACGTTATCTGAATACATGCTTTACGACTTATCCCGCTGCTTTTACGAAACGAAAAAAGCTAGCGAAACGAGAGAAAGAAATGATTTTTGTGCCGGACCTGGCTGCTCTGTGCCGTGCCGTGCTGGGCTGGGCTGCATGGGACGGATGGAATTAGATTAAAGGAAACAACGTAGCACTTTATATTTGCCAGTAATTGGACTTGCTTTCATTTTTTCTTACTTTTCGAAATGTTGGCTACGAGGAGCGATATCATATTGCTGATGCCGGGATAAGAAAGATTTTTGTCCGTGTTTCTTATTACGGTGATTGCAATGGACCTCGGCAGCGAAACCGTGACATTTTGGAATGCGGATCCAGTAAAAAGCATTGGATACGAAGCACAACACTTGAAACCAATACAAAAATCCTTAATTAATAAAAATAGTTAATATAAACTTCTTTTTAAAAAATCTTAAGAAAATACGGAAAACTTGAAAACGTCCGAGTAATCCATTCATACTTATTGTGTAAGAGTAAGCTTATTTGTTTTCAAAGTCATTGAAGACTTATCATTATGGTTAATAATTTTAAAATCTTATTTTACCTGGTTAGACGGGTCGATTCAAATCAAATCTCAGACATTCCTAAATTCTCTTCCTAAAGTTAGTACTCTGCCTAATGTTCACAAATGTTCCTTAATAGTATACAGCAGTTGCTTTAGTGTATTATTGGCTGAGTCGAATTCGTTCTTTTTTTTATCAATTAATCCATAACAGCCAAAAGTATTTGGAATGAAATGTAGCTTCAGAGAAATGGGAAGGATTTTTGTCCATTAAACTATGCAATTTTAAGCTGTGGGACGTGCCTAAACTATTAAATTCTAGGTTTCCAGAGGGGTGATATGCTTTAAATTGTAGCAATACTGAAGTGAAGAGGTCCTCTAAAATATTTTTGTCTCTTTCCAAACGGCATCGCTGAGCGGTAATGGTTCAACCCGACTAATTATTTATTTTGTGTTTTTCTTTTCTAGGAAAATACTATCTTAATTTTGAATGAGACAAAAATAGATTATGTCAGCAAGTACCCTTTAAAATCTTTCTGTAAATCTCATCTTGTCTTTAAACTGGAAAGCGAGTTCTGGCCAGTTGTTCAACTCGGGGGGCTGAAACATATTCTGATGACAACTCGAGGGCCATACTCTGAGGGGACTACGAAAATTCGTTCGCGACAACACAACTTAATTAATTTCAAACCACGTGATGACCCCACCTCTTAATCGAATCCGTTACCAATCAGTTCAAACTAATCGCCTTCAAATAAGAATGAAATATCGCCCCCCACACACACACGCCGATGAGGGAGGGGGCTCCACTCCACAAGGACTCGTGCGGTCGACGCGGGGGCCCGGATGGGAACAGGCGAACAGTTGGGAGATATTACATTGGAAAGAGAGGGTTGGGGCGCTGTGAATGTCCGATAGTGCCCCTTCGGTTGATGGGGGCTCCCATCGCTTGATGGGGGGCCCCCGAGATTCATATTTCTGTTTTGATCAATATTTAGGGATGTATCTGTGGCTGGACGGTCGGGGTGACATTGCCATTTTCTCTGTTCGGACTGAGCCGCCTCCCCGCGGTGATATATATACGTTCACCAGAAGCGTGGCTTGGTGTGGTTAGCTGGATGCTACACTGGATTCGGGAATTGGCTGGGGTTACGTGCGGCTGGCACGTGCTAAAATCTTTGCAGAAACCAGGCACAAGTCGTTCACACTGACGAAAGAAGGTTAGGAAAGTTTACTAAAAATTAGTAAAAAAAACAACTAAAAAGTGCGATAGCCAAACTTGGCTTGTAAACGCAAACAGGTTTGCTAGTGAACGTTACCGTTACAGACTACTGTTTATAGTAACGTTTACTGGCGAATTCGGTAAAGTTTACTAGCGGAGTTGGCTGTCGCGTTTTTTTTGTTATTTTTTAACTAATTTCAGTAAATTTAACTAGCGCAGTTTTCGCTATGCATGTTAAGCGACATTTGATGATAAACTTGCTAAGGGTTCCTCCGGACGCTTTTTGAAGTCTCTGCCATTTAGGTGTCTTGGTCCAGTTACCCTAGATTTTCCAGAAGGCTACCTTAAGACACCTTAAGTGGTTTAGGGGGTATTACCTAGTAAACCATCTGGTAACCGCAAGCCCTTCAGTTAGGGTTAGCTGCAGACAGGCGCGGTTTTTCAAAAGATTAACTCTAGTTAGCCTTGACTTAACCATATAACCTACTTTGCCCCCCAAAAACTGAAATCTTAATTTCCGCACTTCTAGCGCTTCAGTCAAGTATTTCAGTCTTGATTTTAGTTTCTATATTTTCACCCCATCTCAATAATAAGATCTTGCATTGGACAGGCATATCTAATGTACGAAGTAGGTATATATCTATTTCTGTTGTAAGGCCTTATTGATTTGAGCGTAAAACACTGGAACATCCATATCCTGCTCATTGATATGAAGGCTCGTTGCGGCTTGCAATAATTTTACATCGTTATTGAGCCGAATCAGTTTATAACCCTGTGTAGGAGTCGTAGTCCTGTATCGAAAAATGAGGTACGAAACGATGTCAGAGCTAGGCAGTAAAAGTGCTCGAATCCCATCGGAAAAGTTCGCCTGATTTGAAGAGCCCCGAAAACGGCCATAAAGCTGGTCCTTGCGTCCTCCCTACCTCCACACGTGGAATCATTTTGCACAGGATTATTTTCTTCTCTGAGAGATTCGGATCTGCATGTGCGCACTATTGCGATCAAGCGAGGCGTTCAATCAAAGGCAGTTCTTCGCTGAAAGAAACCTTTTTACATTTTTAATATTGCTCTGTGCGTTACTGAAGATCAAAAAGAGATACGCCCTGTGTGGACAGGACACGCCAAGGAGCCTGCTTTCATTCACCGAGCGAACAACCCGGGATTTATGCCAGCCGAACTGGGAGATACCAATAGGCTCCAATTAGTTCTGAATTTGTTGTCTTTGGCTGATGAACAGTCACATTTTTGCTGGTGAACAGTTTATTTGTTTAGTGAGATAGACCATTTCTTCTTCTCTTGGAAAACATGGCAACAATTCCAAACAACACGAACATCTTTGAGGAGATCTTTACCATATATTACGCCTCCCTTTCCTGGTAGCCGCAACACTAAATATGCGTAATCATCCATCGGCAAAATTAACACGAAATTATACCTAACAATCCATGTGATCGTAAACCAATATTTCTTGGAAATATGTCCGGCATTCATGATTGAATTCCGAAATCAAACTGTTTCCCACTTGTTAATTGATCGCCCCAAGCTTACTTTTTTCCAAAACAAATCGTTAAGATTTCAACTCTTTGAATCTTTATTCATCATGATGTAAATATATGAATTTATCTGAGGATGCCATAGAGAAGTTATGTGGACGAATTTCTCTTCTTGTTTACAATTTGGTCCCGAGTGCAGGCTATTCGGATTAGCCACTTTGCATATAGATGAAGAGCCCTTGGCTATGGCGGTGCTTTCAAGGACCGCCTGTGACCCCATTACTTTTAGGTATTGAATCAGTTTTTCACATGCGGCCCTCTTTTTCATATTTTCGCTATTAGCATCCCAATACTTCCCTATAAACACGCCGCTCTGCGTCTCGTGTGACACTCTTCCTTCTAAAAACCAAGCTTTAAATTCTTCACTTTTTCGCATTTTTTGTTGCCTTGCGATTTTATAAACCTAAAAGCTGTCATCCCGTTTCATGAGTATTTTTTTATTGTCATCATTTTTATTCTCATCCACGTTTTGAAAAGGTACCTACATATTTAATCCCATTAATCGAATATGTTCAGTGAACCGATCTGAAACATTCGGTGCTTGATTTCATAGTTTTTTAGGGACTGTCTTGCGCTATAGCCATACCGTTCCCTCTCAATCTTTTTCTAAACGCTATGAATTGTCAAAAAATTCCTGTATTTAGTGCTCTCCATCCTAAAAATGTTAACAGAAGTTGACTATGTGCTAAAGTTAGAAGCCAATCATTTTGGTTTTTATGATGCAGACAACATTTTGGGGCGTTCTTTTCGCTCGTGTAGCCAAAAATATCTCGCTTTCTCGGTATTCAATGCCTCAAAGCCCTTCATAAACCACATTATTCATTCAGCCCGACTTTACTTAGTCTGTCAAAAATACGCTAACGGTGATACCCGTTTTCCCCTCACAACACTGGTTTTTGAACGTGGCTTCGAGCGCTCGTTGGAATTCTCCGAATATCTCGCACACAGTACCTAACGCGCCGCATTTTACCCCTGATGCCCCGCCCCTGATTGTAGGCAATTATATTTTTTCCCCGCGATTGTTTTAGTTGATATGGCAGATTTTAATACTTGTCACAGTTTCCCTTTGCGTTGAAAACGCCCCTGTGCTCTTTTAATATTGCCTGCTTTGTAGTTCTGCTTTGGCGTATATTAATCTGTGTTACATCCAAGTGTACGGAGGCGGATTAAATGACCGCATCGGTCGTTTCAAAACTTGCGTTTGTACCGCGAAAAGCACCGCACAAAATAGTCTGTGAAGGTTTGCGAAAATATCCCCACAATAGCTTAATCTTTTACAGCTACTCCTAGCTAAGTCACTTTGCCCCTTCAAACCAAAATTTGAATGCCAACAAATCTTGAGATAACGATCAGGTATAAATTGACGGACAAGATAAATAAAAATGTAGAAAAGTAAAAAAAGGGGAAAAAAAACTCTCTTCATTTGTGGTTCAGCCTTCAATTGTTAAGAATCCGTTGAATTTGAGAAGACCTCCTGGATGAAAAAATGCAAATTCCTCGGGTGATTGGAGACGGCAAAGTATTTTTTTAGTGCAGTGAAATCTCGGTTATACGTCCACGTCGGGACTCAAAAGTTTGGACGTAGAACTGAGAGGGGGACGTACAAGTGAAAATAATAATCTTCCATACAACGCCATGTAAAGTATTCTGGATGAGACTGTACCAACTGGACGCACAAACGAGTGGGACTTACAACTGAGAGACGTACAACTGAGACTCTACTGTACAACCAAATATGGGTCGGTTTAGACGCCTGAAAGGTATGAAAGTTGTCTTTGTGTGTTCCATGCGTTGAAGACTTTCTGTTATGCCCATAATCCATCGAAAACTCAGAAACTTAACTCTTTACGATGATTTGTTGTATTTGAATGCAGAGGAATTAACCCCTTCTCTAACACAGTATCGTGATCAATTTAGAACATACCCCTCTCCAAAGTCTTTAAATTTAAAAGCACTTAAGAAAATGGGGGGTTCAATTTTGGATAAGGAAATTTTTACTCGGGTTCTACAGAGCTGAAACCTTGAGTTCATCACCAACATCGTCGGTTTACAAATGACTAATTGAAAGCAGAGTGTTTCTTTGTGCGGCCACCGCCGCCAAACAAATCATTTTACCCAAACTGAAATCACAAGAGTTGGGGAAATAAGCAAACAGGCGTGGGCGGGCGGGTCCTGTCCACCCTAACCCCCTTCTCACCCCCTGCGCCCCTCCTTCACCCCCCCCCCTCCATAGGGCTTGACCCTGAACTCAAGACCGGGCTGGCTGACGCGATTGTAGAACCACGGGGCCGTAGCGGAGCTCGCATTTCCACGAGTTGACCGCGGTCTGCTGACCACACGCTATGCCCCCCCCCCCCCCCCCCCCCCCCCCCCCCCCCCCCCCCCCCCCCCCCCCCCCCCCCCCCC
>Ga0058701_10005548_pt1 | contig 10503 bp, 12 predicted proteins | sample AgamicOrMae_FD_97039 | JGI IMG/M metagenome (GOLD analysis project Ga0058701, IMG submission 97039) | Agave microbial communities from Guanajuato, Mexico - Or.Ma.e | ecosystem: Host-associated > Plants > Phyllosphere > Phylloplane/Leaf | place: Guanajuato, Mexico | collected 2012-06-04 | reverse complement strand
CCTGCGCGGTGAGCGGCATCGCTCGGGAACGCGCGGGAACACAACACGCCCATTTGTTCCCGATGTTCGGAACATCCACGCTAAGCAGAGGGGGAGGCGACGAAAAATTCGGAGGGCGCTCAGATTGATGTGCATATGAAAAAAATTAGAGTTGTGGGGGGAGCAAAGAATCGCGTTACACCTCATTTTTATTTATAAGAATAAGAAAAAAGAGAAAGAAAAGAAAGAAAGATTTCATCAACTACGTTTAATAACAAGGTTTCATCAACGACTGCACCTTACTTCAATAACTTACATATAGGACTCAGAAGAGATATTCGTAGAAACATGTTAGAAAACTTGTTTAATAATGTCTTCGGCCGTCCGAAGTCGAAAGCTTCGAGCAGGAATTCACAAAATGAGCCCAGCATGAGCGGTCCATTCTCGACAACGATTCCTCAGATGCCTCAACCACCGAGCATGCCAAATCCTCCTGCACCATATCCCACATCAATTGGTCAATTCTACCCCTCCCTACCATTCAGTCAGCCACCCTCTATGCCCTCGGCATACACAGGAACCTTGATTGCTAAGCAAGCTTCTCCTCTCGACTCCGTTCCCTTCGAAGCTAGATTGAGTTTGAATGAATCAACGAACCTATTGAGCCTCGATCAAATATTCAGAGACATAAAGAAAGCCACCGATGTTGTCGAACGGGCCGACTCTTACCTTAAGTCAGATCAAAGTGACTACAACTTCAAGATAGAACAAGCACTCATATATCAGTGAGATTAATTGAATAAAGATGAAGATAAAATCTAGACCAGCGCAATCAACTTTATGTATGGCTATTCTATCTGCTATAGACTGGGCACTGACCACAAGCTCAACAAATCTGATCTCGAAGGGTCTTTCAATAGATCAGAATCGCGCGGACACGGCTCCAGATTGGGAGCAGGTTTCACTCCGAGATTGGGAAACACAATGGAGTTGATTCGGCAGATTGAGAGTGGAAGTTTAGTTAAAAGAGAATGCTGAATTTTTCCGATTTGGGCACCCTGTTGATCACTAGACGGCTTTCGAAGCCAAGTGAGGCGAATATCCACGGATCGGTGGCCCACTCCGTTGCATAGACAGCGTCATCGTGCTCCTCGTAGATATGTATCACTTCATCTTTTCTCTCTTTAACCTTAGTAGCAGGAGTGTCGTGTTCTTCGTCCTCTGGATCACTGGCAGAGACATGAGTAACATCCTGGTCGGGGCTTTCTCCAACAACATTGCAATCGTCACCATCGTCATCCAAACTTAAATGACCATATGGTTCTGAGGCGACAGTTTGGGCACGCATGAGGGCTACCCTAGAATCGCTTCCAGCCGAGAGAACCAATTGGTCATGAAACGGGTTGTACCTTATGCTCCAGATCCAGTGGGAATGAGTCTGCATATATAAAGCAGGACCAGAGGTATTCCTAAGATCCCAGAAATTAGCCCTACAATCGTCGCCGCCTGAGGCTATATAGTATTGACTGTTTGGGTTGAAATCTATAGTTCGGATGCGATTGCACCTCTTGTCTTCAATCAGCCAACAAATGGATGATGAATTTGAATCCGGAATCCTAGTATCAATACCATAGATTTGCGGGCCAATGGTTGCTGCGACAACACTGCAATTGAACAAAGATGACCAGCGAAGATCAGTGACTCGTGACTTCAAGTCCTTTTGATTATTCGTGGGGTTATCCGAGTTCGGAGAGAGAGACCTCTCTATCAATTGAAGTAGAGCGAAGTCTCTAACATGCTTTTGCTCACCAACGTCCCAGAATTGCATTGTCCCATTGTCACATGTTAGAATCTGACAACTGTCTTCGGGATGCCAGTGACTTTGTCTGGACAAATTTTTACTTTGGCTTATCGGTTCATAAAGTTTCTCAATCGGTGACTCTGACAATCCATAGTCGTCTTCAATGGTGGAGTCAAGTTCGTCTGGTAACTTGTAAACCCCAACACTCAAAGTACCCTTGACCCCAAGCACGGCAGAGACGAGTTTCGGGTATCTGTTAGACGAGCTTAGACTCCATGACTCACCATAAGGGAATCTAAATGAAACTTTGGCAAGGTTGTTATTGTCATCTTTATACTCGAATAAATACAGTAGATTATCCTCACATTTCGGGTTTAGTGTACCTATCAGGAACCTGCTTGCATTTTCATCTGGACTTGGGGCGACAGTCAATGCTCTGCACTGGCTCTCGAATGTTGTCACAATTGACATGTTCCATGTGTGATGATTAATAAGTATGACATGGGTACGGAAAGGTTCCGTAGAATAGGGGAACTGTGAAACAAGAGCTCAATGATGAAACAATGGCCATGTGTCACGTGTCGATCGTACGGATTTCTCGCGAACTTGTATGACAGGCACCATCATTATCAGCTGCTAGACCAGCGGATCGATTCTGTGCACCCAGTAAACATCATTACGCCTTCCCCATGCAAGCACAGCTGCGCATATTTCGGTATCCCGCGGGCCGACACGCCTACCTATACCTTACGTAACTCTGATGGCAACCAACTGTTCTAGAACATGCGAGCGACTCATGAAACATGGTGCCACCCAGTGATCCAGGTTGAACGGCATTGTTTGTTGTGAGATCGGGAACGAACAAAATCTGGACAACTTTTTATGCGGCCAATTTGGGCAATTGGTTAGCTCGCCCGCTCGAACAGATCGAACAGATCTTTCGGTCACCTATGACTGGCTCCATTCAAAGAGGGGGAAAGTGTATCCATCTTCTTGCGACGCACTGTAGGCGATGCACTTGACTGTGCGCTGCTGGCGCAGCAGCTCTCTGCTGCGTCGTTCGTATTCGCCAAATGGGCGAAGCAGCGGAGAGAGCGAGAAGGAGAGGGAGACTCTTGTTGTTGTTATTCTTGCAGACTCTTGTTGGTCCGTTCGCTCTCGCAAAGCTATTGCCTGTTTTCAGAGGAAATTTAATTTTTCTGCAACCAGAACAACACAAGGACAAGATATTAGGATAGTTTACCTAAAATTAAATGCAAAATGTCATCGCCAAGCGCTGCAAAACGACGTATGGACACTGATGTCCTGAAGCTGATTGAATCAAAACATGAGGTTACTATACTAGGAGGTCTCAATGAATTTTGTGTCAAATTTTATGGACCCAAAGATACCCCATACGATGGAGGAGTTTGGAAAGTTAAAGTTGATTTACCAGAAAGATATCCATTTAAATCACCATCAATAGGTTTCACAAATAGAATCTATCATCCGAACATAGATGAAAGCTCGGGTACAGTTTGTTTGGATGTTATAAACCAATCTTGGTCAGCATTATATGATTTATCCAATATCTTTGATTCATTTTTGCCTCAATTACTGGCCTATCCAAATCCACATGATCCTCTAAATAGCGAGGCCGCATCAATGTATCACCACAAACCAGAAGAATATGTTAGAAAAGTGCAAGAATATATTAGACGTTACGCAACTGAGGATGCATTAAAGGAACATGGAGATGAGGACACATCTTCGACTGAATCAACAATGTCTGATTTCAGCGAAGACGAGGCAAAAGATATTGAGTTATAGTATACAAATATTGCTATTAAGATATGAGCATAAAGATATATAGAAGCAAATGTAATATGTGAAAATATTATGATTAACATTAGTAATAATGAAGTGGTAGTTAGAGAAGAAAGATTCATATATAGACACTTATGATGTAATAAGAGGATACAGCTATAATCATTATTATTATAACCAATGCACATTTGATGAACAATACAATAAAATATGGGCGTTCGCCGATGACGAGAGAGACGAACGTTATCGATAGTTTGTCATCCTCCCTTAAGAGATCGAGATGATGCAAATCGATTATCTGAGGATCATATTAGACTCATAGTCCTTGTTGCTGGAGGAATTTTCTATGCTTAATACGCCTATTCTGGAACCAAACCTTAACTTGGCCCTCTGATAAATTTAACGACTGGGCCAAGACCTCGCGATACTCTCCGACAAGATACATTTGGATTGCAAATTCGTGCTCAAGAACCTTGAGCTGTTCCGGAGTGAATGTAGTACGTATTCGTTTAGACTTTCGTTTGGGCTCCGTTTCGTTCGAGTCGCTTTTCAACTTTCTGGCCTTTTTGCTCTTTTTCGATGGGGGCGGCGGTGAGGTGGAGACTAAGGGGCTGTTGCTGGTGTTAATTGGGCTGCTTGTTGTCTGATAGATGTCCGGATGCTGATTGGCGCCGCCAAGCGAGCTCGTGCTACTGGTAGCCGAGGTGTCAATGTTTCTATTGTTGTTGTTGCTATTGTTGATGTTGTTACTCGAGAAAATATTGATAAAATCCGCATTCCGAGCCATAGCAGTGCCGAAGTTATCGAACATATTACAATTGAAACTGTTTGTTTGGTACTGGGGATGATTCATGGTATAGCTGCCCAGTGTGGCAGCACTTCTTTGTTGAGTCTCGTAGTGGTCAACCATGTTGAATGGGTAGAGGATGTTTTGAATCATTGAGATATTTGCGATGATCTTGGCGTTACTTTGTGAGGATTAATTCAGATGACTGGCTTGTGAAATCCTTGACGGCTTCAGGGAGATATCAAGAAAACAGACCTCTGGCACTGAAGTGAGTCTTTTGATGATACACTCTGATGTTTGGCCGACTCTATGCGGTGGTCAGTCTGGTTTAATCAACATTTGATCTTGTCGTGGTCAGTTTGGCGATTGCTCGCTCGGGCCCCTCTCTCTAGGTTAAGGAAGTCAGAAGTTGGGATGGGAAAATTGTGTGATGAAGGGGAACCTGAGCGAGTTGAAAAAGGCCTCTGCGCGTGCGCGTTAACTCCAGCGCACTCCAATGGTGTGCGAGCGAGCCTCTGCTTCAGCAGTGGAGCATCATTGGCCAGCGCAAGATTGCACTCGCATGATAGGCATCGGACGCGGTGAGTTTGCACCCTTTTTTCTGCCATTTCTCTCTCTCTCTCTCTGCTCTTGCCACTCGCACTATTGCCATTCGCGGCGTCCATTATTAAATGCGGAGGTTGGCGCGATAACATCGTGGCTCTATAGACAAAGTCAATGCTTTCAAAGTCAACGCGTGTCCCCCCTAAGCGTGCGCGCCTCACACTGGAACACTTGTCGACTGTTCGCGACCAAACTGAGCTCACTTCTTTCGCTGGGAGTTTAATCAAACAAGCGCACGTGCAAATTGCTTTCTGCAACTCACTGTCAGTCAAGCCTTGGAGGGAAAAAGCGGGCACGAGAGCGAGAGAGCGAATTTCCTCGAGTATGAACCTTGACTTTGGTCTACTTTGCTCTGACTTTGCTTGCCACACGCTCTCGAGTGGCACGCTCACCGGCCGAGAGAGAGGAGGGCCTGCCAGATTTCTGCCCGCCAACAGGCCCAAGCGGTGCACGCCCTTCAAGTTGGTGTTGCGAAACAGGCGGCGAACTTTTGCAACGTTCGCTACCCGCATCTACCGGTCGCTCTGGAGCGAGCGGCGACCCGAAGAGATTAAGGCGGCAACTGGGGCCAAACGATCAAGCGGCGGAGACAAGATCGAATGTAATTTGGCAATCTTCTTGCCTGCTAGACGGAGCGCGACATGTTTGCGGAGAATGTGGGGCCCGAAATGACGAGGACAGGCGAGCAAATTGAATTTGGCAACACGAGCTGTGAGCCTGTGGTTCTATATAATTTGTTGCGCAAGCACGCACTACTTGGCCCCCGTCCATCTGTGTGTGTGCCCCTGCTTTGTAAGTGCGCCTCTTGCTCTCTCCAGCGGTCCGCTAGCTTTGGGGGCGCCACTTCGGGCCAGGCTCTCGTGGCGAACATAATAGATTGCAAGAGGCTTAGCATATATAGGGGCCGGGGCGAAGGTAGGCAGCCGAGTGGTGGTGGTGGTAGCTGTTTGTGATGGGGCCTAGCGCAGTGATAAGCGTGAAGCGTGCTAGAATGGAGAGGCCGCCGGGCGAATGATGGCAAACGATCAAAACAAAGCGCACGGGCCAGCGAGCAGCAAAGCAAGCCGAGCAAAGTTCGCTCAGCGAATGCGACGAGTAGGCGAGGGACAAACTAGGAGGGAGGCGAAAACTAGCGAACATTGTGAGAGGGCAAAATTGAAAACATGTGATTCTGCGCCGGCCTCTGTCTCTCTTTCTGGCTTGCGCACACAGAGCCCTTTGCTTTGCTTTGGGCCCATCGATGATCGTGGATCGTCTGATCCTTTTTGTCACATCGGTGCGCATGATCTCTCTCTGGCGCTCTAGCACATTGGGCCAGTGGCCACCACCGGGCCAGAAATGGCAATTTCTGGCGCGTGGACACACACAAAGCGCAGGGGGAAGGAGCAGCCAGATTGGAGTGAGGAGGAGAAAACAAAACGCTTGCGAGAAGCATAAAGTGAGACTAATCGTTATCATATTCTTTGCTTTTCCTCTTGTTGTCATCTTTTTTGATTGCCCACTGGCCAGACAAAACGCTGAGCTAGCCCGCCCGAGTGGCCGCCTGAGCATTTGCAATTGTCTCTGGCCAGAGTGATGCAGCAGAAGATGGGCTCTGGAGCAACTGGGAGCAACTGTCTCTCCGCCGGGGAGACAATTCTGTGTCGGGGGGCCTGCAAACGGGCGCACGATTGTGACCAGAGAGGAAGGAGGATTTTTTTCCCCAACTTCGCGGCTAAAAGTCTCTGCCCATTGAATGGGCAGAATTGATTTTGCGCTGCAGCAAACCGATTAAGACAATCATGTTTAATCTGTGGATCTGGAAAACGAGAGCTTATTGTGGGGCTCTGCTTGTGGCCAACTGCAGCCACTTTGCTAGTGGGGCTGCAGTTGGCTTTTGCGTGCTGCCAGTTTGCGCGTCCAGGTCGGCGAGTGCGCGCACACTGGCGACTTGTTTCGGCTCTGCTGCGGGGGAGGCCACCGGCGAACGATGGATTAGGGGGAACAGAGAGAGACAGAGAGGAGGAGGAGGCATTAAACGAGCATAATAATTGCTAATTCTTCCTTGTTTTCTTAATTATACCCAACAATAGGCCCCCTTGAGCTGCGTTCCGTGTGGCCACTCGAGCGGCGGAGAGCGCGCACCTTTGCCAGCGCAGTGGGACGCGCGGAACCCAGTCTCTGGCGGTTGACAGTCGGCGGCGACAATTGGGCTGCTGGCCAATTGTCAAGGTGGGGGAAAGAGTTGCACTGGGTTGCCTGGAGGCTCGTTTGGCAGCGTGGGAGTGCGAGTGGCAGTGCGCGAGTGGCAGTACGCGAGTGGCAGTATGCGAGCTGGCGACAATTGTGCTTCCAATTGGGCCTGAAATTTCAGTGGAAATTAGTGATTTGCAGCCGGGCGAATGGGGCGCATTCCAAGGGTGAATTAGTTCTGGGGAACTCTGGCAAGTGTTTAGGCAGCGCGCACACAGTGACTCAGGGCTGCAGGAGGCGAGCGAAGTTCGCTGAGCGAACTTGGTTGCTGCGCGCTCCTCTGCCCATGCGGGCGCACACACTGGCCCGCATGGATCAGCCGCAGAGATCAACTGCCACCGTTTGGCCGGGCCCCCAAAGCAGTGGCTTGCGGGGGAGAACAAATCAACAGATTAGCATTTGCAGCCGAGCCATTTGCGCACCGACATACTGCAGTCCCGGTGCGCCGCACGCCTGCGCACCGGCAACAGATTGCTCCCGTTTACGGCCGGCCCATTGGTCGCGCGGCCTCTCGATCGAGCGCGTCGGAAGCGGCCCGGAAGCGACCAGAAGCCAAGGGGCGCCCACCGGAGCCAGCGAGACAAATCTCGGCCCAATTGGACCAAACGGACGATGATTTGGTAATTGTTGTTTAGACGCACAATTTGCAGCCCTTCCCGATTGATTGATCATCCGTTACCCGTTTCGAATCGATTCGGGCGAGTGAATTTGTCACAGAGGCCTGCGCGAGCCATCATCTGGTGACAACGACGAGGGCCGCCGTCTCGGCTGCGTGGCCGCGCTCCATCGTCTGTGTCTCAGCGCGCATGTGTGTGTGTCTGTTGCTCCTCCTCTTCAACATTTTCCGGCTCTCTCGTTGAGCCGGAAAACTCGAAACGGGACCAGCGAGCCTAAGGAGCCGGCACGGCATATGCTCTCACTGGTCCCGCGCCCCCAAATATAAAGCAGTATAAATTTCTCGGAAAATCACACTTAGGCCCAGTCTCTGCCGCTCACACCCAGCCGCTCAGACAGCCAGGCCTCGTTTTGGGCCCAGCTCGGTGGGGGAATTTTTTACGAGTTCGCCGAATTGGGCCCTCGACGCACACAGGCGCGCACACACAAGCGCGCGCTCAAGCCCCGCTCGCACACTGTCCGTAATCCACTCGGGCCGCTCTCCCTCGGCCGCGGCTGCGCCCTCATGCTAGGCCAGCCCACATCGCCGGCGCGGCCCGCTCGTCGCTCGCCCAAAGGCAAAGGCAAACCCAACTCTTCCTCGCCCAAGGGCCAATCCCACGCCATCACGGCCACCACTTAGCCCGGCCCTAAATGAGTGCAAGTGCACCAGCTCGCGAGGCTCCTCAGGCTCCGCTCCAGCAGAACACCCCTTGCCTTTCTCGCAAGAAGCGGCGGCCTCCCCCACCCAATGGGCCCGATTGATCGATCATTGTCCGCAAGGGTGAGAGCCAATTTAGCCAAATCATTAGTGGCAGCCCAAGCGAACTGAGAGGCTGCGCTAGTAACTAGCAGGCGGCCGGCTCATTTGCGCTCCGGCAGGCCCGAAGTGTCCCTGAAGTCTGTGAGAACCGTCCGCTGAGAGGCGGCCCTTAGCAGGGGCCCTTCGGTGATGATTTGCCACGATTAAATTATCATCATCATCATCATCGTGACCATTACCGGCCGGCCAGTGGACAGTGTACACAAGGCTGACTAAAATCACGAGAGACAAATACACAGCCAAGCAGGAATCAGACATGGAAGCCAATTATTTTATACTAAACGCCTTATAGATTCAGCGCAGGTTCCCATAGAAATGCACACACACTTGCTGGCTGGCCGCGCCACTCGCGAGACGCCGCCGAACAAAACGGCTGCCACATTTGTCTGATTCGCTCAACGGGGCTGCATCGCGCGCCCAGTTTCCCGTTACGCTTGCACCAAAGCACTGAAGCCAGCCCGGTCGGCTCCCTTCAAAGTGGCCGCCCTTAGAGCCGGTCGGCTTCTTTTGATTGGCCCGTCCCAATTGAGCTCATGATTGTCGCCCCAACTCAACCGAACCCTCCATGGTCCCTCTCTGTACCCCTTCCAAGAACAATCGCCGGCAGCGGCCTTAATTAATGTCTCTCCACTTCACAAACTGACACCCAACAGCTGACCAAGGCTCCCTGACACTTCTTTGCCGGACAAATGTCCATAATGAACCTGTTGTTTAGTTTTGAGCTCTCAGAATACCTGGTCTGGTCACACGACTCACAGAAAGTCACAAAAAGTTCCTTTCAGACAGACAGCTAGACAGGATAGAATGCAAAATCGATACCACCTAACTCCTAGACCATGATATGACTTCCATTTAATTCTCCTTTATACTCCTACCAATCAGTTAGCTTTATTCACACTTTTAACATTAATACTTTTTTCGCCACAGGATGATCTCCTGCTGCTTGAAGTACCTTCTCTCCTCTTCGTCCACTAGGACAAGATTCAGAAAGTATCTAACGGAGAATTTTTTACCAATGTCCTTGATTGTTGGAGTTAGCTCATGACCACTTAGGAACAATCTTATTGGTATTGATTCACCCTTTGCTGGGGCTCCATCCATTATCTCATGCTTGGCAATTACCTCACTCTCATTGAACACATTCTGACCATTGCCCGTTGATTCTCGTTTTATTATGGCAATCTCCATATTTTTTATCTTGATTCTAACTAATAGGAAGTAAATTTTGCCCAAGATCACATCTCTAAGATGATATTTTGACTTATTATATTCAAACTCTATATGTAAACAATCTTCAATGCCAACCTCCATTTTGATGGATGAATCTACCTCAGGGTAAGAATATAACGTATGAACTATTATGTCCATCTCTTTGACAATATCACTTAATCTACGCGAGATAATAACACGCAAAAAATATCTTAGGCGAACGTTTGTCCCCGTATAGGACTCGTATGGCTTCTCAACATTGGCAAATTCAAAAGGGAATGAAGTGTTCTGCATTAGTTCTCCAGGTTTCGCTAACTCTTTAACTAAAGTAGCAAATCCATGATGATTGCCACGATCTTGGTAAGTTCTATTTCACCAATAAACTCTATTGATATGCCTTGATGCTCGAGGCGGACACCGGGTTTCTTTAAGGTTATATTTACTTTTCCAGCAATCGGTTCGCCATCATAAAATAGATAGAATTTCTCTTTTCGACCATCTTCTGTTCTAATCTCAGCCAATTGTCTGGTCGCTGCATCATTCAGAATAATGTCAATATCAGCACCCTGCCGTAGGGCAGATATTAGTAGTGTCATTATATGATCGATT
>Ga0058701_10005547_pt1 | contig 10503 bp, 7 predicted proteins | sample AgamicOrMae_FD_97039 | JGI IMG/M metagenome (GOLD analysis project Ga0058701, IMG submission 97039) | Agave microbial communities from Guanajuato, Mexico - Or.Ma.e | ecosystem: Host-associated > Plants > Phyllosphere > Phylloplane/Leaf | place: Guanajuato, Mexico | collected 2012-06-04 | reverse complement strand
TACTATTATCTTCCGCCCTCGTTTGATATTACCATTACACTGAGGGTTAGAAACACAATACTTTAAACAAAATGGGTCAAATTACAACGCAGCGATTTTAGCCGAAGTTGTAACTTAACCCCCCGAGGTGTAACATAACCTCATTTACTATGTAATTCAAACCTCTTCAGGGGTAATATTACACATTTTCGTAAAATAACCCCTTTTAAAGGTATTAAATCCTTAGTGTGGGGTTAAATTCACCTGAAGACATGTTCTTTTCACCCGCCTTCCTGCTTATAAAATAATAACAACTTGGGGGTTAAAACCGCTGCGTTGTAATTTAACCCTTTCTGTTTACTGTGAACGGCGTAAGTTAAGTTAGGTTTCCTCACGTGCTTTGTGCGTCGCTTTGCTTTCGTCGGTGACGAATTGTAAAACTCAACCGATGGAAAATTCTACATTTTTGAATTTACAATGTACTAGCCGCACCAGTTTTGCAAAGTAGAGATAATCTTCCTTACGCTCGAGGGAAGAAAGTCTGATGGGAAACTCAACCTTCAAATCTTGTTGTCTGCCTTGCTTTCATTCTGACATTCTTGTTCGCAATTTCAGATAAAGGCAAAAGTTTGACCCTGCCTGAGGAGATGAGATCTAAGCGGTTAGGTACTTCTCAAGTCCATGATTCCTCTAATATCTGTCTTAAAACATATCATGCACGCCAGAAACTCGGATATGAGCAAAGATTCAAGCAGCGGGAAAGTGTAGGGAACTTCGCGTCGGGGAAGGAAATCGAGGAAGATGGCAGCAAGGCATACTGTTGCTGCCGGAGTGAAACGGACAGCTTGTGCTAGTTGGATGATGACTACATACGCTTGTATCTCATCTCACAGAACTACTGAGTTCGCCAGCTGTACCGAGGTAAGGTGTCTCGTGTTCAGAATAACCTGATCTCTCCAGAAGATAGCTATCTGTGTCCAACCAGAGAAGTAACGCGCAAATGTTATATCCGCAGCTTCTGTTCTGTATTATCTCTATGGAACATGGACCAAGTCGTGAACCACTTTGTCGGACATCGACTCAACAACAGCAGTTCTGACCCATTTGCCCAAGGCCAGTTAACGTGTGGCGGAAAGTTACGAACAGCAGACCACCCTGGTTTAACACGCAGGGACCTCGTTACTGCGTCTTCGTTGAAGTCGTCCTTTTCATCGGCACTGTTCCGAGGTTATGTAGAACTTTCTGGTTGGATTCCACATACTCTGTTTTAAATACCGTATTGATTTTCTACCTCTTGGAATCCACTTTGAAAACCACTTCTTGAAATCCTTACACCACCACCCATTTCAAGTAATGAAAGCTTGGAAGGGTCAAGCTTTCATCCAGTTTTTAGGATTAACCGCGTTATGGCATAGTTAATTTAGGTTAAGTTAACTAAAGTCTTGCTTCGTTGCCGATCCCCTCAGCTGTTACTGAGCCTTGGCAGTTCTCGGCGGATGCAAAAGGCGATCGAGAAGTAAGCAGCATCATGCTTGTCAACCTAAGTCTCTCACGTCTCGCTCCACTCAGGGATCGGAAGGTAGAACGTAACACGTAAGAGAAATAACATCCCTTAAAATTCGTGTAATAGGACAAGCATTGTAATGATACGGTCTTGAGCGGCCTGAAATGTTGCCATTTTCGTGTTTTCTTCCTCGTTTTTCTTACCGTAGGAAGATGAAACTTTGTTTAAGACTTCCGACAAAGTTTTTTGCCGTTCTTCACGAGTAAATCCTTTAACTGAAAAATGTTTTGAGTCGAGACAAGCGCAGGGTTTGTCCCTCATCGCTAAAAACAAATAGCATATGCATGCGTGGCTGTGAGCACGCTCATAACAACGCACAATCTGTCAGGCTCAGGGAAAGGCTTCGTTGCCAGAAAGCCTGAGAGTTGTTTGAGGTGGGGTTGGGATCATCCAGGCTGCCGTGTGGAAAGAAACCCATTTTACCAGGCGAAAACCCTAAACCTCGTTATGTGGGAATAAGCTTACTAGCGACGAACGCAGTAATAAATGCTTGCGAGATGTAGAGGCTTTGGGGAGAGAAAGAAAAAAAGTCGTCCATCCTCTGTTGAAACGCCCTCCATTTCAGACACCACCTTTGTTCAAAATTACGGTGGATTTGGAGTTTCTTGTATGGAATAATTCGGGTTAAAATAGATTGTTCATAAGCAAAGGTACGGTTTGATTCTTCTTTTGGTCCAATCGGAATAGAGTTGACACATTCGGCTCTGATTATCTATGAACATCACGTAGCCGAAATCGAAATGTCTCCGAGTGAAAAAAGAAAAGAAAAAACTCTGTTTAAGGAAGTTCCATTATTTTAGGTATGGATTTGAAATAGGAGAAAAGGGTAATTTAATTATTTTTGAAAATCCCTAACCTTATCAATTAAGAGCTCTCAACGAGACCTCTTCATTATGGACGTTGTTAGGTTTTAAAAAATATAACCAAATTACGCTTTTCCACTGGTTTAAATTCATACCCAAAACAGGTATGGAAACCTAAAGCAGGGGTTGCTTATTACTATGCAGATCTTAAAGTTCGTTTCTACACATCCCTAACGTTAGCCGTAAAAATAGGCCTACCTAGATTAGAAAAATCTTGGAATAAAATCTCGAGTCACATTGTCAGTATTTGAACTCACTAGTTGATTTATGAGGTTGATGATTGGTTTAGATTCGCTCCTTTATAGTTTTAGACGGTTCGGCAACGGCGGACAAAAAAGCCGAGAAATTATAGTCTTGAACCTATTCGGTGTGCGATCGTTTGAAATGTCAGCTCAACTCGCCCGACTATGGAAATTGCGGAAATACGAGTGGAACCCTCGTCATATCGTCTTAAGATGTGACTTTTCATATCTCATTAGGATTCCCCACATCAAAATAGGATTTCTGGCGATCAATTTACAGGCTGAGAGACAGAGAAAGCGTGCCCTTTAACTACCATTCCCAACTGAGGCAAAAACGTGCCTCCAATTCTGCAGACCCCAAGACCCTTCGAATCCCCCTGCGGCCCTTCAACCCCCCCCCCCTTCAGTGAAAAGCCAGCAACTTCGATCTGGCCTATTATTGAGAACGCGTCTTCACTTTCAACTTAAATAGGATAATCTCTTAATCGTCAATGTAGGTTTTAAAAATGACACAGCAGGCTCACTTAGGACAAGCCTACTTAACTGTCAGCTGGAGACAAAGCTTTCGCAGAACGCCGTTTTAATCCCACGAAACTTTCTGCCCTATATCAAGTCTCGTCTACGATTATTTTACAACCTTGTAGCAGGATTTCATTCAACATCGTCCTATTATTTCGGCGTGACCGATTTACCTTTTCGCCATTAAGCATTACAGAATTTTAATTATGTATTTTTATACTTTAAATTTTAGGTTGCACATTGTATCTGTCTCAACGCCGAGGCGAACGGAGCGAGGCACAAGATCACTTTACATAACCTACCCTATGCTAACCGAAGTCAATCTCAGTTAATGTCAGGTAATCTAACCGAGGGTACCCTAACATAGGGCGACCCAACGTAAGGTAACTAACCTAAGGCAACCTAACCGAGGATAGTCTAACCTAACGTAGAGTAACCTAACTTACTGTTAAGGCTTCGTAACCTACCGTAACCTATCCTAAGGTAATCTACCCCGAGGTGACCGAATCCAAACTAACCTAACCTTTTTCAAAGCAACCTAACAAAGTAACCAATCTCCTGCAACTTAATAACCCAGGGTAATCAAACCTAGGGTAATCTAACGTCACCTTGGGTAACCTACACTAGGGTAACCTAAGCAAGGGTAACCTAACCTTTGATAATCAAGCCAAACCCACGCAACTGTATGTTGTTACCACTCGGCCAATTACTTTAGAAAACCAGAGGCAGGAAATTAAACCTTCAAAACTTACTGGTGGCTTATAAAAACTTCATCGAGGTCTCATTTAAATTTATTTGCATCTGAACATATTTTTTGACGACAACGGAGGGCCATTGGTTCCTGCTCCTCCGTTGTCTCCAACTGACAAGTTAGCTTGAGTACTCCTTTAGGTTTTGAGTTCCTTTGGGGAGAGGAGCAATCTTGTGAACGTCCTCCAATGTGATCGTTCCTCTCTCTCTATCCAAAGAGTTTGGCTAATTGCCCAGCTCTATCACAGGAACCTGTACCAATAGAAATATTAAATCTCAAAGAGTAACCTCTGTAGTTGCGCTACTTGTAATGAGACCCCACAACTTTTATTTGCAAAGCATCTTGAGGGGCTTCCTGGCATTCTATCTTTTCTCACAAGGCCCTCAAGTCTTCATTCTGTCAAAAGTCCAGCAACAGAAACTCACTGTAATTTTAAATACTGGATTTTCTTACCGTGTATGTTCCACCATCCACTACATCGAGTGAAGCGAAATTCAAGGCACTGAACCTAACCTAACTTAACCTAGGTAAACCTGTTACTGAAACTGATGTCGCTTACTTCTCGGCGGCAGTGACTGCCCCCAAGAAGTAAGCGGCATCAGGCTTGGTGACAGCTAAGTGGAGCGGTAGCGGAGCGAGACATAGGACACGGAAGCTAATCTACACGGTTGTGTACGTTTAACTCTCCGAATGTAATGAGCAATATAGCCAGAGGGCTTAGCACAATACGCGGAAAATAAGTTTTCTAATAAATATTTTATAAGCCTTTCCTTTTAAGGCTGTCGTGTGTAAAGAAGTCTTGAAGTTATTTCCTTTCGCTGGAAGAAACCAGACACCCTTTTTGATACGCATGCAATAAGGATGATCCATCTGGTGACTGCGTCAAAAAGATTTGAACCTCCTTCTAAAACAGGATCATTGAGGATTACTCTTTTCCCTCAGGTGTTGTAAGCAGTATTACATACAGGAAGTATTTTGTTCTCTTTTCCAAGCACCCACACGGTTATTTTTCTTTGCAACGCAGTTACCGTATTGATGGCTAATGCCAGCCAAGCTTGAAGGGGGATCTATTGCAATATGCGCGCGATGAAGGTTACTGTATCAAAACAATAATCGATTTGAGGTATTATTATACGAAACAAGACCCAAAGAAGCAAAGCCCTCGTAAAGAATTCTAGTTCTTTAACAAAGTAACCGAATGTTTCTCTGGATGATCTTCGACACTTGCTGAGGCCCTTTCCTTAAGGCAACATTAAATGTCCCTGTAAGTCATGGAAGCTAGGTTGTCAGGCCTGAAAAGACGTTGCCTTGGTAATAGCTAAACGACGGCGTTCTGTTAAGGTTACCTGTGGAGTGCACGCTCAAGACTTTGGGTTCTCCTTTACAGTCGGACCGCACTTATTTTGTGCCTGGTGCCTGCCAGTGCATTGACCAGGTTGAGGTCTCTTGGAGAGGTATTTTGTGGAATATTTTCAGTTGTATATGTCGAAGTGCGACCAAACTTTCTATTAAGTAGAGGAAAGCCAGTGGATTCTACGTTTTATCTGTGTGCTGCAGATTAACGGAATTGAAAGTGTCCCAGTGTGGCGACCTAACCTCTTCGCGCAACCGAAAAGGGTATTTTTCTGTCTTAAGTGTCTCAGTTGAATGGTCATCAATCTAATGAATGAACTTAGTGTGTCCCCATAGTGATCTTTATGATTCCCATGTGGTATTCCTGACTTTGGTTTACCTACGTTTTCGACAAACACAGATATCCAATTTACGGACAAAAGCGAAAGCAGAGCCACTCATTTTACCCCAGCTAAAGCAACACTCGAAAATGGCGTGTTATGAAAGGACTGAAATAAACGGTTTCGGAGGAACGCGTCTCTGTAAAGAGACCTCCTTTCAGGGAAGTGGGTCATTTCAGGGTACGCTTTAAGTTTCTACGGAGTAACATTCCGTTTTGAAAACGGTTGCTGTTGGAGCGGTCAACTCGTCCGTGGATTTTGCCACACGGTATAAAAGGTTTGGTTATACCAACAAAATCATTTGTTAAAATAGGGATAACAACAATATTTTGTTACAACAGCAAAATGTTTAGTTCTATCAACAAAACGTTTGGTTGCTGCAGCAAAAGTTTTGGTTGCAGCAACAAAAAAATTATTTCTTGTCCCTAATTTTGTTGTAGTAACAAAACCATTTTTTTTCCGTGCAGCTGTAAAAACTTCCACTCTTCGCATGCAACAATCCTTTTGTGACCTTCATCAATATGCATTGCATGGCGGATCAAGTAAAAATTCAATTCTTTGACCATGTCATCGATCTGACTGAGGGATGGGATTAATCAATTTCAACTCAATCAGGCAATTAGAGGACTACAGCTTTGCATCGGAATCATGTGGGGAAATGAAATTGGTTCTGAACCATCTTAACGCGATTAAAAAGCCTGAACTAATATTTATGTTTACAACCAGCTTTTGTTGTCAAACAGGGATATTTGATTCGACCATGCCGTAATTACGCACATCAGTGGTTTATTTTGTTGCTGCGTAGAATACAAAGAGGACGCGCGAACTGGGTTTTGTTAGTTTTAGCCTTGAAAGAATCAATTTACTGTTTCTCCGAACCTAACCGAACTCGTCTAGCTAGACTTCGGATAAACTCGCCTCCGAAATGCGTTTGCTTCGGTCAAGATATCTAAACAAAGCTTAGCCCTTAAAATATAAGTTTTTTGTTCGTTCTTTCAATATTTGATGTGGCTCTGCATAAGGGTTTAATAAATTATAAGGCTCTTATATGCCCAAACTATACGGTGCATATACTGTACGTAGCATATATTTTTCCAATTTACATGGGGCGGCTTAGGGACAAAAGGTGAAAAACGTGAGGTAAAAAATTCCACATTTCAAATATAATGGGGTTTTGAGACGGAAAATAATGGTATAAAAAGCAACAAGATTTAAAATTTAGTAGTGAAAGATAATAATTACATCCGTCAGCACCAAAAAATAAACATCAAAGCGGTATTTTTACCCCAGCAAACTCGATCCTTCCTGGAATCTTAGTTCCTCTGCAAAATCGTTTTTACGGTAATAATAATATTCACGAATTTCCTACATCATGGAGGGCAACGCCCAGCGGAACCAGGTTTAAATTTTAATCTCCTGATTAATTCTGTTATTTCTTGAAGCGTAAAACATCGTTCCTTTTTGTGGAAACGCAATAAAGATAGCGGAAGGCGGAGGTAGAATTTTCCAGCCCAATTTCCACAAGGTGTGTCTCTCCTCCAAGCTCTGTAACAATCTGGGATAAACAGCTCATATTCTGGACGTGATTCGCCGCTGCTTAACAGAATAATTTTCGTTACCTGCTTTCGGAACGACCTCTCGGCACACTCAAAGTTCTTAGAGTAATATCTAAACGGTGTTAGTCGTTAAAATGCCCTGCTTGGTCGGTAAGTTTTGAATATTAGCGCTGGTAGGTGAAGGTAATCAAATTAAGGGAAATGGCGTTTGTTTGCTGATACTTTAGAGGAGATTGTGGACGACCTATAACCGTGATTCCTACAGGTTCTTCAGGGAAGCGCGTTCAAACACGTTGTCGCATTTCTCTTGATCACGCTGTCACATGACCAGCTTTCATTTCCCTTCTTCTTTTGATCTTACATTTCGTTGAGAAGCTGAGCGGAGCGACAGTAGAGCAAGACATAGGTAACGCAGTTTACCTAACAATCCAATTTTCATGGCACTTACTCCCCTAAAAAAATCTGAAATTATTTCAACTTTATCGATAACACAGGCACTATGGTACCTTTAAAAGGATTATCTTTAGCGGTAGATCTCTTTGAGCTAGGTTCGGTTACCTAGGTAAGGTTACCTTACATGTCTTTGCGTCATCTTTTACGGAATGCCGAAACTGTATTTTTCGGATTTGCGATCCATTTCATGCCAAAAAATGCTTTATGTAAGCGGTTTCAGATGTAAGTTGTCGTAACGTGCCACGAAGAAAGAAACGAAATAAGGAATCATTGAGTGCGTCACCACCGTCTTATTCGGTTAAAAACAAGATTTTTCCTTTTTTGCACACAATGAGCCAAAACGCCTGCGGCGATACTTTTTTTTTTGTACGTATGGAAAATGTCAATAAGATACTACAAAAGTAATGGCTGAAAGTAACAAATATCTCCGAAAACAGAGTTCATCATCATACTATCTCTAAATATATTTTTTTAAAATATTTAAACAGATAAAGACGAGAAGGAGAAAGTGATACAAGTTTAAACTGCGAAATACCACACATCGAATTCAATATAATGTCGAGGCTTTTCATAAAAAGTTGTCAGGAGTAATAAGTTTGACTGAATTTTGTAATTCCGATTCATATGGAATATAAACCCGTTGCAAACATTATTTCGTAAAATCCGTTTAGTTGTCTATCATATCGCTTCCTAACTACGCCGGATTTATTTTAAACGAGATGCACTTCTCGGAGTAAGGTGACCTTGATGTTGCCGAAAATCGTGGGTTAATCGGCTTTGCAAACAGTTAATTCGGCTTATCTCGGTTGCCCGAAGCAACTCATCAATGAACAAGTTGAGTACGAAAACTTGGTCGAACGGCTTCCCGTTCAAGATCCCATCTCAATTATAATTACACGTACAAGGAAAAAAAAGGTTTGCTTTATACTTACATAACTTGCTTTGACGGCCTTTTATCAGAACTCGAGCATTTATCTATTACAAAAGCACAGCGCGAGAAAGACCAGATCTTCCCCGAAATCATTTCTAGTCCGATCCCATTAATTCGATTCGCAACTACCATGAGCGCCCTCTCATTTTTGTTCCTAAAAAAAATTCGCAGCGTGTTGAAGAACACACATGTTGGGATGTTACATAAAATATTACTTAAAGATAGCACCGAAACGTATCTAGAAAAAAGTATACTCTCTCTCTTCCCTTTCCCTTCCGATCCCAGTCTTCCTCCCCCATTCACTTCCGGCACTCGGGAAGTAAAAGATGGTGAGAGGAAAATGGAGCATCATGTCTCACGTTCTGAACCACATATTTTTCACACTGAGAGCAATCTACTTATCATAAATTTTTCATAACTGCACTTATTCACGGGTAGTTAAAGCCAACTCCTTTTTTGTATGCCGCCACGATCACGTAGCCAGAAAACCGATTCCCTGGAAAAACCGATTCATCGCCTGGGCACTAATAAGGTAGGCAAACGCATGACATCCATGTTAAGCTGGTTGTATCCAGTCTCTTGTAGGGCCGTAGCATCACCAGGTACATGGTTAAGCGTAGCCTCACGATGATATCGAGTTTTTAGTAGCCTAACCATAACCTAGCGTTGAAGATAGTCCTCTGTTATTTTTATAGTTAAAACTAAACATACTCTGTGGCATATCCATTTTGTTTCCATGTACTGTCTACACCGGTTGATAGAAAGTTTAATTCGAATTTAGCGTGCGTAATTTCCGGAGGGTTGAAAGCAAGTTTGTGATTCAGGGATTCTTCGAAAAGGCGCGTGGAATCTTCATTGTTTCTGTGGTTTCATCTGAGTTCAGTCTCAAGGCGTTTAGATTCTCCTTAAGAAATATTACGTCAGTGTTATGATTTATGTAAATGTGGACGAAGAAAACACGCTCAAGGAGATTTGCTGTGAACAAGAATGGTTTTCTTAGATGACACCGTTGATAACGAGTGACAGTGATAAACAATGTTTGTATCCAAAGCCACATGCATGTCAAGTGACGCTCTGCAAACGACCATCTTTTTTTCACATACAATTTTAGTGGTTTTCCTACTAGAGATCGAAAAATTACAGCTTTGAAAATTACATGACATTTAATCGAAGATACCTCACGAGATGTTAAGTGTCTTGAGTCTTTTTTAATTATTCCTTCGCTCCGTAACAACCCGAAGGGCAGAAACTAATTTGAGCTTTCAAATTGAGAGCGTGGACAATTAGTTAATTGAGGATAGATTTCGACGTGTCGGACATGATGGGCATCTACTGGTAGAGGTCGCGCCAGCTGGAGTGGATGAGTAGATGTGCAACATGCAAATTCACTTCAAGCTGTCGTGTGTTCATCAGAGCCGCTATTTTCTATGTATTGTAGCACCAACTCACGTTCTTTGCTCCTTTTTCATTGTCATCTATTCCAATTTTTTGAGAGCTTGCCTCACGAATTCGTCTGCGAAACGAGATTTTGTTTCCTGTTGCCAAGCTTGAAAGATAACCTAGGGTCTTTGCAGTGTAGAACAGAGTGGCTTTAAATCCGAAGCGGCGCGCGCAGCTCACTGAACCGTTTAAAGATCTAAGCAGTGCAGCCAGGTTTCGCAGTTCCGTCAAATTAAAACCGGGTTAGCGAAGATAACCCAGTCAATTAACCTCTGCTGAACAGATTGATGCTAATTGTAGAGTCATCAAGACGAGAGAGAGTCCTGAATGTGTCCGCGTGAAGTACGCATAGACCGCTGCACCGGGCGCGAGTCGGGCGACCTACGTGTGAGTGAGACAAATGATGAGACAAAATGCCGAATACCGCCGAGTAGTTCCGATCGGAAACGCGCTTCGGCAGCCGGTAGGTCGT
>Ga0058701_10005546_pt1 | contig 10503 bp, 6 predicted proteins | sample AgamicOrMae_FD_97039 | JGI IMG/M metagenome (GOLD analysis project Ga0058701, IMG submission 97039) | Agave microbial communities from Guanajuato, Mexico - Or.Ma.e | ecosystem: Host-associated > Plants > Phyllosphere > Phylloplane/Leaf | place: Guanajuato, Mexico | collected 2012-06-04 | reverse complement strand
CATTGATATCCAACGAAGGATATCCATGCAAGGACATTCTACAATGGATGTCCGTGGAACATGAATATCCACGAATGGACATCCATATTTTATGGATATCAGTCTTCAATTACCCATTTTTTATTGATATCCATTTGGATATCCATTGATTTCTATGGATATCCATGCGTGGACTTGGTATGGATTCTCGATCCTGGGAAGTGCACTGTTAGAGGAGTTTCGTCGTATCGGATGCAAACCTCCCTCCGGAGCTGATCTCTTTACCTGTTAATGGAAAACTTTTAAAACGTTTGACAGGCGCTCTCCCCCGAAAATTACGTCGCTATACACTGACATAATTATAAAAAGCCTGAGTATTGTGGTAAAGTCGAACAAAGCAAGAGCGACGCGAACAGGAGAAGAAATTAGGACAAAGACCATAATGGAAAACAAAAAAGAGGGAAGTTTAGCAAGTTGATCCCTGCCGCGAGGTGAAAAAAACACGGGCAGGAAATATATTAGAACGCCTTAATCCCAGTCTAATCAAATATAAGGAGATATAAACAACGTCGATGTGGGTGCGTAATCCACAGCAAACGAACACCTTCGGAATCTACGATGCCTTTATTCTAGACTCTTCGCGCTGTTAAAAACCACAAGCACGGCACTTTACGCGAGAAAAGTTAATTAATAAATTCGGGCCTTGAAACTCATCCGAAGCTAGCTTTTTCCTTTTAATTCCACTTTTATGCATCGGTGTAGGTTATTAGGTGGTTTCAGCGGTGGTTTAGCATTTTATCTTAATTATCAGCATTCCTATTACAATTGTTAATCAGGACAGGGTTTGAGCCTACATCATTAATTTCTTTTATTGATTATGTGGGGGGCGCCTACGCCTTAACGAGCACCCTAATATTTTTTTCTTCTCCTAATTCCCCATCGCTATTATACGCCTTTTTACTGTAATTACCCTTTTTGCGCTGCGCCGTTGCTTTTAACGAGTTCAAATCAAATACCTCAAAAATTGCCATCTGAAAAGAAAGGGAAAACGTAAGAGTAGAGGAATGCCAAGGTCGGGACGAAATATTTAATTAATTAGCATGTTCAATAACGTAGACTAATTATCTTCGAGATGAAAGACCCACTAACAACCGTGTTTTGTTGCAAGGTGGAGGGCAAGCAATGAAATCACGTGATGGCAAAAATTGACCTTCTTATTACCAAATTGTGCTGGTTTTATTCTAACCTTTTTTTTCTCGATTTTATTTGAGTTTTATATGGCCTGCCGTGACGGATGTGGCTTGAAGACTGCATTTTCCTCGGAAATGTTGCACGGAAAAAGAATTTTTGTCGTGCACTTTTCCGAGAACTCTCTCAATATCCAAATATCCATAATGGTGGTGAAGTCAGTAGTGATGAATCGACGAGAGCCCGCGTATTACGTCCAGTCGAGTGCGTTCGGAATGACTATCTGAAAAGAACAATTTGCAAAAAGGAAATCGTTTTGGTTGATGCAGCAGCTTTTGTGGAGAAAATTTCGTCTAGAATACGAAGCAAAAAAGGCCTGCAAAAAGAGTTATTGCAATTCGCGTGCGTTATTCCCAAGGCGTTTTGTGCTTAAAAGGCGTATTCCGATACCACAGTCGGTGTTTCCAAACTTTTTTCCCTGGACTAAGAATTATATATTTCTCCCCATCCCTAATGCGATTAGAAAAAAATGGTGTTACCAAGTGGGAAGTGATAAGGGTCTCTGAGGTCTATTTACGGAAGCGGATTCAGAGGACGTAAATATGCTGAAATATAGGTGTTGATATTATGAGGGAAAATTCTTATAAGGCCGCCTTTCTAGAAAGCTGTTTAAGCCGGGCTATTTACTTAAAGCTAATGAAATTGGAAAAAGCAATTTTGTTACAGTAGTTTATCTGCCGAAGCCCCGTTTTCATTTAAGTTTATGACTATACAAGACAAAGGTTTTTTTTTATGAGAATTTTAAACGCTCGTTCCGGCTTTTAAACGTGTACCCGTAGACCAAGCAGCCTTTTGACTTCTTTCACCGCGCTCTCCGGCTGTTCAAAGTTATCTTAGGTTGGTTACACTATGCGGTTTAGGAATGGAGCATCTGACAAGGGGATCTGAAAGCACCGCTGCTTAGTTGGTTGCTCCTTCAAGAAAAACGCAAATTACGGTTCATGAAAGAGCTAAGCACGTCCAGCGGAGTCCTTAGTTTTCGAGAGGACAGTAAACAAGAGCAAGCAGGATTACACTCTTTACCCAGCTCTTTGTTGGGGTGGTTTACTTTAAAGTACCTCCGACAACACATTACTGGATGAAGCTAGTCCTCCATTACGTAAATGGAGCTCTAAATTATTAAAATCGATAAATGGACGTCATGCTGCTAATGATTAAAACAACAAACACGTATTTCCCAATAACGGGATGAAAAACGAGAGGAGCTAAACGGGTCTGACACGGAAAGTGTCCGACTGGGTAATCGACCTGCGATCTTATCCTGATCGATACGCGTGGAAATTGTCTGACTCGAAGTCGTCGGCAGGATGGGATAGGTTGGTTAAGTAAGGATAGGTCACTGACCTCCTTATTACTTTCGAGGTATTGTACATCGATTTCCCTGTTGTTCGAATATTTTTTTGGTGGAGAGAATTGCTCCACCCCATAGAAATTTTCGAATACTAATTCGCGTTGATTTACATGGACCATTTTGTGTTCACCTTTACATTTTCATCGCCCTGAATTGAGAATCCGTAGCAAGTTAATGCATGGATATCCATGGAAATCCAAGGACATCCAAATGGATATCCATAAAAACGTGCATAATTCAAGACTGATATCCATAAAAACATGGATATCCATTCATTGATAACGGATATCCATTGCAGAATGTCCTTCATGGATATCTCTGCTTGGATATCAATGTAGATATCCACTCTTGTATGGATAATTGAAGACTGACATAAAAAAATCATGGATAGTCATGTTGATATCCGTGTAATTTTGGAGATCCATGCATGGACGGATATGCTATGGATTCTCGGACCAGGGCGGCTGACCTTATGCGAGCCACATCCATAAACCGGCTTTAAATGATTTCCCATAAATATCTGACTGTGGTACGAGTATATACTTTTGCGTACTGTGAATATTAAAATGATTTCATAATTATCTAAGAATCGTTGAATATGTGCTAGCGAACTGACGAACGCCTTGGTTGATAGATGCTTCTTTTATGCACTGTAAATCCGTGGGGTGAATTTTTTTGCGTATGAATTTCAACGATGATTTTGTAGGCTCTCCATAGATGGCTGAATGAAGACCAAAGCCAAGTCGACGCAAATTTAACCTCGTTGGGGGCTACTTTCACTGATTTTCCCCATTCGGTGAGGTTCACTGCCCTGCAAAAAGGTTAAACTAATTGTGGTTGAAAGTCGAATTTGGGGTGAAAAAAGTTGCATATTAAATTCACCCTAATTTTGGGAGTTAAATTAACCCCAAGGACTTAGAGTGTAGGTGAATTCGTTTCTACGCCGTCGTTTTCTTTTACCTGAGTTGATAATGCGAATACAAGGGCTTTTCTTGATGACAGGTCTGGCTTGATTCAGTCGTGGAAAAGTTCCCTCTTGTGGACAGGAATCCGTATATTTCCCGAGCAAGTCTGACTCTTCCCGCGAAGCTAGCAGGCGCTTGGCAGCGTGGATGGCGCCGCCCGCCGCGTCCGCCTGGCCAACTCAAGCCGCCCCGCCGCACAGTATAGTGCATAATTCATGCCCAACTCAGATTGCACACATTTTCCACACAAGAAACAGGAAGGCACTAACTGAGATATCAACCCTTGAACAACCGCTTTTATTTTCTCGCCACTTATTCTTTTTTCTATTCTCTTTGTGTCCGACGATTCCACGTTAAAGGTTGCATCAGTTCAGAAAAAAATGGCCATTTTCTTCAAAAGAATATGCACACTGCATCTGTGAATGCTTTATCAACATGCTTACATTTCGAACGATGTAGGACGATAGAAGAAGACTGTGAACACTCAATCAAAGCGATGGGAGCAATGATCACGTTCGCAGGGCTGCCAACTTGTTTCTAAAAGCCTACACAAACATTAGACTAGCGCACCGGTTTCCTACGTTAACCATAACTAAAACAAGGGGTGACAACTCATGATATCCGGTGTGCGAAAGCCCTTGATATCCGGCTGTTGGCCTCGGTCAAAACATGGCTGTTTTCAGCGATTTTTCTTTTTTTTTTTACTCTGACCACTGCTGTCTACTGATATCTGGCTGATATTTTGGTGTATCCAGCGGGTATTTTTTAACATTATGCTGAAATATATCAGATATTTAATTGAAAGGTCGATTTTCCCTTGATACCGTTAATTATACTTCTGACATCTGGCTGATATCCTTGGTATCCTGATATCCGCTGTATAGATTTTCAGGAAGGTGTTACCCCTTTGAACTAAAATGACCGTGGTCATTAGCTTAACTCAAAGAACCCCCATCCCAAAATTTTCGGGTTGGAACCCGAGCAAACGTTTGCAGGATCGGTTTGTCTATTCAGGTGACAGCCGCAGCATTGCTCACAAAAGAACCAGACATTACTCTTCTACATAAAAAGTAGGTTTACTCTGTGAAAAGAGAAAACTTGGATCTGATCATCTTTTTTCAGTAACGCTCATTATATCTGAGTTCCTCCTGTTGTTTCCCCTTCTCTTCCGGGTGTGTATTCCTCCTGGGGGGTAAAAAACTTCGCTTTGTAAGGCGGATTAGCCTGATTCTCGTTATTGCGATCTGGTGGCATAGTAGCTCGGTAGAGTGACCATCTTGACTTTCGACTGTCTGCCTAGATTAACTTTTTTAAGACTTTCTTCTAAGGGTCGCAAGAGGGCCTTTAGGTCAACTCGCAGTGTTTCCTTTCACGACTGAGAGACCATGAAATCAAAGGGTTAAGGTGTCTTTCGCACGACGAGGGCAATGCCACTGAATTTTTATTTTACTTTCTTAAGGCGTGAACTTAGCCTTCTTTGCGAATTCCTGTGAAAGAGTGTGAAAGTCTCTAACCCAGATTATTCATGAGATTGCGTCCTAGTCTCATCGCAAGATACTCTGCTTCAAGAAGGTTCTCCGCAACGTAAGTTCTAAGATGCGGATTAATTTGTTGATCTTCGGTGAAGTGAAAGTTCATGGGTTTCGTAAATTTGGGAAAAGTTAGGTTGGATTGTGTTTTTTTTTTTCAGTGAGGTAAGATGATTTTAAACTAGGAGACGTTAGGTTAGGTTAAGGCGTATTTTCGTTGACTCACTTCCATGTGGGAGAACTTCCCATCTCATTTTATCCTATGACTGAGCGATTTCAAGAATTCCGTTGGTCCCTACTTCAGGGAACGGTTCTCAAGCAGATTAAAAGGCCAGGCTTTTTACTAGAAGGAATGTTAGATGAAATCCAGGGCAAGCAGGCCCAAGTGTTTTTTGCGCCAGGTAACCCTAAACTCTTTGGCTGGGGGATCGAGAAAGGACAAGGTGGAGTGATCACGTGATCGATGTTCCCGCCAAAACTGTGTGCCTTTTCACGGTGCCGCCGCTGCCGCAGAGTTAGCCGCAAAGGATGGTAGTTTTCCTCACGCGCTGAAATCGATGCAGTTCAGAACGCGCGTAGAATTTTACGTGCTCAGTTGGTTGATCGGGACCATTGCAAATCTCACAGAGGATTATGTCTATTCCCATAGGTTTGTTTGTTTGGGCTATGCCTCATCATAAAACCTCTGCTTTCGAATAAAAATTGCTAACAAAAAGACCGCGGACGAGGGTTCAAGGCAAAAGTAGGGTGAGGGATCCCTAGCGAATCTGTAAGACGATTCTAGGATTGTAAAAAGGAGAATAAAATGTAGGGGATGTAGAATTGGAACTTACAAGAAAACATCCCCAGATGTCCATCGCGACATTTTCGGTCCTGTTTGACCGTGAAGTACCCAGTCCCACATAACCTACGTTGGGTACTGTACTTTTCGAATCGTTTTGATTTGATCCCGTGACCCGGAGTCATTTTGTTTCCTCTTAAACGTTCCTGTTTCGATGTGAAATGACACGGGGAGATGATCTACGCTCCAATTTCCATCACCAGAGACACGGTTTTTGACCCACGAGAGGTGAAAGGTCAGGGTAGAAAGAAAACATTTGGCTCAAAGACATTTTTTGTGACGCAGAACGATTCGAGGACACCATGCGCGCTAAAATGTTTACTGCCCGAGTGACTTAACCTTTTTGGACCCTTGAAGGGTCGAGGTTTTGGGGTATTTCGTCTTACCTTGTATAATTGCGTCCTAGTTGAATGCGGAAGGCAGTGCAACTCATATGCCCACTGCTCACATTTCAATTTATATGTTAACAATACCGTGTATTTTGAACTGGAAGTAAGTAGTAACAAAACTCGGGGAGGACGCGTAAATTACTAACTCGATTTTCGGCAGATCTGATGACGTGTCTTTAGTATCCATTCAATGGTAGCGTCTTAGAAGTCTTACATTTATACATACAGGATTATTGAAAGTAGTGTTCTCCATGTCAACGAAAAAGAATATTGAAAGATTAGGAGTCTGCCCGAGATCATGAGTTATTACACGTAGGTTTGTCGAGATCTCTCCAATTAACGGTATTTCTGATTCGCTCATCTGTATCTCCTTTTGTTATTACAAAACTAGATTCTATCCTTAACTCCCCATTGAAGTACCCATACCAAAGGGGCGCAGGGTTTTTGGCCCAATAACGTTCCCTTCCAATCAGCAAGGAAAGTCGATTTCTAGAAATTTTGATTACCACTTTCTTCAGTTCAGCACTCTCATTGTCAAACATGAAATAAAGACTAATAGTAGGTAATATTTATAACTAAGATTTTTAAACACGTACTGAACCACAGTTTCGTGCTGCTACCCTGACGCAGTAATCTCCGACAATACTGTACTTACTAGCATTTCCTATTCTGTGATACTTTAGGCAGTAAGAATTGAAACCCAAGGCGAAGGGGCTGTTTTGAATGCACCCCCGCGTTGCTGCCGCTTGGAATCTCTGGTTGCCATTGAAATTCAAGGGTGTGAGGGAGGGAAATGAACAAGCCCTTAGTTTAAAAGGGCTAAACAACAAGACTTATCTTAGGGACTAGACCCTGAAAGAAATAGCTTTATCTCCCCTCACTGGCTTGTCTTTGAATATGTCCCAAGAATATAATGAAAGAAGGGATGTTTCGGCCGTCTGAGGAAGGGCCATTTGCCATGGCCTCTTGATATGATCACTTCTTGCAGGGCCGAAAAGGCTTTTACATTGAAACAATTGCGGTGGTTTTGCGAATTTGCACGATAAAAGCGAATATTTCAAGGCGACGAACATTCCGGAGTGAAACAAAGAATGGTTAACGACCTTATGAAAGAGCTAATTGTTAAGTACCAAAGCAATGGCGACAATACGCAATCCGCAGAATATTGCACGAGCCTGTGTCTCATTCGTTTTACGAGGAAATTATTCAATATTTAGTAGGATTTTTAGGGCTCTTCTTTGATGGGGAAAAGTTTGGTGCTAATGAATAAGTACGGTACTCCTCAAACTGCCTTTCGTGACTAAAGTTGATAACTCTTATTTCTGGCCGAGTGAAGTTTTTTTTTTTTCGAGAACGACGGTTACGTCAGTTGAATAGACCCCGCGATTCTAAAATACTCTCGAATATTCGTGCACCAGTTTAAATGAGGATTTTATGAGCGGAGTATTCACCTACCAGAGAGTGGTCTTCCACAGCGTTCTCGTGGTGGAAAAGTGCATAAAAGTGTCGTGCGCGCAACCTGTTAACTTATTCAACACACAAAATCTCATGATGGAGTTGTGGAAGAACCTCAATTCATTCATTCCAATAAATGTCCTCCACTAGCATTTCTTTACATTAGGCTGCATTGGAGAACTATCAAGTTGAAGAAACTCCTGCAGCTGCCCTCAGGAAGGGCCTTTGCCACTCATTCAAGGTTTTCCACACACTATTTATCGATAGAGTGCGGCTTTTTGTTTTCTCTCTAACAAGGGACTTTTTCAAAGGAATGGCTGTTTAAATATTGATGGCGCGAGAGGAGGTGTTACGCACCGCGGTGTTATACAACTGATAGATTCATTGCGACCTGGGCAAAGTGCCCGATTTTGCCATCTGGATCAGCCACTCCAACTCAGGTATGTCTGCTTGGACTTGGGCCATGGATTCAATACTCAGTTTTTTGCTTGGAACTTTTATTGGGTCATGAATCATTCAGCGGGCTCCGTAGATTTGAAACGTAAAAATAGGTATGATAAAGCGACTCTGCACTTCATCAAATCGACGCTTCAAAACTCGAGTAAGGTACTCCCACGCTCGATGTCGCAGTCGCCACAGGTTCATGTGCTCCGTTTCCCTTTTTCCGCTCTTTCTAGCAGCAACTGACTTTGTCCTTTTGACATTTTGCTTACTGAATAACCTCACGGAGTGCACATCAACCTAGCTCAACCTACCTAAACCTCAAATAACATGTTATGATCCGACCCAACAAACCGAATCTAGAATTAAAAGCAGTTGCATTACTCTATAAGTGTTTGAAATCGACCAAGGCGTCCTGATATAACGCAACAGTTGCGTGCTTGTTATTGTTCCTCCTAAAAAATAAAAAACCTTTGTGGGGAAAAAAAGCCTAGGCCGTATTGTAGATACTAAAGGCGTAGAAGTGCCACTTGCGTCAGGTCTGTATTGGTCAAAGTGACATTAGCGGCATCCTGGCTTGTGATTGGTCGGGCCCCAAATTCCGATTTGATCAAGGATAAAGCCCTAAGGGAATTATTTTACCGAAACAAGCCACTGAAAAGCATAGGCTTACTTGTTATTAAATTGGTAAAACTTTTATTAAAAATATAACATACCGACACGTGTCAAAAACAGTCCCGTTCAGTTCTTGTACCGGTATTCTTTCAATTTAGGTTCGCTGCCTGTCTGTCTGCCATCTTGAATGGGTTCTAAAATCCTCTACAAACATATGTCTGACGCATTTATTCCTTGATTATCTATCTGTTCCCGTCATTGATGTATTTGGAGTTTTGATTTTAAAATGAACCCTGTATCTTGTCTTGCAGAAATACTGATGGAGGGCCTACCTGAGGACAAAGGCCACACTCGCTTTGAGCTATACAAGGTAATTCACCTCCTCAATTTAAATGTAGAATGCTAAAATAATGGTGGATCTTGAAAGGGGGGGGCAGCGCGGAATTTGCCTGACCGCTCTTAAAAGGGTTTTCGTGCCCTCGCTTGATAAGTTAATATAATCTCCATCGCATGTATATTTTCTTGAACCTGTTTGCGATCGGCTCTTATTATGTCCATTTTTCGTTCCACAAAATTGACTTGCAGCCTCTTTTCATATTCCTCTGGCCACAAAGTTTTATGATGGCGAACTTTGAAGATGAGCTTCTTTGTGCGTCATTCCGAAGGCAGAAGGCGTTCCAGATAGCACTCACGCGAGGTGATTGCATTTTTTAAAGAACAAGGACTCGTTGCCAATGTCTTTCTCTGGACGCTGGTTATTGGCACGTCATGCCTCCGTGCACATAGCACTCGTTGCACATAAAATTGGATGATCCTTGGTGGACCAAGCCCAGGTAGAATGCAAGATTTAAGGGGAATACGAGGCACTGGGTTTTTATTGTTACCTTCAGGTTTTCTTAAGTGTAGTCGAAGAACGCGTCTTGCAGCTGGAACTAACTGTGGCGCAGCCGCGGCCTACATTTCAGCTATATTCTTTTATTATACAACACATCGCATTTTAGCGCCGCAAGCTGTAAAACCTTTACGTAAACAATGAAGATATACATTTTTTTCTCCGTTTTGGGTTTGCGAGTGGTGGAATCTCTTCAGACACGGAAACCTCTGGGACAAAAACTCAACGTCGTCAGGAGCTCTTTATTTCAAGAGATTCCCGTTTGAAGTGTCCATGTCAGTGCATTATCCATGACGAATTATCCATGTATTGAAAATACCCAAATGGATATCCATGTATCTATGCTGCAGCCATGAACCATGGACGGCACTTCGAGTATTTTTAAATGAATGGATTTCTCGGCATGGATATTAGCATGGACATTGCAAAGATACTTTCAACCCGGGTTACAATCAAGTTACGTACCGTAGGTATTTACACTGTAATTTATTAAGGTAGCATTTTCAACCTTTTGGTTTAAATTTGGTGCTACCCTCCGTCGTCAAGTCGAGCGGAGCGATAGCGAAGCGAGGCACAAGGCACATAGCCTAACCTAACTTAACGTAGGGTTACCTAACTAAACGGTCGCCAAGCCTGATGCCGCTTACTTCTCGGCGCCCCTGAGCGGGCGCCGAAAAGTAAGCGGCATCAGGCTTGGCGACAGCCGAGCGGAGCGATAGCGGAGCGAGGCACAAGGCACTATACCAAAACTTGGTTTACGGCAAGAGGCTTGCTTATGATATAGGTTGGGCTAGGTTG
>Ga0058701_10005545_pt1 | contig 10504 bp, 12 predicted proteins | sample AgamicOrMae_FD_97039 | JGI IMG/M metagenome (GOLD analysis project Ga0058701, IMG submission 97039) | Agave microbial communities from Guanajuato, Mexico - Or.Ma.e | ecosystem: Host-associated > Plants > Phyllosphere > Phylloplane/Leaf | place: Guanajuato, Mexico | collected 2012-06-04 | reverse complement strand
CATAGTAAAAATAAACTTCAGCAGCAAATTTTTACATGGGACACCTTACAGTGACGCCGACTTCAGTCCCCGGAAGTTTCAAGCAAATCGGAGTGTGACAGTCAAGGTACTCTCCTTGTAAGCCTTAAATACTGTCTTACGCAAACGAGCTTATCGGGCATATGAGCATATCATACAACACCTCAAATGAGTGGTCGACAATACAGCATTGTCCCCATATAACGGCCCACCCATGTATAAGCATAGGGTGGTCGACATAACCGCACCGGCCCCGGCACACAGCCCCTAATCTGTGCTGTTGTGTGTCGTCAATTCTTTTGATAAAAAGGTTGAACCCGAAGGAGAAAACTCATTCTTTAAAACTGAGACAATATTTCGCGATTGTAATATGTTTTAAATCTTTTTTCAGAGCAATATCAGTTTAATTTTGCATGCCGTTGGGGAGTTTGATCTTTCTCTCCGGTTCCTCGAGAAGGCGCTGGAACTCAATGTCAAGTATTACGGTGCTAATTCAATCAAAGTGGCTGTTAGCTATCACCTGATAGCACGTACTCAGAGCTGCATGGGAGATTTCCGAGGGGCGCTCAGCAGTGAGAAAGAAACCTACGCTATTTACAAGCGACAGGTGAGGTCATCTCACGTTTTCGTTGAGTCAAACCCATTTCATACCAGTGAGCTGCTCTGGATTCTTCTCAAAGATTAAGTCAATGGCAATGTGGTTGTAATCTTAATCAATGTAGCGTATTTCCCCGTGTAGACTTCGCCCCCGTTTAAAAGTGCGCACCCACATTTCAACTGCTGAAAAATCTGTGTAGAAGAGTATTCGTGTACAAAGCGCACCCCGGCTTATAAGGTTTAAAATTGCTTTAAAAAGAGTGTGTACCATACACGGGAACGGCATTTTAAGTACAGTCAAACCTGAGTTATACGAATCTGAGTTGTACGAAATCTTGGATTATACGAATTTTTTGTCCGGTCCCGGCGAAATCCCCTCCTATACATTGCAAGTCTGAATTGTACGAAAGTCTGAGTTATACGAATGTTTTCGGCGGTCCCTTGCGATTCGTATAACCCAGGTTTGACTAAATATACAACATTGATTCCTTATAAATCAAGTGATTTAACCAGTTTCAAAGTACCTTAAGCCATTTTTGAGCATTTTTTTTTGTGCCGCTTGTTTTGAATATTAATTTCTTGAGCATGTGGGCATGAATCGATAGACCACGGTCTAATTCGACAAACACGGGAAATGAGGCAAGACGGTAATCATGTGTTGGTGTTGCGCAGCTGGGAGAGGACCACGAAAAAACCAAGGAATCATCGGACAGCTTACGCGTCTTGACCCAGCAGGCTGTCGTCGTCCAGAAACGTATGAACGAGTTCTTCACGGGAAAGACGGGTGGAGCGTTACCCCCAATTCACGTCCCGCCGCCGTCCATGGGATCAGTTTTAGACATGCTCAACATTATCAACGGAATTCTCTTCCTTCATATCAGGTAACAGTATCCTGGTTTCTGCAGGAGTTTCTTTGTGGCATATAAGCACACGGTGTGATCGATGCAGAATACTCGCACTACCCTGGTGCGAGTGTAAAAAGTACTTGTGCATGAAGTGGTGTCAATATCCACAACGTGAAGTACTGACTTGGTGGCTTGCAGATGTGCGGTAACGTATGTCGTCTGCTTTCAGTCCCCAAGACATCGAAGTGCTGAAGGCGGAGATGGAGAAGCGGCAGCAAGCCGGAGGCGCGGACGAGTCCGAGCAAGGAGGGAAGCGGGCCGTCAAGGAGTCGAAGGCGGACGTCGCCGGAGTGACGATAACGAACGGCACCAGCAGCGACTCCGACGGGCCCTCGTCATCGGCGAGGAGCGAGGGACAAAGTGACTGAAGGGCTCCCAGTGCGACGAGGCCCCGACGGATATCGTTTGTAGTGCGCAAGCTGTTACAAGGACCAGTGCGACTAGTGATTTCGAGTGGAAGCCACTCTGACGTGAGTAAGCGAGCAGGCGGACAAGACATCCGCCGCAGTCCACCAAGTGTAAACATACTGCACACTTTCTCCCCCCCTCCTTTTTATATGACATTGTTTGTACAGAAAACCATGTTTGTTACGACGGGCCTTTTTGTTGTTGAATTCCTTGATTGTTAGTTGTTGCTTACGGTCGTCCCGCGCCCCTTTTTAAAGGGCAGTTAGGAAACAATGCAATAAACGAGACTTGTATATTGTTAGGCTTTGTAGTGATGTTTCGAACACCGCTGAGCATAGATTTGTGATAATGTGCGTAAACGTGTGCCTGTAGCTCCCCCCCCCTCTCCGCATGGGAGCCAAAACCAGTTCCCCTCCTCGCCATAATAGTTGTGTAGCGTGAATGTGTAGGAATGCGTGATGTGCGAAACTGGATGACCTGTTGATTAGAGTTTTCCTCACTAACGGCCGCCATCTTGAATTTCATTTGACGGTTTGTTCCTAACCATTTGTTAATAGTTTGGACAGATAGCTTCATGAGGTTCCTATGGAGCCTCGTCGAGTCTTCATTTACTGTCGTTATCTGTCCTCAATTGTTATCGCTAGCGTACCAAATTCTCCAAGCTGGAATAGCGGCTTAACGACGTACTCTACAAATCACGACGCTATATTTTCTCTTTAGTTGCAAGTTTGAATTTCAACGTCGGTTTGAGAATTGATGATACTCGAGGAAGTGCATAGTACTGACACTCTTGTTGAGTTGTTGCAGTACTTGAGCGCCGTAGTCTCAAATGGTAGGTTGTGGTAGTAACTAGAGTAGTTTTTATCGTAGTTTTTTTTCTTTTTTTTCTAGATTTTTTTGTTTTGTTTGAACAAGTCGGTTGACATTCCACTAAGGCCGACCATCGGATCGGGGCGCGGTGAGGCACAAGCGTACACAAGTCGCTGGACCCGTCATCCCATCCCACTGGTTTGCCAGGTGTTGTTGACCCCTAACATAATGAATTTCAATTCATTTTCGTTCCAGTAGTATCTTTTTGTTTTCCCATGAGAGTGGACATGATATTGGGCCGAATATGGAAGTAGGATATACCGTTTTCGAAATGATGCTTAAAAATGTCGTGTGAATTTTTGTAGTTTATTGATAACCGGCAGGATTTAGGGCATGGTGTCGAAACCGTATAAAAACAAAATACTCGTAATCACACTGTGTTGACCAATATCATGTTGAGTCGACGTTACTGTTCGGGTATCGAATCTAGTTTTTCATTATGAGCATATTGACTCGTTTTCATACGTTGTGAACATCTAGTTTTGGATAGCGGAGTCGGATCGCAATACGATGTGTGGTGCACTAGAGAATCAGTTTTGGTCTGATTCAGTGTGATACTGCCTAAGGAAGATTTGCCCTGATTTTTCTTTTTTTTTTTTTCTTAGATGCCTTGGTGAGATATCGGATGGCTCAAATAATACTTAAAGAAACTGTGAATTGGTTAACAATCTGAACAAAATTTGCGGTTGACTGAGATTCTAAAATTGTGAGAAAGAACAACTTAACCGTCATCTTTTTTTATTGTTTGACCTTTGTTTATTGCCGTGTTTGTTACTCTTGGTGCTTTTGTCCGATACCGGCGTTGACGACGTCAGAACGAGTAGTACCTTTGAAAGGTATTCATTGAAAATGTGGGTGAAGTTTGAATGCTGGTAAACGGCCGAAGATCAACTTTTATGTAAGCCCGCGCTGACTTTGATATAACAAAGCGGATTTATCTAAAACTCGGTCCGTGTCAGTCCTTCAATTATTTAGCGTAAAAACCCGGTCTCACATTTTCCCTTGAAGGCGACGAAATCACGCCAAGACTAGCACATGTAAAACCTAACCTCCTTCGGATGGGCCATACTAAAAGACAATCTCCATATTCTTATCTTACCTATTTCAGAATCATTGCGCTTATATCGGAACTCTGGAACGGACTTGATTTTCTGCGTTCCAGAGAGCAGAACGTGATGCACAAGAACCCAGGCATTCAGCGAATATTTCTCAAGGATGAACTGTTAAATAAAGTGTCAAGGAAGTTTTTCCTTAGCTTTTCACTTTGCGGCAGTACAAAGAACCGTGATTCCAGTTCGCGATACGTCTGCAGAGAACATGTGAGGCAGGGAAACTGAGTTGGACGGCGGGGGTTAACTTGTTGAACTCTGTTCAGTTTTGTTGTTGAGAAACAGGAAGAGTCAAATTAAACAGCGTTGTGCCATCATCCTTATATCATAATTGTTACCGGTGAAATCTGTTGGCTATAAAAATCGTGGCGAGTTGTTTCATTGTTTTCTCTCGTCCATCTTACCGAATTTGTGTTCAGTGTACAGTTGGTCAGAGATTTTATTTTGTGGATGTGATACTGTTAAATCTTAACCGCAAGACTGAATTTCACTCATGAATAAATCTTTGATAGAATGAAGTGCGGCTGTTTCCAGGTGGCAGGGGTCGGCGCCATTTCAGATTACGCTGGCTTATCAGAAGCTTTTCACTACGACGGCCTAGCTAGGCGTAAAATGGTTTGAGTGCCAACTAATATTCGTTAATTGTTTTGGATTTTAAATGAAATGTACCAAAGGGAATGCTTTATGAGACGATGTGTTATGCAGTATCAAATGTTTACTAAACCATTCTTGTTAGGACGTTTTTGTATCAGTCTTCTGTTTCATTCTCATCTTTGTTGCTAGTCATCTTTTTTCTGAAATGCGTTTGCCATTATTCATCGTTAACTGGTGTATCATTTGCGCATGAAAATCTGCAGCTGTAATTTTTTTTAAATTACCCGGAGATGCAAGTCTAGTGAAAACAATATGCTACTCGTGCTCTTATTACTTGTGCCTCATAATTCTTTAAACACACCGGATAGCAGCATTGAATAGCAGACTGATGTCCGAAAATTTCATCGTTTCACGTTATCTGATGATACCAATAAAAAAGTGCCGCTGGGTAGATACTTCTCGCGCTCATTTCTCCACTCCTTAAGGATATTCCAGCGCTTCCGACTAGTCAAGTTTATCGAAAAATTCAAAACGCGTGTTAAAAATCTGAAAATTGAGAAAATTGTCGCTTTTGACTAGTATTCACACGAGCTGTTCTTCGCATTTTATTTTCACCTCAGTAAAAATTTATTTCTTACGTTAAACAATAATGAAGTTGCTAATTTGACTCACTTTTCTACTAAATGCCACTGTTTTTAATGTTTTTAAAAATAACGAAACGGTGGATTGTCGTCAAACTTTTCTAAATTGTTTCTGAAACTCCAATCTCCTCTAGAAACAGTTTTTTTTATCCTCATCTAATCTCAATCAGACGCTATCAATCATAATTCAACAGTTTTAGCGCCATTTTTCGGAGCTGCCGTAAGAGCCCATGCATTTTTTCCCAACTTTAGAATTTTATTGCGTAAAAACGGAACGGTTAAACTTCCTTAGACTTCGCCATTCGATAAACATACACATTTTGAACTAATCCTGAAAATATCAAGTCCTTGTCTAATTTTAGCTCATTGCGCTGGAATATCCTTAAGGTATCATCTCCAGTTATAAAGAGCTGCGGAAGTGAGGAACTCGTGTGCAACTTCTTGATTCTAAATATTATTTTTTACAAAATTTCTCCTTACGTATATTCTAAACCCCTCATTGGTATCGATTTGAGGGTAACTAATAAAACGTTCGAAGAACAAAGGGTGGTTCAAGCATGCTACTGGAATGTTAATTTTTTGACTCCAACTTTGATGACCATTTGTGAGTAGTTTGAAACTACGACTCTACGACACTACTAGTTTCGTTGAGCCGACAGATCGTGTTAACATATTTACTCACAGGTGAGCTGCACCCTCTTCGATTATTGACCTCATGAAACTAAGGTCAATATATGACCTTACATGAAACCGGGTGCAGATTATACGCGGGTATGCTAAACATGAAGGCATTTCTCTTGAATGACAATCTTTCGTCAGCCAATATGCCCTCTACTGTACTATCGGTCCGTATTTTGCCCAGTTCTGATCGCGCAAAAAGGCGGGACGACCAGAACCGGACTGCCTTTTGGACTGATACTACGGTACAATATTCTTCATGTGGTTTCCATCATTGAATTTTTCCACAGAGGCTTTAATTAAACAAGAAACTCAAGTCTGATTTATTAAAAAAAGCCGGTAGCATTTGTGTTTGAAGTGCGCAGACTTCCAATAAGACATTCACTGCGTTGGTGCCGAAACCGCCGGACGCATGTTGTTCTTGATGTACTGTAGCACTTGGTTTGACAGTTCCCTTCCACCAGTGCCATCAACCCAGCAGGCTTCTACCACGAATCTCGTCTTCGCGGAGGATTCTTCGTCGTCCTCACTTTCCAAAGTTCTTATTACCACAGTCATAACTACAAGAGGAGATGATTCGTCAACTTTGACTCGTTTGGCGATCGAGCTTTCAGCATCTTCGGAATGCCTTTTCACACCACCTCCTGTTTTCTCAACTGAGCTGTCAATAACTGACGAAGCTTGCTCGGTTGCTGACTTTTCTTCAATATCCGTCTCTTTCTTTCCCTGGAGCCTTTTCTCTTCTCGACGTTTCCTTCGTTGGTTCGACCACGTATTTTCGAAAGCTGTCACTTTGTATGTTAATATCTCGGACTTCTTTTCTAATAGAACATGTTTCACCTAAAACAAAAAAAAAGTTCTTTTTATCTCCAAAACGTCAATAACAAAGCCGATCTTGCTCGCATGTGCGGTTCACTATTTTCTTCTTTAATCGGTTCCTCTAAATTTAAAAAAAAAATCTTTCTATATAGGAGCAGCTATGAATTTACTTTTTAAGAGCGTCAATGCAGGTTGAAAATTTTTGACTACAGACATTGAAAATTCCATCTTTCTGTAGTGATAGCTCATAAGGTAGGTTCCGTACCGAGATAGTGTTGAGGATATGAAGAATCCGTTGAGCAACCTCGTCCAAGCTTTCTCCACAGTTGTCGGGCACAACGTACTGCTGAGGAGGTCTTGGTTTTTCTTTTTTGGCATTTTGCGAAACTGCCATCGTCAACTTATTCGCAGGGCTCAAGTCGATCGAATGGCTCCATGCTATTCCCCAACGCATGGTTCGCCCCTGACAAAATTCAGTTTGCGTAACATTCTTTATTCCTGCGTCCGTCAGGAATTGCGTGACTTTCAATAAACTCGTTTTGTGACCTAGCATTGTAGACAGAATCCTGTAACAAATATGTTCAAGAATAAATTTCAACCGATTAATGTTCAGGGAATGCTTAAAAATATTTTAAAAAGATCAGCCGGAAAAAAAATTGTACGCGAAGCTTTACAAAATCTAATTTTGTAATAAAGTTCTTCATCTAGGTAAAGTTGAAGTCACATATTTGCTTAAAATATATGAGTAGTATGACGGTTCCTGTCTATGAAAAAATATTTGCACAGAGTCGAGTGCGAACAGCTTAATGGGATGAATTGCATTTTCTATTTCTTCGAATCCGCTCTTTGTCGCCAAGTCGAGCGGAGCCGAAGCGGAGTTAAGCATGCGGCACTTAATTTACAGAGTTTAACAACATTCCCCGACAATTTTATGTCGGGTTTTAAAAGTTCCAGGATTGCTTTTAATAACAATCACCAAATTAAAAAAAAAATATCAGAGACCCAAAGGCTGGGAACTTTATTTTACCGGATGCGATCTTGCAATTGCTTTCCTTCTTCGATCATTTTTTGGACGAAAGCCACTTCTCCCCCTTCAAAAACCACTTCTCGCATGGATCCAGTTCGAGCATTCCTGGGAGGATTACGAGGTCTTACAGGTGACCGGCCGCTAGAGGAACTTTCCAGCTCGTCCTCACTCGAAAAAAATGGCGGGTTGCACATACAAAAATCGTAGACTATTTTCTCTGAGCTCTCCGAGGTAGCCTTTTCCACGGCTTCCTTAAGGATAGAGTCTCCCGACACCTGTTGAACTTCAAAAAAAAGAAAAAAAAGACAGTTAATAAATTTATCTATGGCCGGATCGTGCGAGCTTCAACCTTGCAATCGTTTGGGTCATCTTTTTTCCGCAAGTATGTAAGTACTGGTACATTGATATCTATTTTTTGTTTTGTTACATAACAAAGGTTTGAACCCTTCTCATCTGACAAATCCACAGACCTCCTCCCCCCAAACGCTGTTATATAATATGTGAATGGCCTCATTAGTTAGGGCAGATAGTCATTTTCTCTGTATCAGTTGCCCGTATAATCATATGGCAATGTTTAGCTTGCTTTAGAACAGAAGACAATCCAGAAAATATTTTTACCATGGATGAGATCCTCCAGATGGTTATTTTTGATATTTGTCAAAGCATGCTTCACACTTTCCTCATCTACTTCAGTTGCTAGCATATGCCACTTATTTTTCCTGGCAGCAAGTAATGGATACACACAAGCTGCACCTGTGCCTGAAACCCAAAATTACGCTGCTAAATTTGAAACATATTAGGATTGGAAAGATTTTCAAGTTTATTGGGTGCTTACCTATATCAATGCCATGCACAGGTGACTTCACTATATCTTTGCCAATTGAGACAAGTACATCCTCTAACCAGAGTAAATAATTCAACCTGAGGGGAAGAGTCGGAACTAGTCTGTCTGGTGGTATGAAGACATCTAAATTCCAGTCCTTCTTCAAAAGCACTCTTGTCAAAGCTCTCAAAGCATTGCCATTTTTGAAATCAACTGACACCTTTCCAGACAAGTCTTGGATGGCAAACTCTCGGAATTCTTCAAATTCAATCGCCAGATCTCGAAAATTTGGCGGTGTACGATACTTGTTCCGAGGGTGCATACGTTTTGTGAACGTCATTTCCCATAAATCTGTGAACAGTGCCAAAAATGCATTAGACAAAAATTAAGATTAAACGGCTTCCCCCCTTAAGCTCCTGAACAGTAGATAGTGGCTAAATTTCTGTACATGTAAGTCGCATCAAGAAAATAAACATAACCTCAATAAGGACATTTGAACGCTATGAAATCAGCAAAGATTCTTGAAAATAAGAGGGGGAAAATAAAAGGAAGCCAGAAATGAGGATATCCGGAGATCTTTCCGGTATAGCGGTTCATGATCCGAACTATTTTGAAATTATGCGAGACGACAAACTTGGGGTGATATAGGTCACGGAGGTTAAAAAAATCGAATACGGTATTCATATGTTGTCAAAAGAAATCAAATAACACGGCCGAACTGTCATAATTACGTGATTGGAACTGAGGTATTCCTGGCGAAGAATTGTCGTCAACTAACGCGTTATTTAACGCGTTTACCCAGAGAAATTTTCAAATTTTCTCGAGCCCGCTGTTTCAAAAAATAAACCCGAAAATTAGCAGACGACGATATGAAACGTTTGTCATCCGTTTGGTGATGTCACTGCAGATTTCTTTCTAAGCCATTGCTAAACTTATTCATCAATTTGTAAAATTTGAAAATTTTGATTTTTTTAATTATTTTTTTTGTGAAAGTTGTTTAAGTCTCGCTGGATTACTGTAGCTTACGAAACGATAGATCAACAAAAGGGATGCTTGGAGCATGAATTCTTCATACTGTACCATTGTTGATGATCAGCTGCTGAAAAGAAAGCATGGTACAAGTGTTAAGTTCAGGTTAGGTTCCACATGGTCGGGAGGTTTATCTAGTTTTGTTGTAGCATTTATTCACGTAATGCACCCGGAATATTCAAAAGATGGACTCTTTTGATTTGTTTAAAAAGTTGTCCAGTGGAGCAAAACTGAGGCCCACATTTAGGCCACCAAAGCAGAAGGTAAACTTTCCTTTGACGTTGTGAGGTTATGTAGAGTGCTGTAAACATGTGAGCTCGTACAACAAATGTGAAAATTGCAATACTTTCGCTAAAAAGCTTCGTTTACGAACGTGGCATGATCACACCTGTCAGGTTATGGGATTGCTTTCATGTACATGTTAACAATATCATTTGTGTGATTGGTTGTATGTAATTAGTAGCCAGTAGATTGAAATTTTCTACTACTTTGAACAAGTTCAATTCATCAAAACATTTGTATCTAAACCAACTGGCGTGGCTTATTTTGAGGTAAAACAATCCGTACTGACATATCTAGTTTAGGTTATAATTCATTAATGAACTTTACAGACAGTCATTCCAGAGATCACACAAATCAAGGAGGAGCGAGAGGATAACGCTGCAGAGGAATGGTTGAATTCAAAGACTGAGGATGATGATGATTTATTGAATTATACTAAAGAGGAAGAAGAGTGGAGTGGTCTGGAGGATGAAGCTGAAGAAGAAACCAGAGACTTGAAAGTTGATGAGAGAGGCAAGAAGAGAAAGCATGAGGAAATAACTCTGCTCGGTAACCTGACTGCTGTAGATGACAATGAAGGAGGACAGAAAAAGAAGAAGAAGAAAAAGAAAGACAGAGTTGAGAGTGAAGAAGTTTTGGCCATGAAGCAAAAACAGGCTGAAATTGAAAGGGTGAGAGAATTTTTTTTATATGCATAAAAATGT
>Ga0058701_10005544_pt1 | contig 10504 bp, 9 predicted proteins | sample AgamicOrMae_FD_97039 | JGI IMG/M metagenome (GOLD analysis project Ga0058701, IMG submission 97039) | Agave microbial communities from Guanajuato, Mexico - Or.Ma.e | ecosystem: Host-associated > Plants > Phyllosphere > Phylloplane/Leaf | place: Guanajuato, Mexico | collected 2012-06-04 | reverse complement strand
CTAAAAAAATGTAATTGTGACAAGAAAAAAGAAAAGGCGACAAAAATGATTGTTATTTCAACAGATTTTGTTATAGTCTGCATACGAACAAAGCGCGATTGTCAGTGTAACAAATATTTGTTAATATGGCAAAGTCACTTTTTTGCATGAAGAAAAGCTTGGTAAGCAAGGTTAAAATAGTCAAAATTAGGCTTTGTGAGTTAGCTGGATGGTTGGGATAACAAAGTTAGGTTAGGATAAGTAACGTTTAACAAAGCTAAGTTTAGGTTAGGTACATTAGACCACGCTAAGTTTGGTCATAAAAAGTTAGGTTAGCTTAAGGTAACGTGAAATTGGTTAAAATAAAGAAAAAATAAGAAATAATTGGCAAGGATTAAAAAATAAGAATAGATAAGAAAATAAGAAAGGCTAAGTTTCTTAACCTCTGGCCGCATTAGCCGTCATTTTCTTATCTTTCTCTTTTCCCTGACATTGATTCTAACATTTATTTGGATTACGGTAAAACTATTCAATGATTTACCTTGCCATTCTTATCGACCTCTCCCAAACATAACCAAAATTAAAACATGTTAAAAAAAAACCTCTGAAAAGAAAATGCCTCTCACATAAAAAACGCCTATCTAGATTTAAAAATAAATCTAGCCGCAAATATGACTTGCCAAAAAATATCGCATCTCATTAGCATTTTAAATTAGAGCGACAATCTTGAGTTAGAGCTTATCCCCGCCCACTCTTAATTTACTATACGGCTACCTTAACCTCGCTACCGATAGCGCTGCAAAGCTTGCTTATCAAGCTATAAACAAGCCCTCGCTGCTTTGACTCTGATATCAGAGCCCATTTCGCAAAACAGGGAGACTCCCTGCGTATCCCAAACCAGATCAACGGCTCTATCTAATTGTGCACCCTATAGAAACGATCGCGTCCGAATGGACCCGATGGCCACCCGATGGGAACCCGATGGGAACCCGAAAAACACGATGGGGATTCGTTGCAGGCCCTTGCATCGTCAACACGACAACTTTTCAACACGCATTCATTAAGTCCGATGAAATTTATTGTGAGGAATAAAAGTCATCTGATAATAATTATTGCGCTGATTTATTTGTTGGCTTGATCCAGTATGCTATTTTTGCAATGCCTTGTCTGTGGACATTATGGTTTATTTGTCAGTTGAAATATGACTGTTAGCTAGATTTAAAATAGTTCGTGTAACAATCAGGCCTAAGCCCCGATTATTTACAGGACTTGACAAAAGTTTCTTAATTCAAGTTATTTGTACTCTTAAATGTCTTATGGTTAGTCTGACTTGGTAAGACACTTAATTTTACTTATTTTTCACACATAATTTAAAAATAAAAGTTACACATGGTTAGTAGGAAAAAAGCAACACAAGTTTAGGTAGAGTTTTGTTAAGGCTGTCATTTTTGCGGAATCAACTGCCTGAATTGCAATATTGTGTTCTCCTTCGTATATCCCTCATAAGCAGAATTTTCTTTCTTGTATATTCCTCATGTAAGCAGAATTTTTCTTTTTATATATTATCCCTCATGCGTTAGCAGAATTTTTCTTACCTCAAAAATACGAAAAAGTGGAAAAAAAAACGTTTAAAGGACGAAAATGTACAAGCTTACTCACTAGTATCAGAAAATCATGTAAAAGTGCAAGACACTGAGGCTAAAGATCCTGAAGACATCAGGCAAATCAGCAATAAGAGACATTCTTACCATTTTTTACGATGCACAATTTAAGATAAATTGGGTTAGGTTGAATGTCTTTTGACGAACTTTCCTGTCACTTTTCCCGGCTGACGTCACGAATATAAAGCTGCTCATTTCTTGATGGCTGAGCGTCAGCAACAATCGCACCGCTTTGTAAGCCGTATCAGGCTTAGTGACATTCGTTTCAGATTCAGGCTAGGTTAGGTTTGTTAGATTAGGGGTTGTATGAAACCGTAGCTGACGCACCGTTCTTTTAAGTCCATATTGTATAGACACAGGAAATCAACTTGATCTCTTTCATAACCCATTACCGCCCAGCGATGCCATTCGGCAACAGAAACATTTATTTTAGAGGATCTTTTCAGTTCAGTATCATCACAGTTCAAAAAATATCACCATTCTAGAAATCTGAAATGTAATTATTTAGGCCTTTTCCAAAGGTTAAAATTGCGTATTTAGATGGGAAAAATCCTTTCAATTCCTCATAAGCTGAATTTCATCCATAATACTTTGGGCTGTTATGGGTTAAAGAAGCATCTTAACTTGAGACCATTTTCGCTATTTATGTCCCCCATTCGTTCCTATCGAATAACTGTTCAGAACGATAATCCGATCTCTGTTAGGATATTCACTACAAGTCTGCTGAGTGACTGTCAAAAATAACTCGTACCCCGTGTGGTTTCCAGAAAACGGGCATTTTATTACCTTTAATAACTCGCCTGGTTCGAGCATCCAGAATTCTAACAATGTAACAACTATGCATGAAAATACCCCGAAAAAATGTAGCGAACCTCTGTTGGCAGCATGTCAGAAACTAGGATCCTATACTTCGCGCTTATTCAACGAGGAAAATCAGATGGCTCTGAGCGATCAACAAGTAGTGTGTGCACGCAACCGGATGACGAAGACTTCAACAAATGACTCCAGTTGGGTGCAACAAAGGCTAAGGTTGCCTGCGATTGTTGTCGAGATGTACACAACAACCTGCAACCGACTCGATCCCTCAAAATTCGATTGTTGACAGAGGTTGGATCAACAAGTGTTAAACCAACAATGTACCACTTTCCTGAAACGGTCGACCAACAATGCGGCCCAAGCGATCGGCAATCCCGGAACAACAAGCAACTCAAAAAAGGGTCAACAATGCAGAGCTGTTGACTGTTGCAAGAACTGAAAACAGTTTTCGTCAAGATTTCCGGTCAAAATTCTAGTGTCCTGAAGACAAAGTTAGCTTTACAAAAAAAAAAATTAAAAACGAAACAAACAAGAAAAAAAGAAAAAACTACCTTGGTTGAGGTATTTGTGCTTGTTTTGAGCATTGCTGAAAACAGATTTTTTTTTAGATCGCCATATCATTAGTCATATCAAACGAAAGTCAATAAGGAGAAGTGGCTTTCATTTAAAATGATTAACTAATAAAATTCTCAGGAAAACTATATATGATCGCAGGCTTTGGTTGCGTTGTTTGATGATAAAATACTTTAGGTCATGTCGCAAACTTAAAACAAAAAACTAGACAGAATACGTGATGTAATCGTATACCTAATCATAGATTCTTTTCGATCAATGAGCGACCAAATTCACAAGAATCAATATCCGACACTAGAATAACCTCTCTTTCAGACCCCGCAAATCGGAGGGAACGAGGTAACAAGTCAACAATACAACCGCGAACATAAAACCAAAAATTCGCGCAAAATACCTGCTCCATCTTTCAGCCATCGACAAAAATCAATGTCACGCCTTTGGCCAACAATGCAATCTCTGCCCACAACCACAAATCCTATAGAAAGAATTCCGCCATCCCCCTCCAATGGAATGCCTCGCCCATACCAAAAAGAAAAATAATCTCTCCCACTAGATCATCTTCAACACTGCTACCGAAACAAAGCGTTAAATCTAGACTCAACAATGCTAATAATCGGACCATGATCGTAGAGTCAGTTCTAATACAATTATCTAGTATCGAACCCCAGCGGTGCGTCTCCATGGTGACGCCTGTTTGCATCTAGTGGCGCCACCTTGCGGTCGCTCTCTAAAGTAGCGCAGCGGGCGGCGAGGCGGTCGCCTGCCGCGATGCCAGTCGTTGCGGACCCTTGTTCCGAGCTGGTCGAACCGCCGCCGTGTCCGCGTGCCCGCCGGCGTCGGCGTCGTGTGTGATTACGTGTATTTACAGCGGGTAATATTACAGGGATATGAAGGATTTTCTAGCAGGTAAGCACGTCCACCAACGCAAGAATCTCAAGAAATTCAGACAAATATTCTACGATTAAAAAAGCCGAGTAGTAAAACGGTTGTCGCTGATTCCGGAGTTTATTGTTGTCTTGCGAAATCAGCTGTTCGAAATGAGCCTTTCCAACACTTTCACTTACGAGTGTTATCATTATTTTAAGGTTGGTAATTATCCTCTGACTAACTTGTAAGCAAGTGTTTTTATTTCCATGTCCATTGTAACTTGTTAGAGAAAGAATTTCAGAGAAAGAGAACACACATATGGCCTAACAAACTGTCGAAGAAGACTCTCAGATTAGTTCAAAAGTTTCATCTCCGAAAGAATACCTATTTTTATCTCGGAAGAAATTACTGTGTGACTTTGTGTCTAGTCGTGATTCTAACGAGAACGAGTCTGAAATGGACAAAAGATAAAAACAGAGACAAGTCATGGCTATGAAATCGTAAAAAAAGCATTGATACACCAGAACCAATCTATAATTAGTTTTCAGAAATACTGCAGGTTAGGCGATGTTTCAGTATCTTACACTAATCAAGTCACGTGTGTAACGCCTAATCAAGCAATACTCGAGGTTCCGTTACCTTAATGCAAACATCCACACTGTATAAGAGAAGAGGGTTTCTATCTCTTGCGTTGAACTCTCGTTTAATTCAATATTTTCTCACATCATAAGTACGACATACAACCGTGCAGGTTAATTTAATAGAAGGTAGGTAAGGTTAGGTTAGGTTATGTGTAGTGTGCCTCGACAGCCACCAATCCTGAAGCTAGTCTCGCCTCTGCGACAGAAAAACTAGTATCACGCTTCTCTACCGTTAGGTTAGTTTATCCTAGGTTGGGTTTGGTTTCATACCTCATGCCTGCCTCCGATTTTCATCCACTCGGCTTCGTGACGAGAGAGGGAACATACGAGGTTGAAAATTCCACAATTTACAGTGTGCATGGTATAAAGGCGAGGTAGGCAACACGCCTTGCACCTGTGTGTTTGTATTGCCTATACGCGCACCCGCAGGGGCTCGACTCTTTCACGACGCCAGTAACAGAAAAATATTTCGTATTCGGTGAAAAATGAGCTCAACAAGTTCTTTTTCTGTTTAGGGTAGCTAATATTCTAAAAAAGATCTGTAAAAACTTGTTTCTACGTGTTGTATGGGAGAAGATGAAAATACGAACGTGAATCGACCTATTCGGTATAGCGATTGGAAAATCGAAATGGTTACAAAGTATTGCAATCGCAAGCGAATTCAAGCGATTGCAAAAGATTGAAAACCGCGATTGCACATTCGGAGAGCGATTGGATGCACAGGAAAAATAATTTCTGTTTCGGGTATCATTACACCTGCCTGGGGTACGAAGGTAAAAAGGGACAAGAGCATGATTTTAGTATTTTTAAAGTTAAGCTTTCAGACGACCATATTAATGAAAAGGTCTCGTTGAGAGCTATCAATCAATATCGCTTTTGATAGGTTTATCTTTAAAAGTAACCAGATTACGCTCTTTACCAGTTTTAACTTCATATCAAAAGAGGTGTGGGACTACCTTAAACAGGAATCACTTTTTACTGTGTGGTAGATATACTTGTGTCAATCTCCTTTTACCTCAAATAAAATAGAAGAACAAATCCAAAAAAGGATCTTTTCGTTAAAACCATCAATGGGAAGCTAGCGTTAAGTTCTTATTTTCATATAGCTATTAGGTTTACTTTAAAAAAATGAACCCAAATACGGGTCGTACAATAGAGATCAAAAGTCGTGCCGTATCCAAATCTAGGGAATTTTTGTTTAGAAAATTATTTTGGCAATACCATTGCAATAACCTGACTGTGCGCTTCCTCGTACACATAGACTATTTATATGCTTTGGTATTCACGACACAAATTTTTAAAAAGGTAGTGACAAACTTTTAAAAAAATGCGACACGACTTGCGATCTCGAATGTAACTTGATACCCAAACCGGGGAGTGGCGTGCGGCACTGAAATATAGCGGATGAAATTCCTAGCGGAGCGTTTGAGGAGAGACAGAGCTTATCACGTCCAGCTTATTTCTAAGTGAGAGGGTTTAGAACCGTAGAACGGCCAGGACGAGAAGCCCAATTTGAACTCTCCTTGCAGGAAATAGCGTCCTCCTAATCCTAGATCGTCCACAATTGCACCATAAATAAATTTGGTCTTGAAATATTGCTAGGCGGATATTACTGGAGCGTATCTTAAAAGCTGACTTATTTAGATGTTTTGAAATATCCAAGGAAATGTTTTCTCATTAGGTGGGTGAGAGTGTCTCATGTTCAGTCGCCAAGCCGAGCGGAGCGACAAAGTAGCAAGGCAGGTCCTGTAAACTAGCTTAACCCAGCCTAAGCAGATGTACTTCGTGAGAGTGAATAGAATGAGAGATTAAACAAGGGGGAAACACAGGGGAGGAAATCCAACTTTTAGAACACAAAAGGCCATGTTAAGGTAGTACATTTTAATGGAGGCAATATCTACCTTTTCTCGTGTTCTTCTTCTCTTCGTTAATCCATGTGGAGCAACCGTGCAGCGAGGAAAAAGATATCATAGAAAAACCATCAGATTTTGGCTGTCTAGACTCATACCGTTTACCAAGAGTAAGTTAGTGAGTGCTTTGTGTCTCAGTCCTGTACCACTGCGCTCAGCTTTGCCACCGAATGGTTATCTTCTTAACCTAAAATACGTCAAGTTCAGTCACGTGGCTTCTGCTCTCACGCTCTGCACGGTAAAAACAAACCTCCGGTTAGGGGAATACTATCCCTGTTTAGAGTTTGAAACCAAAACGAAGGTGGTAAGTATTTGGGTTGTTTTTCAAGATAGGCATATGTTCAGCCATATCATTCAAAAGGTCTCGGCGAGAGCTTTCCACTGATGTGGCTGAACATAGGTCTATCTTGACAAATAATAAGGAGTAGTGCGTGTTTTGATTATTTTTTTAAGATAGGCCAATATTCAGCCATGTCATTCAAAAGGTCTCGGCGAGAGCTTTCCATTGATGTGGCTGAACATAGATCTACCTTGAACAATTACCAAAACAGCACTACCCCCATTTTAGTTTCATACCCACGACAGGTACAGGATTCCCCGAAACGGGAGTTGGCTTACTGTGTGCTGGGCGACAAATGATACAGCTCCTACTGTAAAAAAAAACACCCTTTAAAATTGGGGAGGGCCATTCGATAGTGCCAAAAACCACAAGCGCCAACGCCGCAAGCGCCAGCCCGTAACCGCCAAACGAGAAAAGTCGCAAACGCCAAAGCTCGTATAGGTTAGTTCAAGTTAGGTTAAGTTAGGTTAGGTAAGGTTAGTATTGCGGTTAAGAACTTTGGCGTTTGCGACTTTTCTCGTTTAGCGGTTACGAATTGGCACTTGCGGCGTTAGCGCTTGTGGTTTTTGGCGCTTATGACAGCTACCCTTAAAATGAACTGCGTGTACCTAACCTTCACCAAGTCATACAGGTGTCCATCCAATACTTGACCCCAGAAGAAAGTTAAAGAATTTCTCCGATATTAGGGACGTCTGCGCGGGTACGAAAGGGTTCGACCTCCTTAAGCAATAGACTCTACAATCCGAAGGGATGGGAGTAGGGGCAAGAGGGCAGGAGTCGAAGGGTTGAAAAGCAAAGCCCGTCCCGGTCCGATGAGGCCGGGCCGCGAATGCGGACCGCTGACCCGGACAAAGCTGGGATAATGTTAAGAGGCTTCCCGAAATACGGGTGACAAGTTCCAGGCGGTCGCAGACGGTCGCGAATTCCGCCACCCGATTCAAACTACTCTTTTCTAACAATCGAAGGCAGAAGCCGAAGTAAAGCCAGCTCGATTCGGCCGCCCGAAAAATTAGTTCCACGAATCCCCCGTCTGGTTTTGGAAACAAGTCCCTGTGAGGTTTTCTCCCATGGGTTCACTAAAACCTTTCCTATTAGACTGTGAATTTGCGCTTACAATCAGTTGCCATATCCCTGCTGAGGTGTCCAAAGTATTTGGAGTAAAATTCATTTTTTTAGCTCTAAAAAGGAAGTGCGTGACTAAAAAATGCAAAATTAACCCATACCAGCCCAAAGTATTTGGAGTGAGATTTAGCATTAGAGAAATTGAAAGGATTATTTCCATTGAATAACGCAATTTTAAGCTTTGGAAAATGCCTTAATAATTACATTTCAGGTTTCCAGAGGGGTAATATCTTTTGAATTGTTACAATACCGAACTGTAAAGATCCTCTAAAATATTTTTTTTTTTGTTTCCGAACGGCATCGCTGGGCGGTAGTGGGTTAGCATTCTATCCCTCCTTAGAAAAATCCATGCAACTGCAAAGTGATTATCAGGCACTAACTGCGAAGTGCTATACGCCCGTCGGCGAAAATAAATTGAGACTTGAACGCACGAAATGCATTTTAAATGAGAGGTAACTTGAGCGCACGGAACCCAACCTAATACATTTCATATGGGGCAGGCGGGCGAATAGTCACTTCGTTCTAAAAATCCACAAACTGTAATCTATTTACACTTTAGTTGGTGGTTTTCGGATCAAGCACTTCGCAGTTGGTGGATTTTCATGAAGAGGGGTCGAATTTTTTATGGTTCGTTCTATTCACACGCCTATGTTAATACCAGGGAGACATGAACGCACGGAAACCAACCAAATGTATTTTACATGGGAGGTAACTCAAACGCACAGAAACCAACCTGATCCATTTTAGATAGAGCAGCGTGTGAATAGCACTTCGTTTTTTTTTATTTTAAGGCTCTGAAGGTATTTGAAAAAAGAAAATTGTGATTTACACAATAAATTCGTCGGCAGTTTTCGTATAGTGGTTTCATGCTAGGATTGCAATCAGTCGGGGTAGTACCGAAAACGATAATTCCTGTTTTGGGCACCCAGAGGTTCATACCCATTCTTGGGGTGAAGGTAACCCATGTGTTTTCACTTGTTTTTGAGGTAGGCTCACAAACAGCCATATCAATGGAAACCTCTCGCCGAGCTCTCCTCATTAATATAGCTGTTGGGGAGGTCTACCTTGAAAACCAGTAAAAACACGACATGGTCTCGTTATACCCTTACCTCAGAAAGGGTATAGGGGTACCCAAACTAGTAATTTTACGATCAAAGAGATTTCAAGGGTTTATATCTCTTTTCCAGCAGTGTCGGCCTTACTCGATCATTATGTAATCTTTAAGTCTAACCCAAAGCAAGGCTGGTATAGCATTACCACCCTGGTATAAGCTAAGGTAACCTAATCTCGTCTTTATTGTAAGTTCGGCTCACTTTTGTTGTTGTCAGAACGCAATAGAATATCAAACCGGAGTGGCCCTCACTTGTCAGAGGGAGAAAATGTGAACCTCAACTGTGAACTACGCTGATAAAGGTCGAGCGCAGTAAAAGGGATTTCCTTGTTAAAGAACTCGTGTAAGAATCTGGGTCATAACTCGCCCATGATATCGTTCAAAAGACTTAGCAAGAACGTAATCGACACAAGCGTTAAAGCCGCTTAAAAAAATGAGGCCTGCAGTATCTTTCCTTTTTTCCGATATAATGTAATCTGAATGCAGAGACCACGATAAAAAGAGAAATTAAAATAAAGCCGGGATTGTCGTACTCGCGCCATTGATGGGAGCGTTCTGCAATAATATCGAAGGCCCGCTGTGTCGCATCCATGTTTATTTCAACACCCCGCGAGTCTATCTCCATGCTTGAGTTTTCTCCATACAAACGCTTTTATTTAACGCTTGTCGAATATGTGACTCAATGCCTTGTTTATGATTAGAAAAGCTAACAACTAAGTAGGTTTTGAAGGTTGCATTTTCGACCTTGTGTTCAACCTTGCGTCACAAACGCGAGAAGGGCACCTTACACAAAAAAAAAAGAAAAAAAAGGTGGTAAAAATTTGCTTTAACCCACTACCGCCCAGCGATGCCGTTCGGCAACAGAAAAAATATTTTATAGGATCTTTTCAGTTCAGTACTGTCACAATTTAAAAAAATATCACACCTCTGGAAACGTGAAATTTGATTATTCAAGCATTTTCATAAGCTTAAAATTGCGTATTTTAATGGAAAAAAATCCTCCTAATTTCTCTTCAGTTAAATTTCACTCCAAATACTTTGGGCTGTTATGGGTTAAGAGTGAAACTATACTATTCACGTGTGAATTTTCACTCCTCAAATTTAGACTGTACACCGCACTTTCCCAACAACTTCGACCTTTCGTGCGTTCCCCCAAAATTTGTGCTAAAAACAAAGGCGAACCTACGTCACATAAACATGAACTTAAGACCTCATTACGACATGTAAATCACCCCTTGAAAAATAAAAAAACAGTAAAGATTCTTTCGGCCCGTGTGGACAAACAAGTGAGAGAAAGAAACCGCGGTAAATTTAACGTCGCTTCGTCCCTCTCGCTTCTTCCGTAGGCCTATTCGGACAAAAGAGCGAGCGCGTTGTATTTGTTCTGTTTGTTTGCAAAACACTTGACAATGCCGACGAACAAGCTACTCTGATTTTCTTTTCCACGTTCCTTCAAATCGGGGAGATCCGGGGTTGAAAAAGTG
>Ga0058701_10005543_pt1 | contig 10505 bp, 5 predicted proteins | sample AgamicOrMae_FD_97039 | JGI IMG/M metagenome (GOLD analysis project Ga0058701, IMG submission 97039) | Agave microbial communities from Guanajuato, Mexico - Or.Ma.e | ecosystem: Host-associated > Plants > Phyllosphere > Phylloplane/Leaf | place: Guanajuato, Mexico | collected 2012-06-04 | reverse complement strand
GTATGAATCAAGTTGCACTAAAATACCTGCGGATTTTTATGTGTCGACAGTTATTTTTTTTTCCGAATGGTATTATTTTTGCGTTGTTTGGCATATTACTAGCATGAGTAACTCTCATGGTAGTAGCGTGTGTAGTCACGTAAGCTAAGTAACCATAATGTAAGAAGTAACAGAGTGAAAACCGCTCTAAAACCATGAGTATCCATAATTATATTGTTTGAAAATCAAATCTGAAATACATCGTAACAATTTAGAGCTTCGACGAATTGTCGCATAACCTACTTGTTCAGTAGCTTTTGTTTTTGTTTTTATATTATTGTCACTATTTCAGAGTCATAAAAACTTAGATTTGATTTTCTACGCATATCTTTTAAGCTTCTGCGATCTTGCTTCATCACGTTGCTTTCTACTAAGCGTCGCTTAGTAAGCTTAGTCAATCGGAGATCCGATGAATTGTGACTGTCGACTGCATTTCTCATACATCGTTGAGTATTTCTTGTCTGGAAATTAGTGCAACTGTAATGTAGTGTACAGTACTTTTTATACAGGAAAATGAAATTATTCCGAAGAATCGGTTAAGCGCATGAACTTGCAGCGCAGGAGAGTACGAGTGATCGAAAATAACACGCGCACTGACTGGGTGTTACTCTTTTGCGGTTTGTTTTACGCCACTCAAGGTTCACTTCTTTAGGAGAGTAAGATCAATTTTTCGATGAATGCTAAGAAGTGTTTTCCCGTATGCGTATTTCTTGCACAAAATAGCACAAAGTTGTGATTTTTTAAAACATTTAAACAGGCGTAGTTAATTGTAAGACAATCAATTTTCTCAGGTTCTGAATTTTGATTACTCTGCTGCTCAATACTTATCAACGAATTGCGACTGAGTACCAATGTTTAGCGAGGCGAGGAAGACATCGTTTCGCCAAATATGCCGATCGATTGTATTAATGTAAATTATATTTGATACAAGACGCAAATATAGTCATTTACATGAAGTAGTGCATTTATTGTTCACACCAAGGGGCTATACAATATGTTCGTATAAAATAATCACCGGTATCGGTATTACCACAATTATCATAAATATTTGGTAAATGGAAGCATCACAGAAATATCGAATATGTAAGTATAAAAATACTGCAATTACAAATATAAATACGATTAGGAAGACCAAGACCAACGTGGAAAGATTCCACAGTCATGTTTTCAAACGCCATCGCACCGTGTCAGATACAAAATGATTGATTGTCGATACCGATATTTGTGAAGTACCGGTAACCTTCGAACACTTCTTCGCCTTTTTTCAGAATTTGCACGGTTTGGAAACCCAACAGTGGCGTTTTCTCTCTGCGATTTGGAAACAGAATGACTCTTTCAAATAAACCGAAAATAGGTTATTGAAGATAGTCATAATTTTATGTTAATCTGTAACCCTTTTGTAAATAAGAAGCGCAGTCTAATTGTGCAGCATCTTATTGTGTGCGATTTTGACCTAGGATGACCTCCGTGAGGATCCGTTGATACTGGTATCAGGAGTACCAGAATCGGGTGGGAGGCTGTCGAGGAGTGGAGTACCCTCTTGAGGGAAGACGCTAGTTCCAAAGTACTCATCTCGAGCTGGCTCTGGAGGCGGTTGTTTTCGGGAAGATATCCTTCGACAAGGGATATACACCGTTTCTTGGCCGCCAGTCCACCGACGATAAACCAAGCAATTAAACAAAGCTTGTAACGGATTCGTAACGGCCTGGCAGAAACAAACAGATGTTAGGAGAATCATAATCAGTAAAACTTCCCACATCGTACACCAAAGCTGACGTGTGAATTTTTCATCCCTGAAAAGTGTAGATTTCAGCACCGCGAAAAATAATGCAGCTCGTCTTGATTTAGCTTCTAACTTTACTATGCGAGCCTCGAATAGATTCTGTACTGGTACCGGTAATGTATTTTAGGATATCGTTCGTTCAGCAGAAAAAACAACGGCCTAAACGCTTCGTTTGATGGTATATTTGGACTTCAACTGGATGGTCAAGACTTTGTTCGGAAACATTTGTTTTTTTTTTTGTTTTTAAGGTGTGAAGTCGAGACTTTTTTTCGCATGGATTTTGACTTTGACGTCTCCTCGCCGCATGTTTCGTCGCTTCTACTCACCATGATGTACCATAAGGCCAAGATGACGTTGTCGGGCAGCTCGTACCATAGAGTCCAAAGGAGGACACCATTCAGCAGATTCGGAAGCCAGCATACGTAAAAAGCTAGATTAATTAAAGCTAGTTTAAGTCTTACAGTGTCAACTAAATGTCTTTCCTTGTTGGTACACTGAGCAAGACTTCTAGTGACCGCGTCGTGGACATGAGATGCGACATCGCGATATAGAATGGGATTCGCAATCATCACAGCCGCCATTGGCATGTACGTGGCCAGATAATTCGGTAATATCCGCAGAATGGCACTCTGGAGGGAAGTCAGACTGTGACAACTGGAAGCAAAAAAAAGATCAAAGAATAATTAGTGAAGTTGGTGTAATCGATCGTTTTCTGCTTAAGTTTTGTCCAAAGAGACTGGAAAGTGAATATAGCCTAGAGGGTCGTATTCTGAATAAGTAAAACTCGTCTTTGATAGGCTTGATAGGCAGTCACGTGACAAAGAGCTACCACCTCCTGTTCACTTCGGGTAGCTGTAATAAGCGCCAAAAACCACGAGCGCCAACGTCGCAAGCGCCAATCCGTAACCGCAAAACGAGAAAAGTCGCAAACGCCAATCATAACCGCTATACAAACCTTACCTAACTTAACAACCCAACTTAACCTAACCTATAAAATTATAGGCCTACCTATCATTTGGCGGTTACGAACTTTGGCGTTTTCGGCGTTGGCGCTTGCGGTTTTTGGCGCTATCGAATGCCCCCTTCACTTCAGTCTGTTTAGCTGTGTCTTACTTGGCGTTGGGCACGTATAAAATGGTTAACCCAACTGAAGTGAGAACGGCGGGCAAAATCCAGCATATCGAGTGGTAGGCTTTGGGGTGACCAGGTTTATCTCGCAAAACCAAACGGATGTCCACAGCGTAGCATAGTGTCCACAGCCAAGTCGCAGTGTAGAAGTATTGTATCCATGCCTGTAAAATTAAAAAGTTTTCAGTCGTTACTTATCGAAAAATTATTTCCGTTTGAAAAGGGGTAATCAGCCTCATCCTTACTAACAACGCGCGGTGATAAAGGTACCGGTATCACGGGACCGCCCGGCCCGTGGGTTCGCCCCACAGTTCAACCTCATTTTCGTTTCCCAAGGTGTGCAATTATATTTTTGGAATAAAAAGGTATATTTACAGCATCATTGAAGCCAAAATATGACCCGCCAGTACCTACACGAAAATAACTCGCCATTTACATGCTACCATGGAGAATGATATTCTCCATGATGCCACATGAATTGAGAGATTGTTAAAGCCGATTTGTCGGTTCACGAAGGATCCTAAACTTTTGTAATTCTAATGGTAAGTCCCTCCATTTTTTCTTTTTTTTTTTGTTGCTATCCCGACTTATTTTAGATCATCACAACCCGATATTTTGCAAAACACGTTAAAATTAAAATAGTCTTTGCGCTTACCGATGTCAAGGCGCAGAATAAGATGGCGCTAAAAGTGTCTGCTGCTATGACAGATTTGTGATTGAGCCAAACAACTGATCGTGCGAAGACACCTGGAAGAAATTTACTTGGCTAGAAAACAAGGACCAACTTCTAAAAAAAAAAAAAAAGAGGAGAATAGTCGCGGTACTCACCGATCGATGCCAACAAATCCGCTATGGCAAGCCACACTACTATGTGCCTACCCCGGGTGACGGAATGAGAAAACCACCGATGTGATGAAGTCGTTTTCTCCCGGGGTAAAATCTGATCGACAGAAATGCCATTTTACTATCCTCAAAACACTCACACTGTCGTCGCTGCCAAAACCAGGCGACTCTATAAGCAAGCAGGCTGTCGCTTTTCATTTTGATACAGCAAGGGATGCAAAATACAAAATCTGAGCGAAGACTCCTTTTTTGAGTGGACAATTAATGATAAGAAGTACCTGATAGATAGCGCCGAGTATACCGATGGACGAGGATACCAGGCATACAGTGCTGTACGTATTTGAGTTGAATTCCCTCATAATATTCACCGACAGATCACTGCTGTCTGGCTGATGACAGCAAAACGTTTGGATTGTGGGATCGGCCATAGTGCACCAAGGATCTTGATGCTAAATTCAGGTGTGCGAATCGTCACAGATTTTGAGCTCCATTCATCAACCTTGATGCTACCGGTATACGGTGGACAACACGTGCGCGAATCTGTAGTGACTTTTCAAGCACGGATATCTTCATTTCAAGCACTTACGAAACTACTCTGTCGTTTTTTCACGAATAAAGTTTTTAGTTACATAACGACTGGCCGGCGCGGTGCGGCTCAGTTGCGGCTATGCATAAGAGACGGCCCTTTGAGTACCCTTACCTCTCCCGCCACCCCCGCCACCCGCCACTAAAGCCCTGTCCCCGCCACTGTCCTTGAGCAGCTGCACGCGGAAAAGGAATGCGCCCTAGTACACTCACAGTCCGTTAGCCGTCTGTCAAGTCAACAAGTCTACTTTTTCTATAATACAACTTTTTAAGCCCACATTGGAATGCCTGGTGCTGATGTTCGAGCCTTTGATTTATATCCGAATGGCCGACAAAGTTGTTTTGGCGAACCTTTCAACTTAAAATTGAATTTTATTGTGGTCAGAAAAGTTCGAGCTCGTGGTCGAAGCGTGAGTTCTGGACTGCACTTGTAAGTATATTGTTTGTTTTTCTTGAAATTGCGAGTTTGCGAGTTTGAGTGTTTGAGTCAGGTTTGAGTTTGGTTAGAGGCCAAAGAGTTGAAGTGATTTGACAACATTACAGTTATCAGTGGATCGTTGTGTCATGTTGTGTAAGATTCGCCAAACCTGTTAGAAGTGGAATCAGGGGTAATATAAGTCAAAACAAAGTTAACCACCCTCCATTGGGGGTTCACCGTGAAGACACCATAATTATGTCTGATCTGTCATTGCCAGTTGAAATGCACTATGAACTGAAAATGCACCCAAAGATGTGCTGTCCAGTAGATCACGAGCGTGTGTTTTCAGGGGATTACCCTAATTCAAATTAAGTATGTTTATTTTAAGATGTATCTTCGTGTTCTAGACACTTGTCATGATCGTCTTCTGTTCCTTGTGATATCCCAAGTCAGAGCCTGAATTTCCCTGAGTGCTACTTTTGGGTTTTGTCTTGAAGCTTTTGCGTGATGTTTTGTAAAGCTATCAGTTTTCCATTTTGAGTTGTTGCTTTGGTTTAGCTAATATAGTACCCTTACTCCAGAATCCATTCCCCTGCCCTTGCATTTACGTCAGAGGTTATGGTTACCCCTTCCTGGATTGTCAAATCTTGCGTCACTTGTCCGTGTTGATTTTGGGCACTGAGATTGCAGTTTGTTAGTGACATTTTATAAAAGTGCAGAGTTTTGTAATGATTATGGTATTTGAGTAATATTTTTCGTGTTCGTAAGCGAAATAGCGTATCTATGAACAATCTACTGTTCACAAGCATATCACAACATCAGTTTGCTCACAGGTTTTTTTTCTCAGCCCTCATCGCTACTTATACATTTTTATTTACAAGACCAAACCAGAGCATACTCCGCCTTAATTGTGCAGTTTGTTCTTTTAACTTATTGCATTGAATCTCATTATTCAGCGGCAATTTTCAAAATGTAATTCGATTTGGTTGAGTTTTGCATGATGAATGATTAATAAAGGCAGCATCCCTTATTACTCCTTTCATTAATATCCATTTACAGCTTGAATGGAGCTTGTAATGTCTAGGCAAGTCTCAACGCATACTTGTGTTACACCTAAAATTTGTTCTGTTGTCACAAACTATTTATCAGAGGGGAAAAATACAGAAAGTGCACAAAGTGAAGGAAGTGCTACAGGGGGGAGTTCCTCAACTCCAAATTGCTTTGTTTTATTCTGCATTGTCCCCTAATCTGCAGCTTAATGACATTGCTCCAATTTTCTGATAATGGATCTGTTCACTGAAGATCTTTTGCTAATTTAACCCATTTTGTCTGACTTTCAACAGACTTTAAAGTTTATGTGAATTGTTTAGTGCAATATGTCTATAGTCATTGAACTGATCTTGTATTAGTGTAAAACTTTCCCCACAGATTTTACTCTCTAACTCTTCTCAAAACAGACCTGTTACCTTAAGCTAGATGTAAGTCATTGGACAGTCTCTGTTTCATGTGAACTCTTAACTGTGCAGAATGTCGCAACTGCCAAGTCTGAAAGATCATAGGCATTGTTATTGAATCCTCACATTCAGATGGCCAAAGAAAAGTTTGTGACAGAAATTTGGGTGAGTTTTTTAAAATGTTCATTACTCATATCTAAAGGCACTTTAGAAGTTTCCAGTCTTTAAAGCACGTTATAGCACTTCCTTGGGAATGGGTGCTTGGGAATTCTGTTGGTAGACTGCTTTATCTCAGCATAATGTCAGTATATGTCTATGTCAGCTTGTTAATTGATTTTTCTTTCATTTCACAGGATGATTTGGTGGACTCTTTTTCAAACATTCGGACCAGTTCAAATATGCCGAGGTATCTGCTCCCAAACATGCCGTGCCTTTTTGGGAGAGATTTGCAAGTCTGTGACTCATGTTGTGTCAAGTTGACACTCTTCAAAAAAAAGGTATGCTATTATTGTAGTTGGTGTCTCAGTGTATCAGGCGGGTTCTATTGGAGCATCTTTTGTTTTATTGCAGAGGTTGTGCTTGCACTGTCAGAAGGTGTTCTGCAACCAGTGCATTGCTCCCAGTACAGATAAAACAGTACAATGTCGGATCTGCGTGGTCCTATTTATGAGACCCCCTGACAAGAAACTTTTACTCCAATTAAGAGTCAAACATTTGCAACAGTTTCTTACTGCTCACCAAGTGTCAACTCATGGTTGCGTGGGTAAGTTGTCTGTTCTTCTTTGAAAAGGTGTGATCAAACTGTCACCGCAGTAAATCTTATTTTATTTCTGCAGAAAAAGAGGATTTGGTGAATCTACTTTTACGCTACTCCAGTCAGAAGTCAAGCTCTGGGGACAGCTCTGGTTTCTCTCCAAATGCTACTAGTTCTACGTTTCCAGGTGTAGTTGAAGTTGGAGCAGATGCAGCAGTAGTGGATGAATTGTTGAATCGTGGCGCGGGCGCAAGCACAAGTTATAGCTCTCCGACCAATGAAACTGTGCCAGCAAGAACAGAATTAGGTTTGATTGCTTCTGAAGATGAGCACAAAATTGGTAAGATCTGTTCTACTATGGGTAGTGTTCTTGCGGTAATAAATTCTGTATGTCAAAACAAGGAGTTGTGACGCTTTTCTAAAAATGGAATACAAACCATATTGAAAGAAGTCCTAGCTCTTGATCTCACCTCCTCAGGGGGGAGCGCGGGTGCCCAACATACAGATAAAAATTGCGTAGTTAATTGATAAAATCACATTCCATCACGAAACGCACAGCCCGCGGCTGATCCGGGATGTTGTTAGTTCTCTCGGTGATGTTTTTAAACGCGTTCACTCCCCGCAGTTTTGTTATTTTGACCAGTTTTGGTCGTGAAACAGAGAGATTAACTTTGGAGCTGGCTCCATCAAGCTTATTGCAGTTTTTTTGCTGTTAATAGACAAGTTTCTCTTTTAGAGCTATTTGCAGCCTTTAAGGGGGGAATAAATACCCTTCTCATCTTGTTGAGTGGTCTATTTTTGTAGTGTTTGATCTTGCGTCTATCCGAAAACTTCGGAATTTATCGCCTACCTAGTGCCTTTATCTTATTTTGTTCTTGTTTTTTTTTTATCTTTTATAGAATTACCTTCTGGAGAAACTTCCGAGGAGCCTGTAGAAAGTTGCACCCCGGTGATCACGAGTTCACCCATCTTCACAGTCTCCTGCGAAGGTAAAGATTTGTCAGAAAACAGACATCTATGAGACGTCATTAATTGGTGTACTCGAAGCACTCCGAGTTTACTCTATAAAAGTTAGCAGATGGTGTTTTAGTTAGTCTTACGCAGTCAAGGTATAGTGCTGTTACCGTTAGGTACGCCCTCCCTTATCTGGGGCCCGCCCTCTGTCTAACCATACTCGATTAATGCAGAAGGTTGTATATGCTTCCTTTTGTGTTCCCATCTTTGTCTTTGAGCGGATCGAGACTCAAGGGGGATCTAGCGATGTCATCTTGAAAAATTCAGTTTTTGGCGCATTCAAGGCTGCGATATCACGAATTGGCCGCCGTCGATTTGCAAACATAATCATTAGCTATCTGAATTTCAAAAGGTGACCTACTTAACTGTCACCTCACGACCAGGAAATTTAAAACTGATTGAAATATGAAAAAACGAGCGTTTTAAATTTTCTGGGCATGAGGTGATAGTTATGTAGGTCATTTTTTGATATTCAGATAGGTAATGACTATGTTTACAAATCGACGGCGGCCGATTCTTGATATCGTAGCCCTGAAGTGAGAAATGCGCCAAAACCGTAATTTTTAAGATGGCGTCGCTAGATTCCCCTTAAGTCTCCACCAACGTCACGATCTCCTCAGCCCAAAAAGTTGCCATCATTCACTCAATTTTGCGTTGGGCTTCTTTCGAACCTCTTCAACTACTTTCAGAAGAGAAGCTTTAATCCGTACATATCAAGAAAATACATGATTTCCTCCTTATCTCTAGAAAAAAAGTTGTTTAACGCCGAAATACTCTGTTATTTCTGCCTAAGATAATTTTTGAGTCAAATCTTTTTTTTTTCACAAAGTGGTTAAATAAATGCTTGATCAAGTTTCATGCGTTGTAATAATGATGTTAAGTTCCAGATGACATAGCAGTGGCCGACGCTGGTCCGTCCTGTTCTTCGGAAGTTGTTGAACCTGCGTCCTCGAGTCTCCTTCTTGAACCTTCCTCGTCCACGAATGGGGAGACTCTTGGGGAGACCCTTTCACAATCGTTGAGCGTTTCGCCGCCAGGATCTCCGCATCCCTAGCAAACTGAATCGGCCACGGGCTCACCAGTAAGTTGAACCCCAGCCAATCATGGCATTTCATTTGCCATTTGGTTCGGAAAGGCCAACGATATCGACCAATGCCAGAGGATCCACTTTCCATGTTAACTTCGATGGTTTCCAATCTCTTTGAAAGGTGCTAGCAGAGACTTCATTTTGTGTTAATGAAGTGAGGATTATCTATGGTGGTCATCTAACAGAGTTTTCGATGTTAGTTGAATACCGTGAATGGGTGAATCTACGCGTACATTGCGTTTTCGTGAAATAATAGCAATTTGTAATTTACCTTATTCAAGGACTCGTTCAGTTTTTTAATTTTTTTTTTATGATTTGAAGTCAGAAAAAAATTGAATTATTTTTCCTTATTTGCGATAGAAATGAAGTGGCGCTAGACTTTTTTCATTTATTTACATGCATGAGGCTATGGTTTCTTCTTTTCCCGATTTGTGGTAATTCACGAGTGAAGTACTTACAGCGAGAGTTAAACTTTGGGAGAGAACACGAAAAAAAATCCATTCAATCCATGAGTCAGCTGTCACTGCCCTTGGAATAGCGCCATTTCTGTCGTAGACCTAACTACTCCTACGGTTTTAATATGATTTGAACTGATGAAACTTATTCTGACGAATGCAAAAAGCACTTACTCGCTTGAAAGTCCTTCAAGCTCCTGAAGGAAGGCAGGCAGGCCATGGGAACAAAGAATGGCTGCGTACGGATGGAATCAATTTTATACTCTCGCGTAAACTGCACCTTCTCTTTTCCATTATAAAAACGTCATGAGAATATTCTCTGTTTTCGTGCGTAAATTGCAAATAATCCTTAAGATCGATCCAACGTTGTAATTAAAAGCGCGCCTAATGAATTTCTTTTGCGAGAGTGTTGCTTATGTTGTCATTATTGACTAGGTTTTTGCACGACCTACGATGTCGTCCATCCAATCGGAAGGAGATATGGAGCAAATGTCCGTGAAGCAATTGAAATGTCTTCTCGCTCGACATCGAGTGGATTACCACGGGTGCTGCGAGAAAGCCGAGTTGGTGGAACGAGCGACGCGCCTTTGGAAAGACTACCGAGCATCTCGTGCAGGTAAAGTCAATATCATCACAGTTACTGTCTTGGAAATTCTCAAACACACTCTTTCATAATCCTGCCCTTAACACCCAGCATCCATGAGTTTCGGTAAGCTTGTTAATGGACCACGGAAGAATGAAGTTGCTTTTTTGCATACGCGAAAGACCTGAAAGTTCCAGGAGCTCCTATGTTATAGAAAATTCGGGTGAAATCAAAATATTTTGGTTACAAACCTGACTTTTTTTTTTTTTTTTTCAAACTTTGTTCAACTCTTGGGGGGTGTTTTTTTTTTTTCTCCACTCTGGGATTTTTGCAAGTTTTTTTTTTTTATACAATTTTTCCCT
>Ga0058701_10005542_pt1 | contig 10505 bp, 4 predicted proteins | sample AgamicOrMae_FD_97039 | JGI IMG/M metagenome (GOLD analysis project Ga0058701, IMG submission 97039) | Agave microbial communities from Guanajuato, Mexico - Or.Ma.e | ecosystem: Host-associated > Plants > Phyllosphere > Phylloplane/Leaf | place: Guanajuato, Mexico | collected 2012-06-04 | reverse complement strand
CCCCTCCCACCTTCCCCCTCCGTACCTTCCACCCCCCAGTCCTCCTTCCCCCTCCCTTCCGCTTCCCCCCTCCCTATCAGCACTTGCAGGCAAGGCAGCGTCGCCACCCCTCGCTCTGCGTGAGTCATCCACCCCCTCCCCTCTCACGTGCTCCCTCGAGACTTCACCCTCGCCGACTTCCCCTGCGGTTTTCCCTCTCGCTCTAAACAACACGCGGTCCCCTCACCCCTCTCTGTCGTGAGTGGGCGCGCTGCGTTACGTATTGCACCCGCTGGCTGCCGCGGCGGGCAGCCGAGCTGCCAGCCACCACCGCACCACCGGTGTGCATTTGGGGAAGTTTGTTCCGTAAAGAAGACAGTCTTTGGGGGGGATCAAAGTATGAGCAGGGATCCCGAAACAAATAACCTTTCCGGCTGGGAAAAGCCTTCAAGCTCGAAGCCTCGTTGTCGATGAATTCTAATCAGGTGGCCAAAGCGATCACATTCAACGAAACAACAACCTTTTATTGGCCTATTTGCGCCGACTCGTTTCGCAACATTCTGCCTTTACGATTACTGACTCCAGCAGGTAACTGCTCAGGTGAACGCGTGTTCGCTGGAAATGTCCTGAATTCGGAATAAGCAAGGTCCGTTTTAATACCGTGAATTTGGAAGGTTGAGGTATGTATCTCTTGTGTTCTACCTCTAGTAGTTATGTTTAGGTGAGCGCGGCAAGGGGCTTTCAATCTAACCAAGCGGTGGGCTAGCGGAGCAAGACACGACGGTACATACCTAAGCAAACCTAAATTAACTTACGCTGTTTTAGGTCATTAGTCCTGTTTATGACAGTTATTGAATTTTGGGTGAGGGTGAAACACAGAGGTAGGAAATCTCCCTCGAATCTGAGAAGGTTTTCATTTTTGGTATTTTACCCCTGTTTTGGTAGAAGGGCTGCGCCGTTTTCATACTGATAAATCTCCTTGACTTGTTGCTAGTGTGAACATAGAGCAAAAATATCTTGCTCCTATCTTTTTGAAAAAAAAATCTTTTAAAGTGTTCTTTTTTTGTTCACATTAAAAACTGTGTAGAAAAATGTGTGTGATAAGAGGTCAGGTCGTTTAGTTATATTTTTAAAGGTTGCTTTTTACATTAGAAACCACAAAACTTATAGGGCCTAAACATTTTTTTTATTTTTCGTGAACATACCGGTACGACGAATGCTCAGTGAATACAGAATGCTTCCAAATGGCCCCAAAATCTCTTCCAGGTTTTCAGTAAGAAAATCACAACCGCAAATTTTGCTCGAGGAATCGATTTCTATGATTGTAGGAAATTTCGGGCCAGAAAATTTCCAATATCTACAATGCTCTTCGTTGAGACAAGTCGGTTAGGTAATGGATTAGGTCCGTTTTACTCTTAGTAATCCACTCCTCTTTTGGTTTTGTTTTAGTGAGTTGCGTCTCTCTCTATCGGGATCGCAGTAATTAACACAGTAATCAATGTGTCCTCGTCGGACAAAATATGTTGGCGAATTTGCCAAACTGAGAACACTGCCCGCGGCTGCCCGCGGCTAAAGACAAGTGGTTTAATTACCCTACAAAACCCCTTAATGGCACAGGGGTCGATTTGAATAAACCAACAGAATTAAACGCTCGCAATTTATTGACGGTCCCCTAAAACGTTTCCCGAACGGGGAAAAGGACAGAATAATTCCAAATGCGTGAAAACGAGATAAATAAGTGGTTAGTTTTTGACTAAGATGTTGAATTTCTTTATAATTCAACGATTTTTCCTTAAGGGGAGTTTCTTCAGCACGCAGATTTAAATGACTTAATTATGGGCGACGAAGTGATTTTCCGATCGGATTTTTCGCCTTTGACGGTGTTTTTATAATGGCTTAATAACAGAGCGATTAACGATTTCGGCTCATTAAGTCACTCCCAAAAATCTAGTCAATGAAGGATATCGCGTGTGCTGAATATGTTCTTTGGGTATTTTTTTCAGAATACTTTATCTGCACGGGATGTTTTTAGTTGTCATCGAAAAGTTAACGTCTTTGCTTTGTGGACTGTTTACGAGTTTTCTCACGGTTCTTTCAGACAGGAAATTTCAGCCAAATTTATAACTTAATTTTACGTAAAAAAAATTTATGCTACTCTTTAAAAAGGCCTGTTCAAAAATGACGTTGGTTCAAGCGTATATTTCGTTACTTAGCCAACAGCGGAAGGCAGGGTTCTACAAAACTGTCAAGTCTTTTTTTTTTTGCAAGAGTTTCTATCATATTTTAAATGTACTATTTTCTCTTCTTTGGTTGCTCCAGCGTAATTATCTTTTCATCCCATTATGAAGATTAACGACACGTCGTGTAGGCTCACTTTAAAATGAAAAAAAAATCCTCTTCATTTCGGGAGAAATTTCCTTATTTCGAGGAAATTTCCCGATGCATTATAAGAAAGTACAAGTTATTTTGCCAAAAAAAATCTTATATAAAAGCTTGATTTTCTTTATTTTGTATTTGAAAAGTCACTTTATTCTGAAAAAAAAATCTGTTTTCGCGAAAAACCTTTAATTTTAGGCGAATTGTTCTCATGTGTTACAAGAATCCTCTTATGATACTCCTGCGGGTATTCGTATACCCCTTTTTCATAAATACTTATTTTCCTTTCAGACTCAACGTTGGTGATAGAGCTATTTTTTTACTTTTAAAATGCGACTTGACCCGAGACTTGACCGCAAATTTCAACTACGCTTTCCGTGATATGCCGACTCAGTACAGGTCCGTTGTTAAGTTTCACTTCAGAAGTCATAAGTGTTGTTCGAGCTGGCCCTAGGAAATAGAACGTGTCCATTATTTGTCGTGATTTCGTGTTAAAAGGTGTTCGTGAGTCGCAAACATAAGGATCTCTCGAGCGCGGGGAATCCACTTGCGAAGATTTCCTAACTCCCCCTCTTTTGTCAGAGACAAGAAAACAATTGAGAAGCGTGAGAACGATACGTCGATACGTGACTTACAAGGCGGTGGGCAGCGCCGCGCTGAGCCACCCGCGAAGGGAACCAGCGATAACAAGGAACTGAAACAATATCGCGATAATTCGCTATCCTATACTTAATCAAGGGGCGCAGATCAGGATAATGAAGGAAACTCGTGATTTGCGACTGCAGGTGAAAGTTGAAACGCAATTCTGTCCAGGCGACGAAAAATAAGTTTTTAAACGATATTGTAGGAATACGGTGGAAGGTTGTTAAGGTAGTCTGGGTCATCGTCGTTGACCCAACAGGGTTGACCTAACAGGTTAGCTAACCCAACGTAGGATAACGAGTGTGGGTGGTGTAAACTACCCGAACCTATCAAACCCTCGTCCTTTTTAAGCTCATATGAGAAAATTTACTTCGTGTTAGCTTTCACATCGTATAATATTATTCAACCTATTTCTTTTCACTACATAATAATACATGGTAAAAAAATGGAAGAAAAAACCTTAAATTGCGTAGAATAGAATTTTGAAATTGTTAATGTTACAAAAACTTTTACAAGATTTAGAGCGTTAATATTTAATATATTGCCTGAAATCAGGTTGATATGTTTCGTTAATTAAATACGTGTATTTCCAAAGTGTCCAGCAAAGCCCATTAGAACGAAGTAGACGAGCAAATCTATTTAAAAATGGATTGTTCAACATGCGCCGAATTTTTAATTCTGATCACAACGTTGTAGCGTTTGTTATTTTCATCCAAAATGTGTAGAGTATTTTCTCAAACTACCAAAGATAGAGGATGCTGATCAATAGGTTATTTACGGCGAAAAAATTCTCGTATTTATCTCTGCTCAACGCACATTTCTTTTCTCCTGGCCTAGAAAGATATTCGTAAAAATGCTATGAAAGCATCCTGTGATTTCGAAAAATTGCGTTTTTTCTAATCCCCTCTCTGTCCCTCTTGTTGTTCTCAGGTTGAGCGGTACGAGGCACATAGCACAACAGTTGGAAAACAAGGTCGAATATTCAACCGACCATATACACTGTGTATACTACGTAAGTCAGAGCGAGTTGCGTAAACGCAATACGAGTCAATGTCTATAAATCTGTAAACTCATAGTCTTTTTCACGGATTAGGCGCTGCTAGCGATCTCGTGCTGTGCCCAAAGATTATAACAGCACGTTTATCGATCAGCGAGGGAAAGTTAACTCTAGGCCATATTTAATCCGTGAACTGCTCTTTTATAACCTTCGTTAAGGAGTTAAGCACTTTTTTCACGGGTTGGTAACCATGCGCTTCTAAGAAAAAATGGTACTCACCACAGACTTAGGCAGGAATGACTTGAGGCTGCAGACATACTGACTCTGCCTCAAGCAGATCTTGGACCAGTCGTCGCTATTCCGAGGTATCGCGTAAGACGCGAAAGTTTCACTAATCCACTTCTTAGCTTCGGACACTTTGATATGCACTCTGCTCAAGGCCACGTCGGCCTCTTCGACTTCATCGGCAAGGTTAACACTCACTAGTGGATCACTCTCACATCGACGACCACTGATAAAGATCCTTAGAGGAGAGGAATAGTAATCCACCCCGTGGTTCCGCTCAGCCAGCGAATCCACGTACACGGTGAACAAATTCGGATAGTAGACTCCAGTGCAGTCCAAGTAGTGCTTGAGTCGCACCACGCCGGATGCTGGGTCCACCGAGATGATCCGGTGGACGAAGCTGGCCGTCCGATGGGAGTTGATCTTGTAGTGGCGATCGGAGCCCAGCCGAGGAAGGGTTGTGTTGAAGAGGATGTGGCCCGGGGGATCATCTTCTGTCGCTATTATTAGGTAGCAGTGGCTTACTGTCGCTAAGGATATAAGGATCGCTAAGGCGTAGCCTAAGGGCCACGGCCGAGTCCGCGTAGTACTACCCATGGCTGAGAACTACCGCATCACTAAGGCGTTGGGGGTGGGGGAGTGACATCTTGGCGGCTTCACCGGGAGATCCTGTGAACAGATGAAAGCGCTTTTAGAAGAATGGTGGTGGTTAGTACTCCTGTCTTAGATCAAAGATGTTTTGATAAAGTCCTAATTTGAAGTATCTATGAATTTCTACTTAAAATAAAGCTAGCGACAAATTAAATCTAGACTATTTAAACCTAGTTAATACCATGTGAGTTGCGAGCCCATGAGAATTTTCTGAAATGATGATACAACCTGCTCGACACGAGTGCCATGCGTGTTGTCCACTACAGGCTGAAAAACCAGGAATCCAGCCCGTAGTAGGTAACACGCATGGTACTCATGCCGAGGAGGTTGTCATCATTTCAGAAAATCCTCAGGGGCTCGCAACTCACATGGTACATCACCTAATCTGGACGTAATCTGAAAACCTAACTTTACGAAAACTAGACCAGCTAACCAAGGCTAACATGTAAGCCGGACTAACCAAGCGTCTTCGTCGTGTCATTCGAAAGAAATCCAAGATGAAAGTAGACTTGTTAAGATTACAGAATGGGGCCTAGTTGAATAACCTTGCTTAGCCTCGCGGATAGAACAGAATAATAAATCAGGTTAACGATTCTTCGAAACATGAACAACCCACCTGAAACATTGTGCGCTATCTCGTAAACTTTCACGGGTTTTAGTTATTCACGGGAAAACTCTGATTACAGGTTTTGAATGGGTTAATCAAAACGAAAATGTATCTCCGGCCATTAATTCGACCTTTAAACAACATCCACGATACAGAAATACATTGTTGAGTGCTGAGGGTATGGAGACCCTTAGGCCGCAAATCTTATGGGTTCAGCACTCAACGTGTTAATGCAATTTTGACAAGTAGCGTGTTTTTTTTTTATCTTAACGATTCCGGGCCAGTTTTGTTGCACTCGCAACAATTAAACCAACAATTTAATAAGCCATTCCACAAATCAAAGCTAACAATTAAAAAATGCTAATCATTCATTCATTAGTGATTTCCCACGCCTTCCAGTGTTCCCATTAACGCGCCAATAAAAGCGAGATAACATCGGCTAGAAATGTAAACAAAGTGAATTTAGTGAAGCTTCAAAAAAATTTTTCTCCGAAAGTGAAAGAAATGTTACGTTATCTAAACACCTTGGCGGGTCGGCGATATGCATCATGTGCACCCGTGTGCAACGGAGCAGCGCTGGGAAAATCAGTTCCTTATACCTCTCGAGGAACCCCGGAACTAAATCAACCATTTTCGTCATGTTACAAGTTGATCTGAGACCCTTTGTTAATCATTTTGCTAGCAGTAACCGCAAAAATCCTATTCTAATGGCGTAACATGGTTTTAATTTGCTTGTGCCCCTTTTATTCGATGGCATTTGCATGAGCTCCCCCCCCCGCCTGACCGCGGAATGAGACATGGCTCGAGGGGCTCTGCATAACATAATTAAAGCAGAAAATGTACTGCTTTACCTGTTAGATTAAGAAATAAAGTTGTGTAGGGTGATTTTTCCCAGAGGAAACCATGGTGTAGCTTGATATGGACTTAACTTCTCGAGAACCATTTAATAGCATGTTTTGTATGTTCTGGATCGCATTGAAAGACATACGAAATAGGGTTAATTTATCAGATTATCTTCAACATGCAACTGTTAACCACGTTTAAAATTGACGGATAGGCCAAGTCCTGCTAATCTCTCGGGTTTTAGTATATTTTACTATGAGTTTGGTATCATGATGAAATCCAGAAAACGTCTTTTAGATCGCGAGGTAAAGGAAATTGGTAGCCTCAACGGTTTTTTTCTGAGAGAAAAAGAAAGAAAGAAGAAGGAGAAGAAACGGTCGAACAGGTGAGCGTTGTTACGCCTGTCATCAGCGAACGACGCGAAACCAAAATTGCGGTTCAAGCTTTTTTTTTAAATTCACGTTTTGTCCGTTCTGCTCTTGTGTTCTTCCTTTTATGATCATCCCGAGTAGAGCGACATTGGCCAGCACGTAAGACGTCAAAGCGGCGACGTGGGGCACTTAACCTAACCTAGGCTAACCTAACGTAGGTTTATTTAACGTAGGTTAACCTTACTACGTTGATCAACAGTTGATCAAACTTTGGTTTACCTTGGTTACCTAACGAAGGTTAATCTAACCTTGGTTAACCTAGGTTGACCTTACCTCGGTTATCTTAGGTTAACCTCTCAAGGTAAACCTAATGTTACCCGGGTGTATCTTCGACGTATTATGTGATGAAAGATTCAACCAGGGTAAACGCATAAGAAATAAAAAACGTCTTATAAATTTGATCCAGTGTGGGTACCGAAGAGCGAGTAATATTGAGTGACTGTAGCCACGGTCGGCTGGTCAGAACTTCGCTTCAAAATAACAGCAAGGCTAAAAAAATAAAAGTAAAAAAATACTCCGCATGTGCCGCTTCTGTGCGTAACGAAAGACCCGTTTTAACACTTCATTACAACTTAATAGAGACATATGTCGTTGATGTGTGATTTAACCGCTAAGTTTTCCTTCAACAGATTTTTTCTCAGACTTTATTTAATAATTTAGCGACCAGAAAATGATCGTTTTTTATTCTTCGAAAGAAGGACTTTAGTGCAATATCATGGACAGTTCGGATGGGCCATGTAAGTACATGTTCTAAGTGTTTTCAGGTCAAGTTAATTTTTCTCCTCATGAGTTCTGTTGTTAATATGGTATTCTCACATTTTGGAAAACACCGCTGTTTTTAAGCCTCAATTTGTGAAAACTCTAAGTGCAAAATTACAGTGCAAAATTTCTGTCTCTTTTTTTTTGGGGGGGGCAACCTGTTAGGGCGAGGCATATTTTCATGCAATGAGAAATTGCCGAATACCCGTTACAATAGGCTACTCGTGGTTTAGTTTTTCATAAGATTATAAAATCAAATTTCATATCCACTATAATATTTACTCTCCGGTTCATTATAAAAACTGATGATTTAAAGCGTCTTTTGGTTTGGGAACCATTAATTTTCTCGTAGGCTGGGACCGTGGGCATCGGACCTAAACATGTTTCCAGATAAATTTTATATCTGAGAATCAGAAGGTCAAGCCAAACAGGATCGCAGGTCCGGTGTGGAATTTGAAATTATCAGCTATAAAATGTTCATCTATTAAGAGAACTTTTTTTAACGCGCTGTATCCTTTCATTTTATATTTTTTTTAAATTATGAATTTAATTCTGCAAAGTCAAGAAGTTCGTTACGGACGCCCACGTGCACCACTTAAATTTTATGTGTCTGTCAACTTTAAATTGATGTATCTTCAAACTTAATGATGACTCACACCCGCTAGCTCTTTACTGTATTTCAGCCTAAATGATGTCTAATTAGTATTCAATTCTACGCGCTGTGTAAGTCTGAAGGTTTATCGAGTTTGCCCTAGGTATTGTCAGGTTAGGTTTCGACGGATCAGGGCAAGATAGATTCGGTTGAATCACAGGATAGAATACTTTAAGTAAGGCAAGTTTGAATTATTTCTGAGATTTTGTGGAGGTTATTTGATTACGTTATGTGATGTGAAGACAGGTTAGTTGAAGGGCAAGGTTAAAGAAAGTACAATGAGGTAGGCTTGAAGCTAACTTTGGTTAAAATCAGAAGACATAAAGTCAAGTTTAAATTAATTAAGAGGTTATGATACCAGTAGGTGAGTTTAGGTTAGGTACAGGTTAGGTGTCTTAAGTAAGAGTTATGAGGTCAGATTGTGTTTATTCGATGAAGAATGTGATACATGAGCTCTGGACATCAAAGGTAGAAGATCTATACCGCAGAATTGCGTAAAAGTCTCTCAAGTCATCAAGTATAGCCGCGACTTGTTCGCCGACAAACTCATTAATTACGCGATTTATTTTGTGTTTTAGAGACGATATTTCACCGCCCGCACCCGCAGAAGCGTGGTAACTGATTCATGTAAGGCAGCTAATTACTATTCTGTGATGTGGCCGCAAGGCGCCGCTAGGCACCGCTTTTGGCAGTGATTAAAGACTCGTCAGTATGACATATCGTCGTCTTATCTACAAATAGGACAGCTTGCTGAGGTAGTGGCTGTTAAATCGATCCAAGCCAACACGACACGGTGGATCTTAACGACGTACTAAAATCTGCTGTGGTTCACTTAATAGGTCCTTGCGCCTGATTGTCTATTTCAGACAATGCAGTGCTGTTTCGACAAACACCATCTAACTTAATTTTTAAGTTGCCCTATAAAACTGACATGACGAAACATTGTAGATATCTTTTTCAATCAAGCCTATCACTCTAAATTTGAGAGTCTCGGAGATTCGGCGAAAATTCACTAAATTTCAGTCATTATACCACTTTTGAATTTTTTTCAATGATGCTACATTGACTGAAATTCAGTGAATTTTCACTGAATCTCAGAGGCTCTCACTGATTTAAATTTAGAGTCTAAGAATTAAGGTTAGGTTCAACTTTGTGTTAGATGATCCTTAATAATTTTACGCGATTGGCTTAAAGTTTGGTAAAAGGGATTTTTTTTCTTTTTGCTTTTATTTTGTTAAAAAAAAAGAAGAAATAGATGAGGGAGGTTGTCTGACAAAACTGCTTCAAACTCTATCCGACCCTAACCTAAATAAACGTAACCTAAAAGAGCCTGCATCCTCTTGTGTCGGCAAGGTTGCTTGCCGGAGAATGATCGTCCCACTTGAATGACGCCCACGCACTTTCGGGAGCACTAATTTATGGATTTCATCCCTTTCAATAACCGCAATAAGCCGAAAACGCGTCGCAATTTTTCATACTGAGAAGGCCGGGCCCATTTGTATGGAAAAGATACGCTCTTTATCGCCGCCTCCTCGAACACAGAGAGGCTGCGACGGGACGGCTCTCTACGAGGCTCTCTACGATTACACGCAGTTACTCTGTGACTTGCCGTGGGCACACCGGCGGAATACGAAATGAGCTCAGGTTATGGGCCCCGAAGAAGGAGCGCGAACTCACTGCGTCCGTCCGTCCGCACGCCCGCGCGCCGTCCGACCGTCTTCCGACCTGCCCCGCGATAGGTTATGGATAAGTAAACAGGAGAGGATTACTTTTGGCCTCACTGTATTCACTTTGGCAGGGCAGCCAGCCTGCTTGGCAGACAAAACATGGGAAAAATATTATTCTAAGGGGAAGGAACTTTTGTCTCTACGGAGATTCGCCTAAGCCCCGTTGATGTTATCACTGTGTAGAGTATGTGGGGGATAAGGAAACATCACTTTGTTGAAATAAAAATGCGAACGGGACGTGTGCGACATGACGATAGCTCGAAGCCCTTGTATTTACGCTAATGCCATGTTTGATGATAGCTAGCGTTGTAATGGGGCAAAAGTCCTACGAGGGACAAAGATGAAGTCAAAAACATTGTCTGCCCATAGTGAAGTACAGGTTCTAGGTTGATTTACATTCTTGTTCGTATACCTTTTGTGGGCAGTTCTATGGACCAGTTTTATTTACGGAGAAAAAGACTTTGTTGCCTCAGCAAAACGTTTTGTTGATATAGCCTCAGCAAACCAGAATTGTTGTGGTGACGATTTCAATTGTTACAGCAACACTACAAATTAT
>Ga0058701_10005541_pt1 | contig 10506 bp, 5 predicted proteins | sample AgamicOrMae_FD_97039 | JGI IMG/M metagenome (GOLD analysis project Ga0058701, IMG submission 97039) | Agave microbial communities from Guanajuato, Mexico - Or.Ma.e | ecosystem: Host-associated > Plants > Phyllosphere > Phylloplane/Leaf | place: Guanajuato, Mexico | collected 2012-06-04 | reverse complement strand
TGCTATTTTCAAACGTACGCAGATTCTATATAAAATTACTTTTCTATTAGTATTCTATCGGTAGACGTAAAAATAACACGCATTTTGATGTAGTCATTACCGATAATTGATAACAATTATACCGCACCGCAAGCGTGATTCAACAGCAGCGCCATCTCTTGGCAGCGGCAACAACTACGTAGCGGCGCTCGGCTCACTGCTCGTAAAAAGCGTGAAACGGCTGGGCTCGGACACAGCATTGCTCATTCAAGCAGCTTTTCGGCGGGATTCACACTGATACTGGCAACTTAACTGGATATGTATCCAGCCGCGGATACACGGGGGAGGGGATATATTCCCCCCATCCCTACATCGGAAAATGTAGGCAACCCACCAAACAATTTTCCTACCATATGCTCGCGGTGTGCGACTGACAATTTTCCAAACGAACTAGAGTCAGAGAGTGAGAGACGCGTAAGTTCGATAAGTTCGAAAAAACTAGGATTTTTATTATTTAAAGAAAAAGAAAATACACACACACAAAATAAAAATAACAAAAAAATGGTATCTCAGAAGCGGTCAGAGGTAAAAAACGAGCATGGTAAAGTTAGGCTGTCTTCGGGCGCACTTTTTCATTACTATTTTTTTTTTACGCGTATTTTATTTTGTATCCGCCACGTGCCGCTGCCGGGGGAGGGTGGAGGTTCAAGGCTCATGCTTCGGACCTCCACGAGACGGGAGTGGGCCCAAATGTGGCCTAAATAGGCCCACGTGGTTCATGGAAGAGCCCTTTGAGGTCGCAGATTATGAATGCAGCCCTAATTTCTGAAAATATCCACTTCCACTCCATGGAGGATGGGGGTAGTAAGTACAACGTTAAACCATTACTCAAATCAGCTCAAATAATCAAACAATGATCGCAAACGGATAAAAATTTGCTCCCCGGGGGTTTAGGGGGTCGATGATTGTGAATACGGTCTTACATTTCGATCCCTCCAATCAAAAATCCATCAAGTAAAAATGCGTGTTGCAATAATCGATCAAATGAGCTTTTCCGTTTCAAAACTCGATCAACTGCCAAGCTCACATTGCAGTTGATCGAGTTTTGAAACGTCCTCTTTTACTTAATCGATTTTTGGAACATGTCCTTACACTTGATCGTTTTTTTCTTTGGAAGGATCGATTTTTGAAAATTTTCATTTCCAATTCCTTGATGGCGGTTGGGATGGGGGGGGGGAGGATTGAAGAAAGATCATGGCAAGAGAATAAAGTAACACTTCAATTTTTAAGGTCACCGATCATGAATCTGGTCTTAGATTTTCGAATTTTGTATCACTGACCCCTCGAAGCTGGAGATGTGGTCGGGAAGGGAGTGAAATTTAAAAAAAAAAAAAAAGTGGTATGCGGATAAAATTTGTTACTCTGATGTTTTGGGATCGCTGATAATGAATCCTTTAGTCATTTTAAAAACTTTCACTAACATTCCCTTGGTGGAAACAAAGGTAGGGGAAGGGGTGGGTTGTTCAAAGAACATGGCCGAGGAATAAAATTAATTACACGTGGGCTTTCGAGGCCACTGATTATGAATCCCATCTTAGATTTAAACGATTTCCACCCTTGGCCCCCTGAGAGGCGTCGGTAGGGGATGACAGAGGGGTGATTTTCTTTTAAAAAATAATGATGAGTAGATAAACGTCGGTACGTATTAGAGATGCTCAAGGTCTCTGATTTTGAATATTAAAAAAAAGGCTACTCGGCTACGCCTCGTGCCTAAAAAGAACATACCCACCCTCGAAGAGAGTGGTAGGTGAGGAGTGCATCAAATTCTGAGAGTGATCGGATTAAGTATGGTTATCGGGTGTATTCCGTGTCGCTAATTGTGTATCCGGACTTCCTCTTTAAAAAAGATCCTCCCCATTTCTTCAGTAGGTCACAAGTATGAAAACCGAGTCAACGAATAAAATGTAGTAAAATTAAATGGCTTTACAGATCCTTTCCAGCTTTTTTTATCGAAAAATTTCACCTGACCTCATTGGGGTGTGGAACGTGCAGGAATAGGAAAATGTTTGTAGAAAAGGACTTTGGTCCAAGCGGGTTCTTTTCCGCCGGGAATAAATGATTTATCCTAATAACCTAAAAAATAATCATGGATTCTTGATTCCACGTGACCTGACCCCATCATGATTTCACCAAATACTATTTTATACCCTATATTGGTTACCCTGATTTAGAGGGGATGAGGGTCGGGCAAATGTCAACGATAGTCAACGCGAGGAGGGGTGCAGAATTGAAAAGTCCTCGTTTGGCAAATTATAACATATTTGAAGCCTTCATAGGACTTTGACGATCAGATGAAAAAAAGGTAGCTTTATGCGCACAGCGCGAACGTCTTTTCACGGCCCTTTGACATTACTGAGTTTTTCGATCACCGAATATGAAAAGCATGACATGACACTGCGGGCACACCGCACAGAAGGATTGTTTACAATCAATCCCGATGTCAATCCAGTCACGTATCCAGTCACTCCAGTCATTATCTCCAGCCACTCAAGTCATTATCCATCCAGTCACTCCCGTCAGTATCCAGTAACTCCAGTCAACATCCAGACACTCGTCCAGTTATCGTCCAGTCACCACAGTCATCCGCCATTAATCACCCAGTCACACCAGTCACTCCACACACTAACCCGCCACTACTGTCACAACCCAGTCATGAAACAGTCAACCCTCCAGTCTCCAGTCGGTGTTCACTCACCTCTGGAGTGACAGACCCCTTGGTACCAGCACTAATTTAATCAAAAGACAACGAATCGTCACGTCACATCGCGGTGAGAATCTTTTCTCCTCCGCAAGGAATTCAGACGCATTTAATGAGATGGCTTTCTGAGAATCATGTCCCTTTCGGGCTCAAACCCATTTGACCAGGTTGAGCCTGAAGCTTACAAGGGCAATAACGATATCGTTTCGTTGTAATGGCTGCGATATTTTTGCTCGCGGCATACCCCAAAGGGAGGAAAAGAGTGTGGTGGTCCACTACTTGCCACATATGTTATCCTAAATTATTTATAGTGGGTAGAAATTCCTCAGGGTGCGATAATTTTCGAACGAGGTGCATAAAGCGAGGGGTTGCCTATCTCCCACGCAAAATATGGACAGGAATAGTATTGTGCGGAAGTCGCAGTGAGAAGTCGAGTCAAAAATAAATTTAGTTTGAGATAAGACCAAAATGAGTTTAATTGGCATTCGGAGCTAACGACATGCTCGTCGGAGAATTGAAATGTTCCAAAGGATTTACTTACTTGTGACATTTATGGAACGTTACAAGACTGCCACTGTAGAATAATGTTTGTTTTCCAAAGTTCTTTTACATGGTATTCTTGCAGTAAAATAACACCTTTCTTAAAAATAAATATCATGGTATAAACAAATATTCTATTGTTTACGGTGCTTTCGCTAAATTCATTTATCACGCAGTCTAAGATGTTCTTGCGCAAAGGTTTCGAAATTTGTGGAAAACATTTCAAATTTGTCTGGAGATCTAAAGAAGGGCGTATTAGGACGATTCGCTGCATTGATAATCGCAGTTATTTTCATGTACGGAGATATTTCACTGATAAGATTGTCATGAGACAATATTAGGTGCTGTGGCGGGGCATGATTAACCAAACAATACCCTTTTGCCTGGCAAAGTAAGCACAGTGACCTAGCTAGTGTACTGGGTGTAGCTGTATTCCTCGACCAGTCCAATCTCAGTAAGTTCTTGCAGTGGCAATCCTGTGCATGGAAGGTCTGAGGAGACCATCTTGTTTGCCAACGTTGGCGGTAGTTCCAGGATCTCTAGTATATCGACCGTAAGTCCAAAACGCCCCAAACGCTTAAGAGTGCTTTGGCTATAACAAAGTTCGAACCCAATGATTTGCCTGGTGACCTCATTTACGAAACAGGAACCTCTTGGCTCGCAATCCAATATCAAAGTGTCCTGACAAGATTTTATTCAGTTGTCAAACCGCTCTCCCCAATCTTAAATCAAGGCGTCGCGTACAATGCTTTGGGGGCCCTCGCGGGCTAACTAAATTTATAAATGGCCCCTGAGAGCGATTCTTGCCGTCTTTGGTCTACCCTGCTCTCCTGCCGATTCGCAAATAAATTGAATAAATCCAGACGTTTTAGTCTTTTATTCGATTGTAGCTATTCAATTCTTCAGCGTCCCTTTTCTTTTCAGCTGGGGACTGAAGCCGCAAGGTGAGCTGCGCGGTCTACAGTAACAGAGTTTACGGTTTACTGTGGAACCCTGAAGCCAGATAGCATGAATAACTCTGACAAGAAAAGGTATATGCATTGGGTGTCAAAAGCGCACCCCTTAGCCTTCCATTCTGGACTGTCTTCATATTCAAATGTGAACATCTACCACCACTGGTGTTCTACCCCATTCTTTGATCTTCCTTTACAGTTCCGACGCTCAACGCTACACGACCGCGTATATTAGTTTGGGTTACCGGTACTTGATTATTAGGTTAGGTTAGGTCAAGTATTTTGAAGTCATGCTTATGTACCGTTACACCTTCACGTTAAGCCTGATGCCGCTTTTCGGCTACGTTGCATTACCCCCCACGTTCAAACCGATATTTTCACTAATCTATGGGCATAGTAGCCGGTAGTTTTGATTTTCGCCGGATTCAGCGCCACTGCGAAGAACCTCGAATCTTCCATTAAAGTCATCATCCCTGACAGAATGAAAGAATCAAGCTAGCCGTGCTCAACAACTAAGTTTTAGAAAAAAACGGAACCATTAAGACTAATCAGAAGATTAAGGTAATCAGAAGATTGGTAAACACACCGACAGAATCTTCCAGAATGGTTTTCTTGACTTGCTGACAAAAGAATTTCTTAATAATTGCTCGAAAAAGAAATCAGAATAAGAATCTAGATCACTTTTCTAAAGTATCAAGGTGTTTCGACCACATATAAAGCGAAATAAATACATAAAGAAACCCTGAAGCAACAGAATTAAAATTTCCCTACGCGGAGGATATCTTAACGAATATTAAACCACGCTTCCTTCGTTCGAAAAGTTTACGAATGGTCCGTTGGACAAGCGACAAAAATACTCAATATGCTCTTCCAAGGAGTCCAGGTGTTCGGGTCATATTCGAAATGGAGTATTCATACACCAGAATCCTAACACATTCAATTTGGATTCATATGATAAAGGAGTTAACATAACACAAATTCAAGCATATTTTACTCAATCGATCAATACATAAGTTTACGTATTGATCTCTTGCAGAATCTAGATGACCGTGCATCAGCACATTGTATATTTAGTGTAGGTATAGATTGTTCGTACCACCGATGAAATAGCGGCCAAGAATTCACAGACGAAAACGGGAACTTACTTTGCCGAGCCATACGCGCTGTAACAGCCATTGCCTCATCTGGAAACAAGGTAAAACAATAACACAATCAACAACCTAGATACATGACAGAACATGGAGATAAGTTACAAGGCAGCAATTGCAGGGAGTCCAAGATCGCTGTTTCGACTTTTTTCTCTCCCCTACCAGTATCGAATAGTGGCGAGATGTGGCATAAAATTACAGACTTGTGAGTTGCACGAGGATGATTAAGTGACACTATTCGTCTGTACTGAACAGTTCATGTCGTGGATATGAAGGCAATGGCTCTGCCATGTTCCGTTTGGAACATTCGTCTGTCTCTGACCAGCGTAGGCAACCAACACGACAGGCCTGTTGTCGCGGTTGCCTATCTACGCCAGTTATCCTTACTTCCACGGCAGAGCGGTACAACGGACGAGTTGGATTAGCCGACAAGTTGCCACAAGCTCACGCGCTCAGTTTACGAGAACGTTAATCGCCTTTCCAGTGAAGCTTTAATTCTCAGAAAAAGAGACATTTCTATGATTATCGCTATTTTTTTCAATAAAAATAAAAATTGAACCCACCTTAGCGAGACATAACGTACAGAAACCTACCGTAAGTTCCACTCTCGTTTCCCATAGACTATGAAAGTGCTAACGTCACCCCTCCTCCCTGTCCCTTGGTCCCAGCCTACGCTCGGCTGTCGCCATGCCTTATGAGGCATACGAGAAGTAAGCGGCATCAGGCTTATGGCGACCGTAACGTCACGTTACATTCGATTAAGCTACGTTACGTTTAGGTTACGTTAGACTATATTACGTTTGCTCAATTGCCTTGTGCTTCGCTGCTCTGTTGCTCCGCTCGGCATTTCCTGCAAACGATAACCCGTGCGAAAACGTCTGATCAGACACTGATCAGACTCTGATCAGGACGATTAAGCCTTTTCGCCCAGGAAACATTGCATTTAACACAGGCCTTAAACATTTCGGGTTAGCAAGTGTACTTAACTACTAGTGAATTTCATAGATACTCAAAACGCCGGTAGAAGCAAAACGAAGAACAGTAATTGAAGGTTTGGGATGAAAGTAAGTCAATTGACCCAAACGGAAGAATCTGGGCGACTTTGCTCAATGGAGAAGAGAGGGTCTGCGGTTTGTCACGCCTGCTATTAGCGGGATTACCATGAGGCCGGGCCGGAGCCGAGCCGGGCCGGAGTCGGGGCCGGAGCCGAGCCGGGCCGGAGTCGAGGCCGGAGCCGAGCCGGGCCGGAGCCGGAGCCGGGCCGGAGCCGAGGCTGGGCGCTAACAATGAGGCTCTCAGAGAAGCGGCCGACGCCATTCACGCGGAACGTCACCAGCAGCTACCTCACTTCCACACACCCTCGTTAAACGCGACGTGAGGGCTGCTAAGCTCAGCCCAGGAATAGTTAAACAACCCCTGACACTCTAAATTGCTTGCTACGTTATCTTTCCGAAATGCTCGCAGGCCGATAGGCCACTTTACGTTATCTAAAACGTGAGGTTCGTGAGACCACGATTAACTGCAGAAAACGTTTTGATACATTATGTTCAGCTTGGTCAACTAGGTGAAGGTGTGATAGAGAAGCTACTGACTGGGTTAGGTTAAAAAGAGGCACGATATGTCAGGTTTTGCAAGGCTAGTTTACGATGGACGAGGTTAACCCATAACTGCCCAAAGTATTTGGAGTGAAATTCAGCTTAAGAGGAATTGAAAGGATTTTTCCATTAAAATACGCTATTTTATGCTTTGGAAAATGCCTAAATAATTAAATTTCGGGTTTCCAGAGGGGTGATATTTTTTAGATTGTGACAATACTGAACTGAAAAGAGCCTCTAAAATATTTTTTTTTCTGTTGCCGAACGGCATCGCTGGGTGGTAGTGGGTTTAAATGTAAGGTTTGGGTTCGGTGAGGTTTGACGTTGCGGCTGATGAGGTTAAGGAGGCATAAGGTTACGTTAGACTGAATAAGGTAAATTTGGGGAGCATATTGTTTCCTCTAATTCCCTTGTCTAAAATATGTTAAGGCCAAAAGGATCTCAGGAGATAACATTCCGAAGATTTTAGGGCGGCAAAAAGAGATTATTCTGATAGATCGCTTGATAGTTGCCAAGAGAAAAAGTTACGATTAAAAAAGGGCCAGTAGAAATTGGTAACCTAAAAGAATAAAGGCATCAACGAGCTCAAGAAATTGAATAGGGGACCATCCGTTAACTACGTTACGATCTTCGGCGAAGGGGAGGGGGTTCTATGGAAGCGAGACTGTCCATGTGTTTTGTAAAGGGAGGAGCATATCCAAAGGGGGAGGGGGTCCAAAAGTGGCCCATCCTGCGTAACGTAATTAATGGACGGCCCCTTGAAATTTGGCTAAAGGGCAGCAGGCCAATATGAAAATAGTACGTAGTGGATGTTTCAGTGACAGAGAGGAGCACTATTATCGCCATTATAGCCAGGCTGACAGAGTTCAATTTGAAAGGTCGAAAATTTCACGCCGGGTTCCATATTTTAAGTTGCCAAGGCGAACGGATCTAATGGGAGACAAGACACGTAACTTAACCTAGCTTAACCCAAGATAACCTATAATCAAACGATCGCCAAGCCTGAAGGCGCTTACTCATCGGCATCATCGGCGGCATCATTGGCGGCCGAGAAGTTTTAAGAGTTTTGGCGACATTCGAGCGGAGCAGTAGAGAAGCAATGTGAGCGATAGGGAAAGGCGCGTGGCTGATCCTAACCAGAGTCAACGATACCTAGATTTATTTAGACCACGCTGCGGCATGTCATGTCATCAATCCTCATAATGTAGGTAATGAAAAACATTAATCCGAGGTGAGACGTGGTAGAAAATTACACTTTTGAAATATACAATGTAGCACCACGCAATGAAAGAGTTATCTGCATATTCCGTGCTGACAGAAAAAAAATCGATTTGAGGTTACAATTTTTCGGCAGATTTTTTTTCCTCTACATGTGACGTCACTTACAGATGAGACCGTACCTGCCTTACTGCAGGTCGACATGTTAAAAGCAAAATTCGTGCGTTGCCGTAAAATCACTTTGTTTAGAGGGCTACTGCAATTGCAATGACCGAGCAAACGATAATCGAACAGAAGAGAAACGAAATATTAAAAGCTTCTGGATCGACTGAACATCAAAAGGTTAATAACTGTTTCAGCTGTTTTATCTCGCATTTCCCGTGCTCGCATCGACGTACGAACTAACTCTGAACCTGCCTTGAACTTCTTTGTGTTGACAAGTTTTTAAAGTTGGTACGAGTTAACACTTTGAATGGAGGTTGCAGCGACACTTTTGCAGCAAAATGCTTCGCCATCTAGCGACGACGAAGGGAACTAACATTTCAGCTGAAAGCTAGCGTCGTATCGGAAACGGCAAAAGTTATAAGAATTCAGAAATTATATTATTTCATTCACTTTTGAGAAGAACTGAGAAGCCGCGGAAGGTTAGAAATCTTTAAATCAAACCGCAAAAGTTTATTTTGCACCCATCTATTTAAATAGAATTAACCTCAAGGGCATGATACACACTTAATCACATCCCATTATCCTAAGTTACATTTTAGCTCTTTTCCTTTTCTTCTTGATAAAAAATATACCTATTTTAAACACGATTATACAAAAATCTTTCTTTGAAACCGTCCCTACCTTAAATACCTTGTTTTCATGACCCTATGGTACCGGTACAAATATTTGCGATTGTTTCCCTACCTTCAAACAATAACCTGTTATTTTTTTAAACATTTTTACATCTACGTTTCAATTTGGTTGGGGCCCCTTCACTCTAGCCCCCACAACACTCCTACCCACAACATATTAGTGTCTTATTTCACACCAAAGTCCCTCTGTTTTTCGTACTTCCACATCACTCCTTTTAATGTATTAATACATCTATATTTTATACTTTCGAAGACAACTTGTTTCCCCCAATATACATTGAAAATTTTATCTCTATCGTAATAGTCCCTACCTCAAACGAGCCATGCGTGACGAGCCAATTCATCCTCTTAAACACTTCGAAACTTTTTACCTTTTTCTGTCGCCATTCAAAATTACCATTCTTACGCAAATTCTTCTCTCTCCTCTTTCATTCATATGTTCCTTTTTTTTTGTAGATAACTCTTAACGTCCAGTTCAACAAACTTCATCAACGAACCTTCTACAAATATAGACCTATTTTATGTTCTTCCTTTGTTATATTTTCTCATTAACAATTCATTCTCACTTCAATGCACAATTTTTATCAATCATTTCACGAATAATAATCATGGTCTGCCTTGTTTACGCAGATGCTTATCCATGTCATTTCCAACTGTTACCATTTGTATTTCGCTATGGCGTCCTCCTGCCCCACTTGTTTTTACTGTTACCTTGGAGAAGCACCCCCCCCCAAAAAAAAAATGTTTCTATAAAAGCAAAATATTTTTCGGTGGTGTGTTACTTGTTCTTCCTTGTCACCTTTCCCAATCAGGGTTTCCTTGATTCAACACATTAATACGGTACCTCTCGCTGCTGGCAATCTGCGGTTCTTCCTAAATTTCCATTTCTCTCCTTTTTATCTTCTAAATCTTTACTATCAGTCCTTTTTTTTTTGAGTTCTATAACTTTCATTAAACTCTATATTGCCCCCTCCCTTACTCCCTCTCCAATGCCCCTCATGTATCTAATCTCCGCTCTCCATTGTTGTTCGACCGTTCTAGGGCGTGTTCGTGTAGTTGGATTAGGATTTATCTTAAGTTCTAAGTATCTTAAGTTTAAGATTAAGTTGTACTCTGCCAACATGTTATTGTTCAGTAGTCAGGTGAACGCAACATAAACTCTGAAAGGTAAGTGCTAAGTCACGTTGCAATAAATTATATAATGGTACCGGTACCGATAAGTGATAAAAAAATATTTATGTTACGTAAGAAGATAAGACTACTTTAAAAAGTTATACAAAAAAAGGAGCTTATCTAATTTTTATCGTGCAATTCTAAGATTAGAAAATGTTAAACTTAACTTCGGTGTGTACGGCGCATTGCCTCCTCTCTCCGTTTGCCCCCTAAAATATTTTACTAAAATAAATGTCGCGACACCGCCGCGACACCCGCCGCGACACCGCCGCGACACCCGCCGCG
>Ga0058701_10005540_pt1 | contig 10506 bp, 4 predicted proteins | sample AgamicOrMae_FD_97039 | JGI IMG/M metagenome (GOLD analysis project Ga0058701, IMG submission 97039) | Agave microbial communities from Guanajuato, Mexico - Or.Ma.e | ecosystem: Host-associated > Plants > Phyllosphere > Phylloplane/Leaf | place: Guanajuato, Mexico | collected 2012-06-04 | reverse complement strand
ATTCAAGAGATCAATGATTTTTGCCTCTTTTTTTTTTTTTTTTTTTGGGTTGGGCCGGGGGGGGGGGGGGAGGATTGTTTTTTTTTGTGTTTTTTTTTTTTTTTTTTTTTTATTTTTTAAAAAAACTTTTTTTTTTTTTTTTTTTTTTAAATTATTGTCTTGAGCTGATGGTGAGATAGCAAATATTTCAATTATATCAATTCCTAACGTTCTTTTTGCTAGTTTCCGAAGCGATCGAACTTTTCTCTCACTGCAAATTTCATGACAGAACAGAAATTGAGAAAGGGGAAATCTGATTTGCTTTTTATTCCTGACTTCCTTCCCTTAATAAAGAGGCTTTTAATCGCTCGGTAGGCGACTGGGCGAGAGAGCAAAAACCTCGTGTGAGATTCAAGACACAAGACCTCTCATTTAGCCTGAATTCTTATGCGCTATAGGAAGTAGGCTTAAGCGGCGATTGGCCGGAAGCAGGGGATATTGTCTTTTTGAGTAGCATGCATTCATGATAGGCGATTAAGCGCTTTAAGATAATAAACTTTGGTGCATCGCCGAAAGGACAAAAATGTAGAGGAAATGTTTTTTTTTTTCGGGAAAACGCCAGGTATCTTGCGACAAATCGAGACCCCTCAGACCAGATAATTGTGGGCTTTTCCAAAATATTTTCTTTGAATTCAGAGATTGTTGCAGTGTAATCCAATAAATATTGCCTTGGTCCCCTGGAATAAAAAGGAGGGGTATCAGATGTCCTCGGTAAGAACTTACGTTGATCAGCTGATACGATAGGCAACCAGACTTACACCGTTGCCTGCCCTAGTCTGAAACACTCGCGAAATATCAACTGCACGCTACTCTGTGTCAAATATCAGTGTGATAATTCCGAAACTAAACGCTCTAGCTACCCAAACTCTGCATTCACTTTGAATTTAAGTCCTTTTGAGATTCATGGTACCCACGTTAATCTTTCCATCTGTCATATATTGTCACTCGGTCTAAATTTCCTTACTTGATTTTTTACGATTATCCGTATCTAGCCCAGCTTTGTTTGTCATGTTTTATTCATACTTATCTCGGACCTTAAATTCTATCACTGGATTCTTATATAATACAAAATCTCTCAGGCCTAATCCGAGTACCATATAATCAACCGTATTCTAAATGCTCGTATTTTTTACTGTTGTCGTTGTGTTTTAGGTGGTGCCATGGGGTATTCGAAAACTGATTAACTGGATTAAAATGGAATACGACAACCCTCCGGTCTTCATTACAGAAAATGGATACTCAGACGACGGCCAGCTTGATGACAAAGAACGAGTCGAATATTTTAGGGTAAGAATTTAATGCACTTTCAGAATACACAGGGTTCGAATCAAAACTAAGTCTGATAATGTCAAGAAATTTTTGGTTAGTCAGCAGTCATTTTGATTTCTCGGTGATTTTTTCACGACAATGATTGTAAATAATTGAAAGATCTCCCATTCAATTTTTCTTTTTTTTTTCGTAGCTTCTCGGTCTGAAACTTCTTCACAGCAATCTCGAATGATAAGTCGCGTTAAATAAAAACTTCGATATCTGTTTGCAGAAATTTTCATCGGGAAACCGTAATTATTATTATCATTATTTTTTTTATAGCGGGGCGTAGCATTTTCTCTTTTCCAAATACAAGTTTATCGTTTAGCATTTGTTATTGCGGTACAATTTAAGAAGCGTTACGTCAACTCTTTTTTCCGGGTGGAAAATTCAGAGGATAGTGTTTTCGTAACACTCCAGTAACTGTACTCCATGTCTGAATTCAAGTATTGGCTGCATTATTGAGACCAGAAACACTATGGTCATTTACAAAGAATGAAACAGATCTGAAAGAGCTATAATCATTTGTTTTCCCTGTGCGGGAATAAGATCAGAGATCATTCAAGAAAATGATAGACTATATTTGTTTCGAAGGGATTGTTTTAAAAGAATTGGCCCTTGGACTTCGTTATTGGCTTTCTTTGATTGAAAGCCTGATCTCTCGTTTTTGTTCCAGAGTTACTTGTCGGAGGTGCTTAATGCAATGTACAACTACAAATGTAACGTGATCGGATACTCTGCTTGGAGCCTCATGGATAACTTTGAGTGGAGTCAAGGGTACAGGTAAGACTAGATACCACAGCAAATCGTGTAACGCTGCACGGGTAGGTACCGATGCGCGGCCGCTCCTTTGCCTAGTTTCTGATGTAACACCATCGATGTATTAGCATATGCATGCATGAATCGAAAAAATCCTCTTGCAGCAGAGCTATAAATCGATACTAAAAACTCAGGTTCACAGGTCACTAATAAAACGGACCCTAAAACATCGATCAATCGAGATAACTTCCAAAACCACAAAAGCGATCGGATGTTTGCCTGTTTTTGCAAAGGCCGAGGGAAGTCTCTGGGATATTTCCATTACAGTATCGGTTTGACGGATTGACAATTTCTCAATTGCAATCGCAAGAGGTCTCGTGCAGTAAAAATGAAAATAACTTGTGTGATCGATTGTACAGGAGAGTCGACTTGACGTTATTCTTCCAAGGCGGTAATAGTTCAGAAGTCGTTTCACAAGGTGTAACTTACATAATCTGTACCTTGGAGATATAAAGTCGTACACGAGTCTTAGTATCTGTTAGCTGAATAAATAAGATACAGCGCGTGAGAATTTACTGCGGTGGGCTAATTTACCACCACTGGATTCTGTCGATACTTGAAATTCGGGGTTTTTCGCCAAGATTCATCTCTTGGTTTCTTACCGTAACTCCCTGTCCCTATGCACCACAGAAGCCCCTTAATTGGCGTGAAATGTCGATGATGGACAGGACTACCAGTGAGTCACTTTTATCACTTTTGGTCTCTTAAATAATTTTGGTCCCTATTTGCCACTTTTTCGTAAATTTTGTATCGTTTTGTCGCCATTTTGAAGATCTTTTTTGGCAGCCTCATTCGTAGAGACATTGTTTTTGCGTGGACGTATGATCCTCAAATATAATCGCTAATTCGCGGCCTGCCCTCGCGCCGAAGAGCATTGTAAGTTACGCCTTCCCCTTTAATCTCCCGGGTGTAAGCTGTCGCCTCTCACGGTCCGTTTACAATCGACAAATGGAGCAGCAGACATCGGTTCTAACCATTTTTAGTCTCCCTCACTCAGATCCAATCGTCCAATGAAAGATCATATTTTTAAAAAATGGTTCTTAAAATAAAAATAAAATAAAAAATAATATTAAAAAAAAAACAAGGAATAAATAACCTTTGCCTTTTCATAGATTTTCAGCCAAAAACTTTTTGTTGAATTTTTAACGCTTTTTAGTTTGGAATTATTCAAGAGGAACTAGAAATGATGTTTACCGTCGTCGGTTGCTCTTTTCGTCGATTTATCGTGTCAAAAAGTGGAATAGAAAATGTGCGCCTTCCCCTCCAACCTCCCAGCCGCGAACGGCCCCCTCTTCCGGTCCGCTTTAAATCGACGAATTGAACAACACACACCGGTTTTAATCATTTTTTGCTTCCCTCAATCAAATCCAATCGTCAAAAAATAAAAATCCCATAAAAAGAATTTGGGCCAAAACAATGAAGGGGAAAAAAAACTTTGCCTTTTTCGAAATTTTAGCTGATTTTTTTTAAATAAAATTTTTAACGTTTGATGGTTGGAATTGTTTCAGGGTAACTAACAATTGCTTTTACCATCGGCTGTTGCCCGCATAGTTCATTTATCACACCTAAATTGAAATTTAAAATCTCTACCCCAGAACCGTCCGAGCACATGATTGAGCTTAGTTCGTGGTCTCAGTATTTTTCATAGTGGGGTATTTATATCGCTGGTATTTTTTTTCCGAGCACTATATACTTCAGTGTAAATATAGCCCTATAAGCCTAATAAATCGGAAGGAATACGGCACTTTCCACGATTCCCCTTTCGATGGGACCCAGACGCAAGCCATCCATCATTTTTCGTCGAAACAAAAATGAGTAGCATCTGGTTGCGCTGAGTTATTGATATATTTTTTAATACACCTAGACTTGCATTGTTGGTATAATGTCACTTTTGGGTCACGATTCGAAAATTTGTCGTCACTTTGGTCTGGCTAAAATGTCACTTGAGTCACTTTTTTGGAGATAAAACTTACCTTGCAGCCCTTATGATGGATGAAAAGTTACCCTTTTCTGATCTGCGTAGGTCTCGAAAGAAAATAACCAGAAGTTGTAGCAAAGTGTCGCTACACAAGATTTGGGTGCTCCTGTCGACTTAGTGAAAAGAGACGTTATTGGACTATTTCCCGTCATCTACACCCAATCAGATGTCTTTTACAAAGACGCTTCCACTACGTAAATAGTGCATACCGATATTACGCAAGTTCCCACATCCTCGTCTTTAAACTGATTTCGAATTATATCACTCCTAGCTCTTAGTTACCCGGTCACTGGACTCGTGTTCTACAACATTAGATGCAGAAGACCTAAAATATATTTGTATAGCCTTGATAAAATGGACCTCCTAAATTGTATAAATTCCTTTCCAAGGCTATCCGCACGCTTTTTGAAATGCCGAATCTCTTTGGTAAAAATTGAAGAGCTCCCTGTAATTGTATGACAATCGAAATGAACTACGAGCTTTTCGGTTGGTGAACTGCCTGAAGCTGGTCTTGGCTGACACCTTGTCAAGAATGAGGCGATGTTTGAGATGCGTAACCTCCTTTCAAAATAAGGGCAGCGTTGTTTTCACGAGGCACATTTTTGTATGTGTATAGTGTACTTGTTCGTGGTAAACTCAGTTCATAACTTCTAGTAAGTTAAATTTATAATCTGAGATTACTCTCGTTGGAAGAGCTGGATATATCAGAGTCTTAGTTAGACGGTACTGCATCAGGGAGGTGAAGCTTTTAAGTCGAACCTCGTGTCTGTCATTTCCGATTATCTTATGTCGAGACTGTCGAAAAGTGTTTACAAAACAGAAATGATATTTATTACTTTTTTTGCATCAATCCCTTACATTTAACTTGCCCCGGAGCATCGTTTGGAGATGAAAAATATGTATAGTCATTATTTATGAAAAATTTTAAAACATATGTTACCAGTCCGTAGATGACATTGCACGTGTCGTGAAACTCGGGGAAATCACAGGAAGAAAAGCGTTTTAAGCAAATTTTTCGTTTCGACACCTACTTATGTAACATCCATACTTTAACATCTGCATATTCTTCTTAATGGTATAAAAACATGGGTCCGGAATGAGACAGCATTTAGTTTTGGAACATTTTTCAATTCTGAAGATGTCATCTCGATTCAATAGGATAGTTCTTATCTTAGATAACTTCAGAATTCGCCCAAACTATACACCGTAATTTTTAAACAGAGCGGAAACCCCGTTATATTTCACTTATATTTTTCATTAAATCATTAAATTTGTTGTGTTTTCAGAGTGAAATTCGGACTATACCATGTAAACTTCACTGATCCAGCTCGTACTAGAACCCCGAAATCTTCGGTGGCCTTCTTCCGGGAGCTCACTAAAACCCGCCGGATACCTGATTCAAAAACCGATGAACACCTTGCAGAAAACTTGGTGGGGGACGTCTGAAACCCAAAGGTTCTGTCTTCTCATGAATGCTGACTTCCGTTCAAAGTAGACTCTTTTCCGTTGCTGTTGTTTGTATGTTTTATGCAAGGCTATGACTAGATTTTCTTTTATTTTTCAACTAGATGAAAAAGAAACGCAGTAGGCACCATGCCTAAAGAATAATAAACTTGATTTTTTCTTGTAGGTTATTTAATTTGAACTTCCTTCCTACCAATTTCTCTGTAGGGGAGCATCCTTTTTCGTAGAAGACGAACATAAATATTAAAATGTTTTGCGTAGAATAATTTAGCTAGACTCCAAGCGTTGGTTCTGTATCTAAATCCCGCATTTTCAGCAGTTGCTCATTAGAACGTCCGTAATCTTCTTAGAATCCTATAAAGGATAAATTTGAAGTTCCGCACCTAATTCATGTTCCCTCCTTTGTTTCTCACCAAGCATTCCCGAAAAGTTTTACCGATATCCCAGGTGTAAAGACCTCCCTTGGTGATGAGAGCAGATGCATTCTACGGACAATCTTGTTAACTTGCGAACGCATGTCAAGATGTCCACCGGATGTTCGGGGCTCAGGGCGTAGGGTTATTAACAGGTTATGTAAGCCTTACAAGTGTTATATCAATATGCCATGTGCATATTAAGTTTAGTTGAGCAGTTAGGTGCTTCATGGGCCAGGCTCTAGCCTAGGTCTTGGCCAAAATGAAAAGTTACGTCGAAACATCTGGCCTTCGGATTAAGTTTATGTAATCTGTCGAACTTGGTCCTCCAACTCTGTCACGATTTGTATTTTTGAATGCAAGGCCCTGTTAGTTTTGAGATCGTTGAAACACTGAGATATCTGTAACGCGCGATTTTTTGTCACGAGTCGAGAACTTTGTCGCGATACGATAGGGAATTGTATAATGATAGGGGGAGGTCAAGCAGATATTTACAAAGTTTCACATTTTAGGACTTTGTGCGTTATCAATATCCATGCTCTAAAAATGTGACACGTTCCTGACACAACAGACCGATTTTTTCTGACTCCGTTAAGTAATGATGCAATTTACTTTCTTGTGCAGTGTTTGACGAAATGAGTCGATTTACATCCTCTTTTAGCGAGTAAAATGGAGGAAAAAACTCTTCATAGATAACATATTTCTGAAAAGAAAAACTGCGTTCAGATACATCGTAAAATATTTTACTCGTTTAGTATTCACCTACAGTAAAAAGATGCCCCCGAGGAAATTTCAAGGCGCGACTGTGCTGAAGTTCACTTTATTTGGAAGTTGTTGAACATAGGGAATTTTTTTTTCTTTTTCTTTCTTCTCAGTCAGTAGAGAAACTATTGAGTACCGTTACCATATTAACCTTCCTAAGTTTGAAAATGAGTTACGCGGGTTATCATCTTTTTGTATACGCTCTTCCATTGAAAAATGACGCGAGAGAGTTCAAAAGATTAAACACGCAGAATCAGAAATGTTTCCATCCGATTCAGAGACTTCCGCCCGCAAGAGAACCTCGCTTGCGATCTTTTCCCGCACTCTCAGGTTTGACCCAGTGGTAACACATTTGTTGTGTTGCCCAGTTAGAAATCTTCTCGGCGCAGGTAGAGAGGGTATTATCAGAACCAAACCTAACCTAAGACAACAGTTTGCCTCGCAAGTAAGGTAGCATCAAACACCTACCACAAGTATAGTAACTTACCCAATCCAGAATGAATCCAACCTGACCCTACCCAATATGAGTCAGCCCTACCTATTCCTTATCATTCGAATTGAAGCCAAATCAATCGAGCGTTAGCTAGTCGAACCTTACGTAAGCTAGTCCAATCTAACGTAACTCAATCCATTCTTACTGAACCTAATTAATCCTAATCCTAAGCTGGCTAGTTCAACACAATCTTGAAGAAGCCAAAAGCGAGCGAAGCATCTGAAATGATTTCCGGATCAGTAAGTATATAAATAATTAACAAGCGAGTTTGGGACCGTAATTTTTGAATGTGGTATATCCTCTTTTATTTGTTTCACCAAGGTTTTATCTCTCATTACATTTTTAGCCTTGGTGTCACGAGCCTCAAGCTTGATGTTTGACGAGGTGTATGTTCAAATGTGCAGCATCACACTTAGCGACCGTTACGTTTACCTTATGGTTGAGTGAGGTTCTGTACCTTGTGCCTAGCGCTGAGGCGAATAGAGGGACACAAGGAATGGAAAATGGAACCTCTCAAATTTACGTTGTTGTGCAGATTTTGTGGATATTATTAGGTTGAGGCTACGTTGGGGCACAGGCACGTGTTCCATTGTCAAGGTCGAGGGGAGGTGGTAAACCTGACAGGAAAGAAAGTGAGAACCTGCAACCGGTGTGGTACAGTTGGCTACCCTGCGGCGCCGCGCGGCAGGAATGGTAGGGAGGGGTACCCTGTGCCAGGGTTGTCTGTCTGCCAAGGAATATTTCATTTCACTTTCCTTTTTTACGCTTCGAGTGCGATCAACAGGTCGAATAAAAGACCGGAAGCTCGTTCGCATCGCACTTTTATAATTAGATAAAACAATCGAGTTTTTAATTGATGAGATTATAGATCAGCCCTCTCTTATTTCGGGATTCATTAGGTCAATTTTCATTAACTTATCTATTTTTAATAGGACGTCGGGTGGCCCTTGCCCTCGGATTTGAGATTTTTTCATTCAAAAATTTTGGGTTATCTATGGAAAGTTGATTAGAATTTGATTATGTAGCTTTTATCAGTATAGTTTTATTGAAAGCTTGAACCCGGGGTGTCATGTGGTTTCTACGAAACACTGTTTCCCCGATAGTGCGCCGCGAACACAGGTTAGCCGTTATCTGTATTTTCCCCTCCTTTTCCCTTTCTAATTAATTTTGTATTCTCCTTTCACGCTCCATTTCATAGACCATTTCTCACTTCTCCTTCCTTTCGTACTTTTCTCTTTTACCTTTTTAATCAATTTTCCTACCGCTAGTTTTTCCCACCATTTCTGCCGTCGCATTCAAACTTATATCCTGGTTGTTTTCCGACCTCTCTGTATGGGGTGGATCAAGTCCCATTCGTGTCTCCGCTTTCAACTGCTTCGCGCGTGACGCTACGAGCCAGCCGTGACTGCCTCACTAAAGCTGTCGGCACCAAGTGCAAATATTTTCTTTCATTCCGCTTTGTCGCCGCCGCGACAAGCCCCCGGTTTCATTGAAGACAACTGCACCATCGTTATGAAAAACTTCTCATAAAGATTTTATGTAATTTTGATTGCGTAATTCGCCGAGGAGAACTACGCAGCTATACAAAGATTTGGATTAAAGATTCTAAGGGATTCACTGATTAGGAGACATAGTTACGTGATGGATTAATATGAATGGTGGTCGACATATGCCCAGCCACGAGGCCGCGTCGCGCGGTGGCCGCTCGCACAAGTGCCCTAGTCCAACCACGCATGCCTCACGTAAGCTGTCTTATTTTAAGTCTCTTAGGAGTACGCTTTAGTGCGTAATCCAGGAATGAATACTCGTCCCCTTACTTTTTACGATAAAATTCTCGGATTTTTATTTAAAATTATAAACTGCTTTTTCAATTTTTTGAGTTAATTATCCCCCACAATGCTATTCATATTTCTTTGCTCACGTAACGAAAAGTTTAACTCAGTATCCATTTTTTTTTGTAGATCTCATACAGCTGACTTTGAACTTTCTGCATACGAATAACTGGTCTTAATTTTAAGTGGTTTTTTTTAGATCTTTATTTATTTGATTTTGAACCTTCTGTATACGAAAAACTGATCTTCATATTCAGTGTAAGTTTTAATTTTTTTATGTAACTTAAGACAAGCCAAAACCCAAAATAAACAAAAAAAGAAAAAGATCAATTTGAAATAAAAAGGAAAACAAAAAACAAACCCTAAGAATTTTCACTTTCAGTGCTTTTAGCGCAGAAAATTATGTTTGACGTCGGGAGTATTCTAAAAGGAGCAATGCTGCCTAATCTTAATAAACTCTTCCAGGTGTGAGATTAATGTATTTAAGATTAATTTCGTTTGATTTTGGAATTGCCCGCCTGCCTTTCGGGAGAAGGGCTTTTTTTTTCTTCTTCTCGCGACTTTGAAACAAAAGATTACCATCAATTTGGGAAGGTGGCCTTGTATTACTATTTACATTCTACTCTGGTTTAATATTCTATTGAATTATGAGGATTGACATCATACTGTGACCGCGAGGTTAGGTTACGTCATGTGCCTTTGTGCCTTGCCGACACGACCTAGCAACGGAAGTACGAACAGTACGGAAGGTAGCACACGCAAGGTGGACGATTCCACCTTTACAGTGCAGTCCTACACCTCGAAATAGTTGAATCCTCGATACGCGCCTCGTTCTGCCCACCTTATATTTCCTTCCGCCCTAACGATTTATCGAAGTCTTCCTCGATCGGTCGAATGGGCCCCCGGAAGATGACACATCCGGATGATTGACTCCTGAAGCATTCATCCGGCTGATATGTCAGCGCCTCGCACGATGATGCCCGCATTCGAACGGGCGATATGGTGACCACTCAACGATCCGACACAAGAAAGCCTTGCTTCGCTTGCTGTTTGGTCTGTTCTTTGGGTGGGCGGAGCGAAGCGTGCGTGAAGCGTGCCTAAAGGATTTTCTGTAACCCCCCTCTTTCCCTCCAGTTTTGCGACGGTGTTTGTTCCGCATTACTTTTGTCCGGTAAGCGGAGGTATTACTTCGAGTTACTTCAGCTCGAAACCTGTTGAGCTGTCAGATTTTGGATGGGATAATTCACACATAAATTTACTTTCTTGTGTCATTGCCGTAACGATCCCTTATAACACTAAAAGTATTTTAAATACATAAAGCACGTTCATGGAAGCATTTTTTCTTTATTAGGGTGCTTGTCTGCTATGGAAAGTTCTCTAAATCAAAAATGTTATGCT
>Ga0058701_10005539_pt1 | contig 10506 bp, 7 predicted proteins | sample AgamicOrMae_FD_97039 | JGI IMG/M metagenome (GOLD analysis project Ga0058701, IMG submission 97039) | Agave microbial communities from Guanajuato, Mexico - Or.Ma.e | ecosystem: Host-associated > Plants > Phyllosphere > Phylloplane/Leaf | place: Guanajuato, Mexico | collected 2012-06-04 | reverse complement strand
TCTGGTACGGTCCCGTGACATAGGGGCGAGGGGGGGTAAAAAATGGCCAAAATTTGCGTGACGTACTTTATGGATGACCCCTAAGCAACGTTCAATAAATTTGAGGTAGGATTTTATTCCTCATCGGTTCCACTCTTGCGGTAGCTAAGCCACGCGGGGCGAGCGGGAGGGGTAGATGTCATATGCGCCAAAAGCCACAAGCGCCAACGCCGCAAGCGCCAATCCGTAACCGCCAAACGAGAAAAGTCGCAAACGCCAAAAGTCTTAACCGCAATACTAACCTAACCCAACCTAACTTAACCTAACTTAGCTTAACCTAACTTGACCTAACCTAACCTATACGAACATTGGCGTTTGCGACTTTTCTCGTTTGGTGGTTACGGACTGGCGCTTGCGGCATTGGCGCTTATGGTTTTTGGCGCTATCGAATGCCCCCCGAGCGGGAGAAGATACGGTACCTACCTTATATCAACCTAAGGTAAGCTTAACGATCACCAAGCCTCATGAAGCTTGCTTCTCGGCTAGAGGCTTCTGCCGATAAGAAATAAGCAGCATCTGGCTCAGCCGTGATCAGTAGAAATGAAACACCTGTTTTAGGGATTTCTCGCCTATTTTTTTGCGTATGAAATAAAGAGGGGGGGAACAAACTTTGATTATTTTTGAGGTAGACCATGTACACTATGGCCATATTATTATTCAAACGGCGAGAGCTTGCGATTGATGCGGCTGAACATAGGTCTACCTAGAAAAATAAAAGAGTTGTACGTATTTTGGTTATTTCTCGAGAGAGACCTATGTTTAGTCACATCGTTCAAAAGGTCAAGGTGAGAGCTTACAATTGACGTGGCTTAACTTGGGTCTAAGAAAATAAGTAAATTACGTACTACCCCCGCTTTATTTTCACACCCTAAACAGGTAACAACTCCCTAACACAAGTGTTTCGTTTAAACTGTGAACCAAGACGCAGAGAAGCGAGGCACTAAGCACCTTTCTAGATCAAACATAAGTTTAATAAACCTCGCCGTCGTTAGCCCATGCGCGTATCTGATCGTAATCCTCGCATTTAAGCCAAAAGGGCATCGCTGGCTAAAATTCGAGTTAGATCGGTTTTGAACGGTATCGATAAAACCCTCACCTTATTCTGAGTCAACTATTTCTTCTTTGAGCTGAACTAAGTTGGAACACAGAGGTGAAGCAACTTAAGAATTGATATGCAGGGTGCACATCTTCCCCTATTAGAGATAGCTTCATCTTACAGAGAGTACCGGAAGGTGAAGCCATGTATTAGGTCAACGTGGAGGAGCATTTACTGAGGCGCATACCTGCGCTTGCGAGAGAGAAAAAAATGCACTAGAGTGCGTAAGTTGGGTAGGCAAGTGGATGGACAGGCAAGCTCACTGTCATTTTCCTGGGTTTCATTATAGTAAGATTTTGCTCCTCTTTTCGTCGCACTTCTCTCGTCTACCCTTTCTCAGGAATAAAACTCTTCTTGGAAGTACTTATACACAGTAAAAATAATAACCCCGGCTTTGGGAGTCCCATACTTGTTTTAGATAATGGTAAAACTGGGGAAGAGCGTAATTTCACTCTTAGCAAGAACCAGTCAAAGGTTATCCAGTGACCCAGGTGCCACTTGAAAATTCAGTGGAATCCCACTGGAAATTCAGTGAAATTCCACGGGAAACCAGTGAAAATTAACTGGAAACCGGTTAAACTTCACTGAATGACCAGTGCCACGGCACTGAAATTCCCAGTTGCGCCTGGGTCACTGGGGCTTGCTAAGCGTGTTGGTTATTTTGAAGTTAAACCTTTAACAACTAAATCAATGAAAAAGGTCTCGTCGAGATCTCTCAATTGATATGGTTTAAGGGATGTTCAAAAATAGCCACACTAAACTCTTCCTATGTTTTAACTTCATACCTAAAACATAGGTAGGCCTACGTGACTACCTATAATAGGGGTTACTTCCTACTGTGTAGTCCAATGTACAAGAGTCCTTTAGTGTTTTAACTGGTCTCAGACTAGACTTGATTCATTATGTACAGGAAACGTGCTTGAATACTTGAAGCTAAAATCAATAAACAGAAGACTTTTTTTAATGAAGCCGGCCATGGATCTTTACCCCGTTTGTGAATCACTGCCAGAAAAGAACTTGTCCTGTAAATCTAGGTTAGTTGACATGGGTCTCCTGGTTGATGCTGCATCAACCAAAGCTTGATATTCACCTTGGGACAGATATTTACGTGCATCAGAATAGTTCTATCTTTGAACTCCGCAGCTAGAGAGCAATCCAGAACATAACGACATGCTAAGCTATCTCTGTTATTTCTCGAGTTAACCGCGGTTAACTAAGACTAAAGCGCGAAATCTGGCAACACTGTTTCCGACGGCAGCAGTCTCGAGGGGAGATAAAGGAAAGATAGCACAAAGAGTGTGATATGTAACCTTTAAAATTTACTTTATATTGGTGACAGATTATTCTAGTTTGTCTGGAACAATCTGGCAAACTTCACCTTGGAGTAACTTAATTATACTTCGATGAGCTTCGTCAGGACTACAATGTCAATGTGCCGTTAATTCAAGGCGTAAGACGTGGGTGTCCAGTGAGCACAGAGCACAAACACGTCATATCTATTTTCACCCAAGTTAAAATAAGCCCTTTACCTCATTTCACATCCCAACGATTTTTGGCATTACACGACACTGGCCTGTAATCCTACAAGCAAGCGCTCCGAATAATTCCATTTATCGATGACTGAAAAGAGGTAGTTTCTAAAATCCTTCGGGTCGCTATCATAAACGCCAAATTTCAAATCCGCCAACGCCGCTACAACCAATGTTCAAAACCGCTAAACTTCAAATCCGCCAACGCCGCTACCAACCTAACCTAGCCTTACCTAACCTAACCTTTGACTTTGGCGGTTATGATTATTGGCGCTACTGGCGGGTAAGGCAATGGCGGTTTGGAAATTTGGCGTTTGTGAGTGCCGCCCAGCCCTCCCAATAAAATTCACTCGTTTACCATTTAAATTGTTGCATTTTCCACACATTGTTTTCATCTTTTTGTCCGCTAGCCGAGCGGAGAGACAGATGAGCAAGATACACAACACAATCCAATTTATCTTAACCCATCGGTTGCAACACGGAAAAAAATGACTTTTGTTGCATCAACAAAACGTTTTGTTAACATTTTACGAGGTGACTATTCCCACGCTGCCCCATTTAAAATGTATTAGGTTGGTTTCTGTGCGTTCAAGTCACTTCCCATTCAAAATGCATTGGGTTGGTTTCCGTGCGTTCAAGTCCTCCTTCGTCATTCCTTCCTTTCGACATAGGCGTGCGAATAGAACTGACCAATATATTATATTATGGTCATGCCTATTCGCCCGTCGGCGAAAATACATGGAGACTTGAACGCACGTAATGCACTTTAAATGGGAGGTGACTTGAACGCACGGAAACCAACCTAATACATTGTATACAGGGCTGGTGGGCAAATAGCCACTTTCATATTATATTGGTCGTGACTATTCGCCCGTCGGCGAAAATACATGGAGACTTGAACGCACGTAATGCATTTTAAATGGGAGGTGACATACGCACGGAACCCAACCTAATACATTTCACATGGGGGTGGTAGGCGAATAGCCACTTCCTTTTTTCTTTGAGTTTAACAAGCCTCAACACACCAGGATTGTTGTAGTCAATTATTGTTATAACAACAATATTGATAGTTATTACAGCAATTGCAGTTGTCTCCGTAACAATTGAAATCGTCACCACAGCAACCCTGGTTTCCTGAGGCTATATTTAGACAAAAAGCTTCGTTCAGGCAACAAAGTCTTTTTTTTTTCTGTGCAAGCCCTGCGCTTGCTTCTCGGTGACAGTACTTGCCGCCGAGAAGGAACGCAGCATAACGCCGAGCGCTGCGATAGCAAAGCAAGATATAAGGTACGCGACCCAAGTTAACCTGGGCATCTGTTAGTTGATAAAAAAAAGGGGGAACAAAAAATACCTGGTAACAGGTCATGCTTACCCCGTTCAGATTTCACCTCATTTTCCCACCTTCGGAACCTAATTTCGACGTTCAAAGCACTCGACTATTCCTGGCACAATGTTGGCTTAACCTAACCTAAGTTAGGTTAGGTTATCCTTAGTCAACTTATCTCGATTAACACAGCCTACCTTGGTTTCACTTGCATTAAACTCACCTTGGCGTTGGTATGACATTAATCCTAAAAATGTGATAAAATTTTATCGCACCTTTGGCAGTCAAACAATCCAGCCTTGATATGCACAAAGTAAGATCGGCATTTATAAAGAGATTTCTTTGAGATTGAAGCAAGCCAAATACGTCACTTATCCTTGCTAAAGTATTTAAAAGTAACCTAATTAGCGAACGAAAATTTGAATTTCTTCCTACACAGTTTGTCATCATGCAAAACATAATGAGGCAAGGATTACCTAAAACCTATCATCACTACGCCTGATGCTGCTTAATTATTGGTAGAACTACTGCCGCCGAGAAGTAAGCAGCATCAGGCTTGGCGAAAGCCGAAAGGAGCGGCAACGCAGGGAGGTACAAATATCTAACCAAACCCCTACGCGGATAGTTTAAATGACATGGTTGGCGTTAATTCTTAAAATATGGCCCAACCTGAATGCCGGGAAGAACAAAAAATCAAATTGTGAAATGAACATATGGCCTGACTCTTCTACCAAGAGTACGAACCGTGTTTCTTCTAAAAATTGTTTGAGCGCCTTACGGAACGGCTATAGGCAACCGCAATTCTTCCGTGTGATGCAAGTTGCCTATACACGCATTTACCGGGGGCTCTCAGAGATGTGTTACATGATATGCAAACGCGATGTCGAAAACGCGTCTTTTAGGGCCCAAATGCCTTAAAGTAGTTTTACTAGACTTACATTCGCGAAGCTAACAACTGTTTAACAGAAATCCTGTATGCACGCATGGGAAGTACAAGGTGACGAAGTAGCCTTAACTAACCTAACTCATTAAGATACAGATTGTAAATTATTTTCATCACGCAACGAAATGTTGAACCAGAGAAGATTGCAGGAGGTAAAAAATGCAATCCTTAAACTCAGATAACGGTCGAATGCTCTCTTACCTCCTTCAGCTGAAATCAGATTTAAAACTCCGGGGTAACTTTGCACACACGCTCCGGGTTGATCGAAATTTTCCTTTTAAGGTAGTAGGAGGGAGCTTGGTCGAATAATCAGAATCGCTTAAAATTTCTGTGGCATCCTTTTCAAGACACGCCGAATCAATTTGTCCCTAGAAAACCCACTGTCACCGAGCTTGATTTTGAAATAAACGGGATTGAATTATACATTGTTCTTATGGGAAAACGCACATGCTTGCTTTTGTTTATGCGATTTTTTAGGTTTACGCTATGTTTGAAAAATCAGAATTTCTTTAAAAACAAAATCTAAGCTCTTTTCAAGGAGAAAAACAAGTAGAAAAAAATAAAATGTGGGTGTCACCGATAAGATAACGACAATTACTAGTTTTAAAAAGCTTGTTTTAGCCATATTTTCGTAAAATTTGCGTTTTGCGGGTATTTGAGAATCGAGAACTCGTCCACAAGCAAGATAAGGGCAAATATTATGACCTTAAATGATAATATAGACCCTTCGTAACACATCGCACACAAAAAATTTCAAGGGTTTCGAAGCAACATTTTTTTACCCGTCCCGCGGATCGGGCCGGACGCGAGTCTGCTACATAAAGGTTTATTTCACTTTTAAAAGAACAAAATTCACTCGGAAGAATAACTCGGATAATGAATTGAACAAATACCTCGACGAATACTCTCTAAAGAAACGATAAAATTTTAGGTACACACCTTGCGTTGTCCTTCTGAACATTTTCGTTAAAAATGACTACGCGAACAGTAAAGGGCAATTGATTAACGTGTTCATAAAGAGTTGTGATTTATTTCTAAAGGAGCCGAGATACTGACAAACAAATCCAGACTATTCTCACCTTTGAATATAGTCTTGTTCCATGGTTGTAGCATAAATAGCGAAGAATGTGATGATAAATGGTGAGGCATTAATCGAAATGAACTGTATACTTCAAGACGGTCTTTTGTGGCTGAAATACGTATGTGAGATAGATGTTCCCGAAGTAAACTTTAACTCCGGTTTTGAGCGATCGATGAGCTGACATACAAGTCCGGCAAAATTAAATCTTCTATAAATAAGTCTCTACCAGGGCGGAAAATCGGAGCATATAAACTGCACCGTAAAAAAGGTCTGATTTGGGTAGCATAAGGACTTTTCTGGGTATGAGAAACGGGTACAGCACGTGTTCGGGTACGTGGTAAAGATGAACCGATGGTCAAACGAACGAGCAATAAGGGAGTTTCCGTTAACGCGACTAAAAAACTATCCGTTTTAAAGTGTTGCATATTCTACCTTGAGTTGTTTCTATCATGGATCACATTTCCATTACAATTTGAGTATACACGACAGGCAACTAATGAGTGACCTAGTTTAGGTGCATTGTAACTCCCAATGCTATCGCTCGATACCTAAAATACGTACTTTGAACGATACAAGTGGCGCGCACCTGTTACGTATACAACGCTAACTTGTTAGTCACATGACAACCAGTCCAGCTTACGTGTAAGCTAAATGTTACCTAAAGGACCATTTGTAGATAATGTTTCAAAAATCACGGTTTGTAGGTGAATTTTCAAAATAGTGTTAGCTTTTTCAATTAATCGAAAGAAAAGAATATGGTGGTTTTTATCACAAAAATAATTTTAGTAATCATATACACTATTAAAATGCCTAACTCTAATATTGAAAGACCTCATAGGTAAAACCTTCAAAAGCAAGGTTGATTGCTCAATTCTTGTTTTCAGCATTTCGTCACCAAGACGAAGGGGGTTTAAGGAAAGAGGTACTTAACATGCGTTATCCTAACATAGCGATAGACAAGCATGATGCCGCTCACTTCTCGGTGACTGCAACCGAGAAGCATTGGGCTTGGTGACAGTCGAGTCGACAGGCAACGAAGCGAGGCACCGAGCAGGCGACCTAACCATACCATACATAGGTAAACATAACCTAGAACACACTGTTACATGCAATTAATCTTATGATATAAAAGATTGAAATATGATGAAATACAGAGGTAGCAGACCTAATCCTTAAAGCCGAGTGTGTACCTTAAATAATTACCTAACTCTTCAAAAACATTGCCGCTCAGACAGTGTTTTTGTGTTGAAGAAAGTCAAGCTGTCGTGCAGACATCTTGCCCGTCTTAAAAATTCTCACAAAGCACAGCTTTATTTATTTGTCTAATAATAATTCACACAAAAAACGATACGCCTGTTTTAAGGAGTTCAGTTCTTACCTGTTTTAGAAATTAAAACGGGGGCGGGACGTATTTTGATTACTTTTCAAGATAGAACTTTGTTCAGCCATATAATTCAAAAGGTCTTGGTGAAAGCTTTCCATTGATGTGACTGAACATGGGACTATCTTGAAAAAATTCAAAAATATTTTCGACCCCCATTTTACCTTTTCACCCAAAACATGAAAGAACTCCCCAAAACCACGATTTAGGCTTTTACGGTATTGTATCAATTAATGTACGAGATCTTGATCCCTTCCGGGGAATGGTGAAGGCTGCGGGGCTCGATCGTGGCTGGGAGGCTGAACGTCGGTGGGGAACATCCCGAAACCTTTTTTATGTAGGTGTGCATGAACGCCGAGGCGAAGATGGGGGGGGGCACGATAAATGGGTCACTCGCGGCCCCCGGCACCATGTCAATCAATAGCACCGCAAAGGAGGCGACGAAGCGCCATCTACCGGCGAAATCGGTTCGGCGCCAAGCGGCGCACGGCTGATGCACAGCTGCGGCGCCGCGAGTGCCACCTCGCGGCCGCGCACAGAAGCAGAGCTGGGTAGCGACGGAGTATCGCCACCGGCTATACTCTGTGACCCCTTTGTTGGAGTCTGGCAGCGTACGCTAGGTGGCGTTGCCGTCGGCTTCCCGCTTCACTCTCCCGTACGTGACTCAACATCTCAGTAAGACTGTGCGAGCTCTTAAAACAATTAATTTAAGAGGTGGAAGTCATCTTGATCGGAAATCTTAAGGCGCTGACCGTTCGCACGATCATTAGCGACGCTAACAAAGGCATTGCTTTGGCATTTCGCGCTCATTTGTCAGCCGGGTGCGACGGGGGTACAGATTGCAAGCTCGCATAGCCACGCGGAGGTTAAGGGGGAGAACGATATAAATTATTGATGTAAAGTGATAATCGCATATGTTAGACAACCAGTCCAGTACTATGAAATGTAAACACAGATCTGCAAAGTTGTCAGAATTCGAGAATAAATATTTAACCGTAGTTAAGTCAAGTGCGATCTGAGATAACCTTATAAATAATATAAGTTTTGGATTGCTCTTGAGTTGAGCAATCCAAATACGGGTTGTGTAGTCATCTTAACCCATTTAAAAGTTGGCCGCGTTTAAACTTGACGGAGCGCGAAATCTGGCAACACAGCAGCGCTTCGGTTCCCTTGTTTACATTTTAGTCGTATTGGAGATGTTGTTGATGGTTCCCCCTCTCGCTCCACCTTACTCCTCCCCTTCACTTCCCCCTCTCCCTTCACCTCTCCCTTCCTCTACTCGTGGCTTTGTGAACTAGAAAATCGCCCTTTACCAAGCAGAGCCAGAAAGCGAGAAGTTTCGCGACTGTAGTTGGCTAAATTGCTGTGCTGATAAAAGAGTGAGCGATAAGTAACATTGATTTTTCGATTGGTATAGCCTGACTAAAGCGCTTCATATTACAAGAATAGAGGTCGGGCAGACAAGTAAGCCATTTCTTAAGGGAACCTGTGGGCATGCGAGGAAGCTATCCTCATGCTGAGGGGTTCTTTCATACGTGTCGCACACGAAGACATTTGCATAGGAATGTTTCCATTGCTTTCAATCTTGTACTACAGTAAACAACGATATATTTAGGCCAATTGTACTATACATTACAGAATATTCATGCTATTTGCAAACGGTGTTAATGAAACAGAGCCTATCACGGGTCAAAATTCTCGCTTTTTCAAAATCTTTTTTTTTTCATTATTATTATTTTTTTATGTTATTTTTTTATTCATAGCTACACGTGCTACTTATCCAAGAAATCAGAAATCATCTAAGCTAATATCTAAAAAAGAAATGCTATTTCAAATTTTTAATGGTAAAAAAAAAGTAAAAAAAGGAAATAATTTAAAAAATCGTTCCCAGTCAACGAATGCCAAAAAAAGCTATCTTATAAGAGTAATGACATTCCACGGTCGTTGGAAAATCAACAAAGCGCAAAACAGCTGATTGTGAGTAAGAAATCATGACAACTCTCATGAAAAAATAGAGGAAAAAGAGTTTTGGTCTCATTCCCGTCGAAGACAGCAAAACCATTAGCGGCGCCGGGGAAGGCTTGGGGGAGGAAGAGAGGGAATGGCGAAACCATTTCCGGTTGACCGTCTTGTTGCTCCAACCTCGATCTTAAATATGCTATTTCAACCTTCTGTTGCGAAGCCAAACGAAGAGTGAGGCACAAGCCCCCTCATCTAACTCTTTCGCGTAATAAAACGGGCGCGGTGGTATGACATTCATCTTTAATTATAAATTAATAAAAGGTTAATCCGGGATAGAGCGATCAAGTTGAAACATCAAATCTTCATATAACTAACTCAATCTGATCAGATTTCAAACCAAATCTTCCTGTACCTATTTTCATGGAACCTACCATTAAACCAGGCAAATCTTTTACCTTACCAAACTTCGTCTTTTTACTTCATCCAAATAGTACAACCACGTTGCTAAATTTCAAATTTGCGTTTAACTAATTTCCAAGTACTAAATCCGATGAGGTCGACATCGTTGTCATGCAGAAAAAAAAGCATGAATATGAATCATAACTCAAAGCGGAGGTCCATATTTCTGCTACTGTTACTTAAAAAAAAGGGGGGGGTTGCTTAACTCTCAACAAGTCACTTATGGGAAAGCACAGCGTATTTTTGTAGAATATAATTTGATCCAGTGCTGCCGTACCTATCACTCTAAAATCTCCCCGCCTGTGGCGAGGTTGCGTGTGTCCTTGACCTAAGACTCTCCGTGCCTTTGACCTAATTATATTGAAGTAGTAAAATCCGGCTACAGTGCGTACCCTAGGGATGAACGCTCTGCGCCATAAATACGTGCACGTCATCCACTTGTTAGAATTCTCTGTTGAAGAACAGCATAGGCCAACTGCTGGATAATGGCCTATTCACTCCTAAAACAAAAGCTTTAAGTTCGGGGCTGATCGATTCCGCCTACGCAGCAAAATTTACTTCCCGCAGCGTCATTTACGCCAACTTTCCGGGAATCTACCCGCTGTGCAGGCCGTAGAGGAAATGCCGCAATGTGAAAGTGGAATATCCAGCAGCCCCGTAATGTACGCATTTTTTTACTATTTTTTTTACAG
>Ga0058701_10005538_pt1 | contig 10506 bp, 4 predicted proteins | sample AgamicOrMae_FD_97039 | JGI IMG/M metagenome (GOLD analysis project Ga0058701, IMG submission 97039) | Agave microbial communities from Guanajuato, Mexico - Or.Ma.e | ecosystem: Host-associated > Plants > Phyllosphere > Phylloplane/Leaf | place: Guanajuato, Mexico | collected 2012-06-04 | reverse complement strand
GTCCGGAAAAGCTTGAGAAGCCAGTACATTGTTTAAAGGTTGGCTTTCAGCAATGCGCGGGCTTTTCAAGCATCTCCGAATAACCGTTTCACAAACACAGCCCTCCGAAAACCATGTTTTAGAGCAGGCTGCGAGATAGCATGGTCTTTCCGTGGCGCGGCGAGATACCAGGGTCTTGTCCCGACGCTGTCAGATACCATGCTCTCTTTAGGGACCAGCGAAATATACCCCCAGCTCTACTCGCGACATAGTTGCATTTGTTTCCAGTGGGTAATTCAGTGTGTCACGCTTGAACAGTTATGTGAGCCCTTTTTATTCGTTATTTAATTTTTACATTGGCCAATCGTAGGTTAACGTTCGGTATAAAACTGACAAAAGGAACCCGGAATACTCCTGAGGAAGGCGCTAGCTTTACTTGCTAAAGAGACTTGGCAGAAGGTAGCCTTGTTTTTAATTTAAAACACGGAATATTACAGACTTCCCCTAAAAGAGCCTTTTTTTGAGTCGCGACTTTCAAGCTTTCAAAGCGTATAGAGGATGCCATCTTCCTCTGGTCATTTCAACAAAGGTAAAGGGCCCGGATTCCGGTAGATTGATGATGTTGAGAGTTCACTCGAAAAGAAAAAAAAAGGAATGATGCCTGAGTGTTCCAAACAATTAATTTATCACATGGTTGTGAAATTGCTACGATTAGGAGCAGTCTTTTCTGTTAGAGTGGCAATATTTCATCGCCATGGCATCACTGTGATGAAAAGTCCTCCAGCTTTTTTGTGTGATTTTCTTACAGTGTTATGATTGATTTGGCATTACAACGGTCATGTGTTTTAGACATTTAAAAGGGTGTTGAAAACATAATACCATGTCACAGAGGTCACAAAGATGCTTGAAGCACTATCGGTTCTCACATATTATTACTAAAAAAAAAAGAATTTTCAGTACGTTCTATTTCAGCTAATTAAGATTTTCAAAATATATTATTTATTTGTTTCTTTTTCTTCAAAACCGATAAAATAAAAGTTAGATGTAAATATTTTTTCGCTGGAGATCTGATTTATGTTTCCCGGCTACCATAGGAACTGTTACAAAACCCACTCTGTGACAAATGCGAACTGTTGTATTTTTGTTCTTCCGGCAATCCTCATATGATAATTTTCAGACTATTTATTTTTATTGAGTAGCTTACAAGATTGGGAAGCAATATGAAGTTTTACAGTTTCCATTATCAAAGTGGCGCAGAGAGGCGGGGATGTAAACCTGTAAGATATTCATTTTCAACGCCTCCTTACCAAACATTCGTTGCCTAGCCGTCCAAAATGACTCAGAGGGCACCTATCCAATTTAATGTAACCAATAACGAATCGCTGCTAAGCCCAATTCTTCTTTTGATAATCTGAATAAAGGAGAGAACGGCGTCAAACTTGCTGATAGCCTATCATAGAGGGAGCAAAGTGAGTAATGTGGAAATAATTCAACCCTGTTCATTAGTTTAAATTGTTTTTTAAATGTAAAGGTTTAATGGAGTGCGTAGCACGCGAGAGAGGTACAGAAGTAGATAGCGCAATACTTTAGAAACGGCAAGCCAAAGGCAGGAACACTGGATGGTCCACTCGGCTTTGTGAAAGGAAGTGAAATTGATAAGCATAGATCAAAAAGGCGTCTTTGAAATTAACAAACGTCTTGTTAAATTTTGCAGATTTCTCAACTGAACTCTTACTTTATTTATAATTAGGGTTTCTACTTTATTTGATTTGTTTTAGGCGGACCAGTGAACACAGTCCTAATGACGTCCGGTGATGTTTCCGGTCACGCTAGCTGCGGTAGTCAAGTAATGGCTTCAAAGGAGTCTTATTTTTAAATTTATCATGTTTCCTCCTAAATCTAGATGAAAGGGGAAAAAAAACCAAAAACAAACAAGAAATTCTGTTGTACGTCCGATTATGTATGATGTTTTGTCAGACAGCTTTTATTATCCAATATTCTAAAAATATTTTCACTAACAGTTTTAAATCGCAGCTCTAAAAGCTACTGCTTTGACAGTCGAAATAATACAGGAGGGAAACGAAAATATCCTAACGTGTATGTATACGATGAAACGATATTTATGAAGCGCTATATTTTATCAAGCAGCCCTTTCGGGTCTAATATATTCGTCGATCATAAATAACAGCATTGAGGGAGACTCCTGTTCTTTGGTCTGTTGATATAAGAGAAGGTAGTACGAGAAAAAGTAAAAAAAAAACTGGACAGATGTGTCAAGATAAGAAAATTTCGGTTTCATCACTTTTGCAATGACGAGATTTTTTTCTAATTTATATTTTATACGATTCCGTGCACTCATGTTAAAGAAACATTATTAGTCATAATTTGTACATAAATTTATAAAACTTTTCTGTACTAATTTTTGTACTTGCTTTTCGCTTAGATAACAATTAACGTTCTTGGAAGATAAAAGTCAACATTTGAATGTTCTTTAGGAAAAGCTATGAATGGGTTTTTCACGTGCCTTGCACTTTCTTCCGCCACCTCTTCACTCAGCAGTGATTAAGGCTGATACTGCTTCCTTCTCTGTTGTAAAAGACGACTGATTTGGACCTTCAAGCTTGGTAACGTTCAAGTTGGTTGATTGGTTAAACCACTTTTAGGTTACGTTAAATTTCTGGTATGTCTCTTCACTTTTGCAATGAATTATTTGGCGGCCGAATAAGGCACATATGCAGGCAATTCTGACTTTTCGAGTAGACAGTGTGGATAGGTTTTGTTTATTTCACGTTTTAAACCTCTTAAAATTTTATTGCCACTTTTATTTCAGGAACGAAGTCATTGTCTGGAGCCGTGGAAACCAGAGCCATCAAACAGGGCTATTGCTTTTCTCCCTCCACTCGGAACCATTTTTACCGGGCCACGAGAAGTGCCAGCGACTAAGTTTGATTGAAAGAACTTTTGGGAACCATAACACAAGTCGACCTCTCAATACGATTTTACCAATGCAAACGTCTCGCAAGATTTCTTCAGTCTTTCGTGACAAAACTTTGAGGGGAAGTGCAGACTAGACGCACTTTTACAAATAGGTTTTGGGTTGTAACAAACTTTTCACATCCACCGACGAGGGATTTTTTAGGTGAACTTGTTGAAAACGTTTCCCGGACTCTCTTATCGTGTACATGGAATGCAAGAACGTGAAAAAACGGAATGTACACTCTTAGACCTAATAAGTCGAAAATTGTTATCCAAAAGGACAAAACTACGAATTATAATCTAAAACCATCGAAGTCCACGAAGAGTAGGCTAATAAATCTGATCTAGACAAACCTGGGTCGAACTTCACTCGTGCATAAAACAATAAGGTCCAACTAATCGTAATACTATTCAATATATTACCACTTATCGTGACGTAAACTTTAATCAGTCGTTGAGGCAAGAGGACAGAGCAATGGCTGAAGTGTACACAAAATAAACACCAAAAATTAGCCTCACGCGATTAGACGAGACGTCTAATGTTCGATGACACTCCCGTTCCAACAATCCAATGTCATAAAAGAGACTTGGAAAATAAACATAAAAGAAGTAGAGGAAAGACAAAACCCTCAATCTCACCTGCCACGTTAAGCAAACCTACATTAGAAGGTTCACCCAGACTTGCGATTCCATTGCGTCGTTTTTCTCCGCTTTACTCCCAGGTCTGGAACGTTTACAATGAAATGCTACAATCAACAAGTACCACCAAGGCAGTGGAAGGATTTCAACCTTGGTTTGAAAAGTGAACGATGGATGTTCATTTCATAAATTAATGGTGAATTCCTACGCAGGTATCTGGAGATTCCTCGAAACTCATCAATAACTTGTAAAGCAAAAATAAGAAAAGCACTTTCACCAAGTTCCTCACCGCATAACTGATAGGAAGAAGGCACCATACGACCCAACATACGTTCATAAAACCCCAGGATCTAATCCAAATAATTGACAGGAACTACGAACACTACAAAATTCTACGTAAAAACAAACGATTGCATGGCGGCAAAGGTCAAAATGTTTAAAATATCAGCAGCTGGCTGCATTGTTAACTGCTTTTGAATCGTTTACCATATTGCCATCATTTGCAATAAAGAAACTTGTTCCCTTTGTAACCAAACCAAATCATGGTTAACACTTCGGTGAAAGTTTCTAAGATCAAATTTTGATAAGTCTTTCTAAGCGTAAATCTATCCTTGAATACCTCCTAAACCATCCTCTTTGTATAAAAGTGTTGTTAACAAACGCTATTAGTGCGTACGGTGTTCATATCAGCTCGGCAACGCTCGCGTAATCCCTTTGTAATAACGTCTTATATGCATCAACCTCCCTGACGAGCTATTTGAAACTCTAATAAACCAGAGCACCTGACATTTGAAAGCCCATCTAAGCAGAATAATGGCACACGTCTTATCATATGGTTTTATCTTCAATCTTGACGAGGAAAAGTCCTAATCTGCAACATTTCATACACAACTTACCGATTCGCCTAGGAACAAATGTAACGGTATCTTTCAATGATTTGGTGGTTCCGACTTGGTAGTTCTCTAAGAAGTCTCCGTAAAATAAATTAGAACTTTTGAAAGTCGAGTTGAGGACGCGATACTTTGACTTTTAAGATGAGGGTGACCGTTTATCAATTTATCTACATGGTGCAATCGTGCTCTATCAAGGAATGTGTTCTGATAGAACTGTCTCAGAATGATCTTGCGCAAACTGTGGCAATTTCATAAAACTTTATCACTTTCAAACGCAATAACTGGTCATGGCAAACGCAACCTCAGCAAGACAAAATTAGGACAGGCAGGGTTAGGAAGGGTAGTCACCCTAGGCTACAGTAAAAACAAAAATGTTAAGAGGAAATGTTTTTGAACGTCTGTATGATACACAAAAAAGGAATCACGGTAAGTTTCCAAGTTAAGAAACATTTGTATGAATTACAGTCGTATCTTTGTACCTTGCTTCAAAGTTTTCCTTTGGCTGGTATCATTACACGTCTGCCCTGTTTCATACAGATTAAGAACGAGGAAAAAGGATGGTGATATCCACTCTTCACCAACGTGATTAACTCTTTGAAGAGTCAAGCCGGGCAATTACGTGATACAACCAGGTCAAAAAAATAAAACATGCAAAATCCTTTCGCTGCTGAAAAAGACGAACAGACATTGTTGTAAGGCATTGTTGTTTAATGTTATCCCATTGTTGACCATCATCCCCAGCTTAACGCGGTGACGGGCATTAGAAATGGGCGCGGCTCAACACATCGCTGGTTGCTTCTAAAAACGTCACTGCCTCTCAAAAATTGTGTGTGATAATTTAAGGTGTCGCCTGCGCATGACGGGTTTTTTCTGCTTCTTTTCAAAAAAAATGTTATTGCTATGATCCTTCTGTTTTAAGCTTTACAACACAGTAAAAACCGGTGATCTGACCTTTTCCAATCGCACTGACACATGACATTGTCAAAAACATCAAAATTGAGTAACCTTTCAGACAGTACGAAATGTTTAATAAGTATACTAAAATTATCAAGAGAGTGAGTTGCAACCGGTGTTGCCTCAGCGGCCTGTACGATGGAATCCAGATTACTTCATGTTCGTGCGCAGTCCGCGGTGCTTGAAAAGCTAGGTCACGTTTGATTATTTCAGGAGGGATGCTGTACGTTACCAAATTTGTCACGTTCACGACAGCTTTGTCCATGAACAGAGCTCACCTTCTCAGGAAAAGACCAACGAATAGCGTGAACACGATCCGTGGACCCTCGCGACGTGAGCTGGTGAAGAGGCAACGAGTATTTTTTCTACATTAAAATTAAGGATATTCGTATTTTTTTTGCAAAGAAAAATTACAATAAAAGGTATGGGTACGGAAACGAAATAAAATAATTAAATTAAGGGACATTTACACATCCTGAAACTTCGGGAACGTAAAAGATATTGGCGAGCATAGGAAGGAGCAACTGGATGTAGTACTTCACACACAATCAGATTAACCCAATCAGGTTTTATAGGCACAGAGTCTAAGAGACCAGACCAAGGTTGAGCTACGATTCCTACGATACAAGACCAGGCTTGTGAAATTTCGCTGGGCTAGAATTTTGAAAGAGTATAGCGCAAGAGAGGGAGGGCATGCAAAGGGAAAGAGCCAGAGGAAATGGAGGAAACAAAAAGGCTAGAAGCTGGTTTATGCAGATACTACTCAAACAATACGCTGAATCATGATCGGTTGATGGGATAGCTCACATTTTTTATGCAGTAATGTACACCATGGAAATGACTGTATGATTTCCTCATTGGCAAACACTGGAAAGCAACAAAGTTCAGCCTGTATACTAGAACTTTCATCATGATGACCAAAGGAGCCTCGTAGACACGAGCCTTTGAGCATGAAAAGGCATTGCAATATAATTAAAAAACACATGGCAGGACTACTATTTACAAGGGAGCCTACAGTACAGAAAAAAATAAAAACACTTCGTGTATGTAAATGATACTAACCTGCGTGTAGTAGTTGAAGTATACTTGTAGGAACATCGCCATGGGTATACTTAGACTTCTCTAGAACGATCAAATAAAACTAAAGGTTGATAGATTTGCAAACTCTACGGTGACCTTTTTCTGCTAATTTATGACCAACAATTCTGACTAAAAAAATAAAAAATAACGGTGCTTGGAAACGCACCTTGGTATGTCTCTCATACATTGCATTTTAACATCCCGTTCGTACGTGTTAACGATTCGCCTAGCGCGGTTTCCAGATAGAGGAACGTGATCAACCAACAATCAGACCTCGTTAAAACTTCATTCGCCGTGGTAAATATCATTACTTCCGGGCAATCCTACCAACTCTTTAAAAACAAACAACTAGTTCAATCGGCACAAGTACTGATTCTCTAAAAAAAAGGCTCTCGATGGTGTTACTTTCTCCTTTCGTTCCACATCATTCACATCCAGATTCCCTGTTATGTCCACTTTTCCCCCCGTAAAACTGCCGGGAACCCCGCGGCCCAGTGGCTTCGCTTCCAAACCGCCAGGTGGCGCAAGCGGTCAAAAACTCCTCGCCCGTGTCTGCAGCGCTCCAACATTTATGTGCACCAATACGCTCAAATAAGATTTGGGGGGAAAAGCTCCCCTAAACGACATCACAGATGCGACTTCAAGTATCAAGAAAGTTTGGGATGATAGTTTTAAACGAGATGTTAGAGGCTGCACGGTTTGCAAAAGAAGCAGGTAAAAGCAGGTTAGAAAATACGGATCGATAAAGCCGGTGTGGTAGGGGTGGGGGTATCTGTGGGGGTGAGTGCGAAATAGCCATATCTCTCCCCAGGAGCTTCTGTTTATCCTGCGTGCATTTTCCCTTTATTGTCCTTTTTATTAGCTCGTTTTCTCTGTCTTACTTATAGTGATCTTAGGAAGCGTTCCTCGTCTTATGGTGATGTTCACCTCAAAGGTGTGCCCACACCGAGCACGTCCCACCGTTAAGCACAGCGGCCGGTTCCGACTTGTAGACGGCGTTTACGTTTCAAGGGAATCTTTTCCAAACGCTAAAAAGTATGTAATTACTTTTTGGAAAGTTTTTCGTGATCTGATGAGATGTGAATTCTATTGTGATTAGATTATCAAGTTTGTTAAAAAATAGCATGCACATGAGAAATCGACACTTCTACGAAAAAAAGGACATTTGTATACTCGAAATATCAACTTATTTTTTTACCTCTTCAAGAAAGACAGTTTTTCATCTTTTTTTTATTTTCTATCAAGACAACTTTCCTTTGATCCAGAAGTTTCAAAGAGGAATGTTTTAAACGACAATTACAGTATATCAAACCTCAGGACATATTGTTAGCAAGAGAGTGGATAAAAGTGGTAGGCATGTTCAGTAGACCACTTTGAAGGCGGAAAACACCCATCGCAAATCGGTCGATTTTTGCGTGGACAGAATCTCTTAGCCGATTTTTAAACAAGAACAAGCTCGCTGGTTTTTACATGAAAATATCGAAGTATGTGGCATCATTGAAGTCCACGTCGACTTAAAGAAAATAACGGACGAATTACAAAAGTTTCAGTCCATCTCATACTAATGATTACGTCGGAAAAGAAGGGATTTTATTTTAGTTGAAAATTAAACTTTTTCTTATGTACTTCACCAAATTGGTTAATTGCAAAAAGGTATACAGAAAAATGTTATTGAATGATTAATATTTGGATCGGCACATGCAGCAGGAATGGTACGTTACCAAACTTCAGATTTTCATTGATGGCAGGCAGTGAAATCAAGCCAATGGGTCACTGAAGATTACCTGAAACAAAACCACAAGCAGGTAAGCAAAACTAAATAACAAAAAAAAATGTATATTAACCTGACACAACCCACAAAGACACAGAGGGAAAAACCCACCAACTCTTGAATTGTTTGACGTGCTGGTCAGGAAGACAGGGGTACACACTGATGTGGGACCATTACTGACGCTCTCTGACACTGACACTTTTGATCTTACAATATTCAAGCGATGCAAAGGTCAACGTTCGAAGCGATATGAATTCCCTTTGAAACGTGATGTAGATCCATGAGGCGATTCGCTTCAATTTTTCTGCGAGTGCGAGCTTTTAATCTGCCACATCCATTGAAGAAGATAAAAAATACTTTCTAATCTGTACGGTTAATTGTTTTTTTCTAAACTTAAAGACCGGCTCGGGCCCCTGATAAAAAATCATTTTTTAGGACAATGATACGTTTTGGCTTTTAACTGTATTAATAAGTGTGGAGTTTTGCCGTTTTCAGGAGAGACGCGTATAGTTGATGAATCAGTTGGTTTTCAGGTTTGTGAGAGATAGTCGTCATGTGATCATAATAATGAACGAAATTAAAGAAGCTAAATTTAAAAGAAGTAAAGCAAAAACAAAAGTTTTATACATTTTATCCTCCTACCCCAACAATCTAATTCGTTCGACACTGACCACTTGTTTCATCGGCACACTGATTGTGATTACCATTACAATCACCTTATATTCAGAGGTGAATGACATTTGACCTGGTGACAGGGATGCTGAGCAACATCGACACGATGCTCCAGTCGTCTCGAGTCGATTGACCCAACCTTAGTTTGAATTCCCTTGGCTAAAGTAAACCAGGTGAATCAAACGCAAGCGATTACGTGTTATTAATATTCATAACTTGACAAAACATTGAAACTTAATGTAAGCAAAGAGGCTGAAATGGCACTTTTTGAATTCAGTGTGCACGGGTTCGGAACCAAATCTAGAATGTCACATGGTTTTATTTGCGTTTCGTTGATTCGCTTTTTCCCGTTGTGACTTCGCTTTTCTTTTCTAAGAATTGCTAAAAGGAGCTCAGAATATCCTCAGAGTCACTGAAAAGAATGAGAAATCAAGTTAGTTTGCCAACGGCGATATTGGGGGCCGCTCTGACTACAAATAATCTCACCCGCTCTAGCAATAAATTTTGGATGAGTGATTCTATCTAACGTCTATGAATGCCTCTAAAAACCAATAATATCATTCCATCTGGTAGATGCACTCATTCACAGTTCAAGCCTGAGCGTCACAGCGTCAGTTACATCGTCATTGACTTTACTGAAAGACGCGAGTAAGTACTTCTGCGTATGGAATACGTTTCGTAATATAAGCCCGGCATTAGAAGAAAAAAAGGCGTATGATGGAATTCCACAGATTCCTCGTCAAAGGGTTACACATTGTCCTAGGTATACGTAAAAGCATTCCAGATACATACTTGGAATTCATGAAATCGGGAATCGCAGGCGACACCGTACTTCGGGCTAACACTTGTCAAACGCATGACCCAATTCAAGCGCAAAGTACTTTTTCGAGGACGATACGATTATTATATGCAACAAGAGTATTTTTTTATAATACTGTACACCATAGATTTGAGATTTTACATCCTTTTTTTTCTACTTTTCTGTTGGCGATAAAGAGTTCAAATATTTCATGAGGCCACGGTTGAGAAGACATGGACAACAAGAGAACCCTCTTCAAGTAGACACAAAATAATATGCGACTGTCTACGGAGCCGTTTCCTAATATGTCAACCGCAAGTACTGCGCGTCCCTCCGAGCGGAAGCTGTTCAGGTATACGACGGGAATGTGTGACAGGTAGCTGGGAAAATTAATAAACTCGGGTATCTAAATATTTTAAGAAAATGATGTACTTTTGAGGTCTATTTTCATAAATACACTGCTACCTCCAAGGTACTACCCCAAACCATTTATTCTGCCAAATCCTCACTTGCTTTTAAAAAAACACATTCTAAAAAGGTCTCAACTTTCGAATCAATGTAATTATTATCAATCAATGGATGTATATGTACAGTTTTCAGAAAACGGTTTGTGAGGGCTCCTGTCCATGCGGATGTCTTCATTGTATGTGTGACGATAATGTGGGTAAACGTTATCCTACCACCGACCTTTGAAGAAATCCTCTTGCAGATAAAGATACAAGGTCTGTTGTAAGGGGAGCCCG
>Ga0058701_10005537_pt1 | contig 10507 bp, 4 predicted proteins | sample AgamicOrMae_FD_97039 | JGI IMG/M metagenome (GOLD analysis project Ga0058701, IMG submission 97039) | Agave microbial communities from Guanajuato, Mexico - Or.Ma.e | ecosystem: Host-associated > Plants > Phyllosphere > Phylloplane/Leaf | place: Guanajuato, Mexico | collected 2012-06-04 | reverse complement strand
GTTGTTTATACTGTGGTTTACTGTTAATACAAAAAACTAATAGTTTGATGGTTATTATGTGTCATGATCAACGTAGATTTAGGTAGAACGCCTCTTTAAAAAGCTAAGTACTTACGTTTCAAGACATCGCTTTTGTAGACAAATAATGTCAACTGCCTTTGTGACTGACTTTTCCTGTCTTATCGGACACCTTTCAAAACAAAGACGTTTCTTCTGAGCCAGTTACAGAGAAGGCTGTGATTCTGAGACGTTTCATTATTATCTCGCTTGTCGAACGCTGCAAAGTGATATAATCAGGAAGCAAACGTGCAGCAATATTCCATTCCTATGCCGCGGAATTTCCGAGCAATTACCATCAGCGCTTTCCGAACTTCCTGTAAGAGCATACCAATGCCCGATTGCGAAAGGGTAGGAGGATTTCCAACGCTTTTCCGAGGCGGCGTAAGGTTTATGGTTTATTTTAGCCGTCGCAGAATTTCGATTGATTTTGAGCATCTACTGTACAATGTACATTCAAACCCGGATGATCCCAGTCCGTACCAGTCAGCAGTTTACATTCTTTAAAAGGAGAATCGTCTCTTACCAGAGGTAGAAAGAATTTTCATTGAGAAATAGCTTCATGTGGACTACCTACCAATCCGAGGGTCAGCAAAAACTCATAGCTCATATAAATATTTCTCCATCGAAGTATGAATGTGAGCTCTAATCGGACTGAATTGCCTCCGACAATACCGCAACGTCCTGGTTAAAGATAAGGTCCGTTGAACCTGATTCTCTTTTGAGGTTATTTCCTGAAGGAAAACACTTAACGAACCAAATGTTTTTCCCTTCATTTTTTTTAAACTATTGTTTTGACGATGAAGTATTCTTGATTTGAGAGTCGCTGTCGGAGGAAGCAGAGATCATCCGTTCGGGACAGACCTGCGCTTGCCGCGGCGCCATCACGGCAGCTCAATTGTCATTGTTGTTTTTCGTCTCTTTCCGTTGGTTACTTGATAGGCCTCTCAGGGCTCCGTAAATACCCCGCCCCGTCTCGAAATGCTCTACGGTCCCTCTGGATAAATTTCTTGAGAAAAAAAAGAAGAAAAAACAAGGAAAACTCTCTTTCTCTATCTCTATAAGAAATAATGTGTATGTATGAAAAAAAATCACAAAATTCATACTTCTACACACTTTTTCTCCTTACTCATCCTTTTTTTTTCTTCTTCTAGATATTGCGTCTTCTCATTTCAGTCAACAAACAAGCTCCACACAGTTTTTAGTGGTCTGAGATAAACCTAAGTCTCTTTCTTTCTTTCTTTCTTAGTCATTTGAGTGGTTGTTAGTTTTGTTTGCGGAAGAGTTTTGGGTCGCACGTCTTTTCCTCAAGGTGTCTGTGTCAAAGAATAACAGCTGCTGTTTTCCCTTCGTACTTCAAAGCCACGCCAAATCCCACGGCTAGTTGTTTGAAATAAAGTAACGTTTGGGATGGGGGTGTCGGACTGACCATAGCGTAAAGGCATTAAGGTTATGGAGGAGCTTGGAGAAAGGGTTCTCAGTAATGCGCAGGAAATATGCACAAGGAAGTCGAAAGTCAAAATAGCACAAGCGTGTGACGAAACTTAAATTAGTGCTCCCGCTCATATAAATTAAGAGTGGCACTCCTTCCTAGGGTATGGATACTAAAGCAAAATGTGCTTGTTAAAAAAAGAGAAGTGCCCGTTTGCAAAAAGTCGGAACAAAAGAGCTAAGTGTACTGATAAAAGAACTGAGCGTGGAAGTCCTACTACTAGGTTTACCCCAGACTAGATAAAAAAGCAATAATTGTGACGCGAGGTTTCCGACGGTTTTTTATCCCCTAGGTTTACTGCACCGCTGTGTACCGCACTTGAAATCCACACCAAAAGTTGTCGGCATGGAGCCGCTATTGATACAAAGATCGGCGCACTTGAGTGGAATCTTACATCACAAGGCACAGCAAACAGGGGAGATGACGGGTCGGTCATGTAAAAAAGAAAAAAAAAGAAAGGTCAGCTCAAACTGAGATGGTTTATTTGCGATTAATGCTCGGGTTGGATACAGAATCAAGGTAAAGATTTTCAAGGTGTTACACCTATCTCAGTAACGATCGCTTGGGGAAATCGGAAATCTCTCATCGCGTGGTCTATGCGGAAATAGCCCTCCAAGATGTGCATGAAAAGTCCGAGCCACTCAGCTAAGGACACCCCTGAGGGAGCTGACAGCATTTTAACACCGGCAAGTTCACTTTCGATGTTCCCTTTTCAGTCAGTGGATAGACACAACGCTGAAATGATACTATTCCGGTCACCATCACCAGAGTATTTCGTTGAGTATCAGTGATCGAAGTCCTATCAAAACTGCGCCGAGATGCTCAAGTAGTGACTTTTTTTTGATGTTGGATGACCTTCAACCTTGCGCCTGTCGTTCGACTCTTTGGCGGGTCAGTTTGATGCCATCTTGATGTAAATGACTTACGGCAACACAATAGATTTTGACGTCATACATCACACGTACGAGTTCTGACTGGACAGGGCGACACATGTGCAAAAGCCTACTTTGTGATGTTAACATCTCTGACGGCATCCTTCCAAAACGAAATACACGCGGTATTAAGGATCTTCATCCCACGAGGAATCGTCTGACGCCTAGAATCATGCTTTAGGTGCTTCATATTTTAGGATGAAACTTTATCGATTCAAGCACCTGTTAAACAATGCATTCATTTGCGGAACAAGGGCTATCATAGTCTCCGTCAATCAGGAAGCACTTTCCCAGACGTTTGTGAGCTGCGATCAATGAGGTAATTTAGCAGAAAGTTTGGACCATGACCTCCGCCATCTTTGATTTCGAAAATGCGAATTATTTGATTTACTTGTAATTTTAACTCTCGATTCACTCGTTGAATCCTTCTCCAAGAAGTTTCATAGGTTTTTTGAATCGTTTGACGAAGTGTTAATCGTCATAAACTTCCCGAAAATCATATACCTTAAAATTTGTGTCCAGCAGACCACCCTGGTCAGCAGGTGAGTCTCGAGTTTGTCTGCTGGACACATTTTTTTAGGAATGCAATTATCTGGAAGTTTATGACGGTTAATTTTTCATTTTATATGATACGGGAAACGTGTAAAACTTCTATGAGTAGGTAGATTGAACAAGTGGATAACGGGCCGAAATTGCCAGAAAAGCAAATGATTCAATTTTTGTTTGGAAAATCAAAGATGGCGACGGTTTGTTATGGTCCAAAGTTTCCGCTGAAATACCTCATTCAGCGGGTCCGAAGTCTACAACAGTCCGATGAAATATTTGGTTTCCAACACAGGCGATGCGCAAAATCATTACCGCGCAGTTTTAATATTAGTCCTAATGGGATCCATTTTTCCAACCATTCTACTCACCCCACCACCGAATACAGGAGATGTTTACGCTATTGAAACTCACCATGCCAGGCAACAATCGGTGGTAACATTCTCATTTATGGGGGTTAAACAAACAGCATTGCTCTTCCCCTAAGCTCTGTCGAAGGGCTAACAATGGGTGCAGAATATTATGCACTCATGTAGTTTGCCCGCGTTGCAGCCACTATTGAGTGCTTGGAGGAGGCTCGCTGTGGGGAGATGGATGCGCGCTCGGCCTCCCATCGGAATCCCGACCCATTAGGAAATCTGTTAAAATGGAGCTTCCGCGTATCTCTTCTCGCTTTGACGCGCTCCGCTCCCTCCACGGCTCACTTGACTTGCTCTGCCTTGTGGCGTAATCGGGGCGGACATCTTTGGAGTGCTTCGTATAATAGAGAGAAGAAAACAACGCCTAGTAGATTTTTTGCTGATCGGTTTCTGGAGAACAGATGTCAATGCCACACGTTGAGGTTCATGAATGGCTGCGCACAGTCAAGAATAACTACGCGCATGTGATCTAAGAGGGGGCAGGAACCCATCAAGCATCGGCTGCGACAAAGACAGAAACCTTAAGAGAATGGCCATGCCTATAACGTTGCATCTCTTTTCGATTTCCACTTTTGGAAAGTGTTCAAACCGATCCGCTAAACTTCGTCGCTTGAATGACCCTGATGCTGGCAATTGAATGCTCGCACTTCAACCAAAAAATGACATTTTGCAAGCTATCTGCTCAAGCAAATGTCGACACGAAAGATTTGCCCAAACAAAGTCGACGTTCTGACGAGTTGTCTCTCTGTCAAAATTCTCTTGCGAGAGGCTCCTTTTCCACTCAAAGCATTAATGCCGTACCTTAAAACTCGGTATTTCCTCCGTGGTTCAGGGGTGGGTATACGATTAGAATTACGAAGGTGTTCATTGACGCTTGATGATACAATGCCTACAAGCACCCTCTATTCCGTTTTGTATGCCCTTCAGAAATGACTCGAGTTAGCTACTTCAATCAGTTCAATAAGAAATGACCAATCCTCTCTTAATTTTCACATATTCAATGTTTCTTTTCTTCACATTCTTCGTTCAATGTTTCGTTTCTTCACATGACTCAATGTTTCTTTTAATTTTCACATGCTCAGTTTAGTTCCTGTAAACCTATAACTTAGAAAACATTTTTTTTTAGAAATAGAAATTCAAGTCCGCCATTGCTCCTTTGTTACGTACCTTAAAGTCACTAATAATAAAACATGAAAATACTATGCATGTCAGATATTTAGGAAGTAAAAACGAGAAAAAGTTCGTCCAAAATGCTCCTTTCTTCAAACTGATAAACTGTAAAGTCACTTTTCATTCGGTCAGATCCAACAGATCGGTTCTGGACTCGACATAAAGAACAGGACGGTTTTTGCTAATGTTGCATTTGAACAAGACATGTGCGTTTAATTACGGTTTTTGTTTTGTGTTTTGCCGTTTAGCATGCTACTGCCCAAGTATCTAAATAATGCCTAAACAAACGTGCTCCAGTTAATGGGACCGTTTAAGCGTTTTCATGGACTTTGGAGGGGATTTTCTAACAAGCAAACATTGATATCCGCATTCATTGACTCATTCCTCCAAATGGCTGACATCATTTAGATTTGTCAGTGGTATCGAAATTGTTCTCGTGAGATTTCCGCGTCTATCGTTTTAAAACGGTCGATTGTTTTCGAGATTTTTAGGGGACAGCGCCCACTCAACTCCAGTCCTACGGGTAAAGACAGCACTTGAAAGAAAAAGAAAAAAAAAGTCGACGAAATCGCTTGAATCACTAAGGTACTATCAAAGTACAGTGTAGGGAGAGCTTTAAAAGGCAATGAATAGAGTGATTGTAGGCGCCAGTTGTGGGCAGAAGTGGCGCCGCTGCGCTCTTCAGATCCATATCTGTTCACGAACACCGCCCCTCTTTGCTGTAAGCCCTGAGTCAGTGTGGTTACCAATCCGTCCTACGCCTGCATCCAAACTACTTAGAGGAGAGGTCTAAACAACTGGTGTTTACCACGGAAATGTGTCGGTGACAAGTTCGAAAATTCCAGTTGTCTCTTTTCCAGGATTGGCATCGTATGCGAGAAAACCTCATTGCCGCCCCTTTCGAACGGCACACTTAGTACAAATTTTAGCAGTGTTGAAAGTGTTTAGTCACTTCTCTGCCATAGGCTAAGTAGAGTCAGAGACTAGTCATCAGTAGCTCAAGTGTTGGGATATCATGAATGGAATTTTAAAAATATTAGCAAACAGCACCCTTATAAGAGGTCTTGAATTCAGGAATATGAACTAGAAGCAGGGCAATTCAAATAACAGTATCAAAATAAGGTCCTTTGTCTTGCCCTGAATGTGTGCCTTTACCCAGCGGAGTGGGAGACAAGGGGTGAAATGAAAAATCATTGGAAACAGATTAAAGGCGGTGTGTGGAATTTTAGGTGATCAAGGTAAACGCGCTTAATCTTGGCGACAATAGGTTTGGTTCAATTAGATCGGGCGACGATTTCGTGCCTCGCTCCATTCAGCTTCTTCATGAAAGGTAAAACACATTAGAGGAAAACGTCACTCTTCAAATAGACCGTATATCCTTCTTGATCGACTGTATGTATAGTACTTGATTTTGTCGAGAAAGAACACCCTTGGGTGGTATTTCCTAACGTGCACCGTCCTCTTGAGATCAGATTAAATATTACAAGAAAAAGGAGTGATAAAAAAGAGTATTTTTCCTTACCTGTCTTGTCAAAGCATTTTTTGATAATGTTTGATAAGTTTACAACACGTCGAGGCCACATTGGTATGTCTTTTCACAAGAAATGATGCAATGGGCGTTGTAATTTTGTGTGAGTTCAATTGGCACTGTTGCCATCAGCAAGGCGTGTGCTTCAAAGAGGAGATAAAGATGTCCTAGAGCTGTCAGTGTCATGGCGTACCAGAATCTCTTTTTGAGTCGCAGCGACCAGAGCAACCCGTTGAGCTTCAGCGGCGAGCACTCCTCCCTCATTCCTCTTCATTGTTGGCGTTCGCTCAGGCGTCCTCTCATTCCAACCTTCAGCGGGAGCATCCTTGTTATTATGACGTTTTCACAAAACCATTGTTGGTGATTCATGTTTACGCTTCGTTTAGTCATTCTCATTGTTGGCTACGATGACTAGGCGGACACGAATCGGAATAGCTAGAGCAAGGCGAGCTTTATGCCGTGGCGCCACTTTGCATTGCTGGTTCGGATCTCTGGACTGGACAGGGCGTGAGAAGATGCCCACTCCTCACGAACGATTTTATCTCCCACAATTCATTCTTGCTCAACGCGATTTCAGCTAAGTGGCCGATCACCAAGAGGGTCACACCACTTCTCCTAATCGTTTCTTTTCCTGCGCTATCCGCTCTGCACATCCCTTTTGGCCATACCAAATTCAGGTCATATGCCCGTCAAGTCTCATAACATTGACTTCCCCGCTCATACAGTTTCAGCCTCAAGGCTTTGCTCTGTAGCCATAGCCAATACGCCCTTGTATGGGCTTGCACCATGATTGTGGAATGGTGCATAATCTTAATATAACATGGACTAAGGTGACTACATCCCTCTTCATGGATGAAGCTGCTGATTGCTCTCCATTATCTACAGAGGAAATTTATGCAAAGTTTTGTAACATTAGTCATAATATATTCCCTCTCGAATGTCCCCCCCAATTACTTCTATGTCCTTTGGCTCAGGTCGTTCGACTCTGACCGCGTATTTCATGACCAGGTAATTAATGCACCACTGAAGAGTTGCAATACAAAAGACAAGAAGATCGGAGATCAGGCGTTCTTTCTCCATTCTGTTGAAGAGCCGAAAGAGCTAAGTGTACCAACCGTGGCGTTGCTCGCAGCCAATACGGCGCAGTCACTAATCTGAGAAGCCTTGATTGTGCCGAGGATTTGGCGCTAGTCGGTGCAGCAGCTTGTGTCGATTGATTGACTGTCAGCTTCCTGTTTGCCTCGCTCATACAGCACGCCTTCTAGTTGAACCTATTGTTAACCGGTTCGCGAAACATCTACCAACGGGACCTCTTAACTCTACAGCCGTTTATCCTTTCAAACTTTATTATTCAAGGCCAACTCTGCCTTTAGCGCTGTTACTCATTTCTTTTTGTAAGCTAATTTTCTCCTCACAATTTTGTGGGAAATTATTGTGCCGATTTTGATTTTCTCAAGGCCGGTTTAGTAGTCATAAAATACACCTCGATAGGCGGCTGTTATGAGAGCATCGTCAATGTGTGGAAGGGTGTTATTGAGGGCAGCGAGGGGTTTGTGTCCCGGTCCCGCATAGCTTAACAGTCCTTTCCGCTGACCACTTCTTATGACGGCCTCGCAGGGTGCCCTCTTTTATCCAAGATTTTTATCGCCGATCAGAAACGTGCACGCACAACGTTCCGTCGGCTAAAAATCATTCTATTTCCTTTTGCCCACTCGACAATATAAAGCGATGCAACACGTTTCAATTTTTTTGCATTGAAGTGCGCAAGCCTAACCACAGCTCATATACACCTGATGAATAATGGTCATAATCATTTGTAGCGGTTTCTGCTCGCGTCGCCTTGCCATCGCTGCTGTTTTTATCCCCTTTTAACCCTTTGGAAAATCCGCGTGCTATGATTTGTCCCTACTTGTCCGTCCGGTTATTGGATAGAAAGGCGGGGCTTTTGATAGGATGTAGCAAATGTAGCGACGAGGGACAGGGGCTTCCCCCGCCTGCTTGTCCGCTGTTTAGAACAAATCGCGCGCAGCCTGCTGCGGTGGGGCCGCCCCCGGTCGCCCTTTATCCAATACGCTTCTGAACGTGATATGACTTAATGATGCGATCGGCTGCACTTAAGGGAAATCTCGCCACGCGAATTTCATCGGTGCGACGGTAAATGAAGCGACTGCCGTGAGGGCGACCCCCTTTATTCCCGCTAATTGATTTCATTTTACGTGTTGCAGGATGCAACAGCACCAGCTTGCCGCCCAGCTGGCTGGGTCAGGGGGCTCATCGAGAAGATCGGACGCGCCCTCGCCGGCGCCCCCCTCAACGTCGGACGACTCCAGCATAAGCCTAGGCGCTAACTCCCCACCCCCAGACCTCCGCTACGGGGCGTCGTCACCTCCTCCTGCTTTGTCCCTAGCATCCCACGCCCCCACGTCCTTCACGTCCGCGTTACGTTTAGCAAGAGGCTCCCCACCCCCTTCCGCGAGTCATCCCTTGTCCGCGAGTGACTTAAGAGGGTCACCGCCACAGTTACCTCCGTCGTCAGTACCCCTTCCCCTGCCATTACTGTGCGCCCCCGGATCACCTCCAGGCTTCCGACCGCACCACACGCCCCTCCGGCTGCGGGCGCTATCGCCGCCGCCGATTTCGACGGGCTTGCCGACGTCAATCACGCTCACCAGTGGCACAACGTCCCCGCAAACGCAGCCCGCTAGGCCTTTACCGTTAACCCTCCACCGGCCCTTCTCACCCACAAGACTATCGTGATGATCAAGGACACCCAATCGTGCCGGCTGGTCACTTCTTTTACGCTTATTCCAATTGCAAATTGAAACTTTCTCTACTGTTTCAAAGACCTGATTTCTGCTCCGTCCTTAAGTTGCCTACGCTCGAGTTTAAGGACGGTCCCTATTGTTATGTGCGGAGTGGAGTGAGTCATGTGATAAATCCTTCTTTCGGTCGTTTTCTTTGCAATCATTCTTCGAAATGTTCGAACTATCAGTGGCAAAGGAGTTTCATAGTATGTCTCGTTTTCGCACATTCTTTTTCTCTGACTTTAAAAAGATTAAAAAAACAACGAACGTTGAAGCTTTAGAGCTCGAATTTGTGTGCTTTAGTACAAAAAAATTAAAGAGCGCTCTCAATCAAACGCAAGTCTTGAACACAGTCAAGCCTCCTTGGACTCCATCAAATTAACCTAATGACATGCGTTGCGATGGACGATTTTATGTGTTCAAATGGATGTGTATCGGACTACTGCCGCAGTGGCAGTACTACAAGTTTTACTAATTCATTCTCGGTTTTGAATAATTAAATCGCAAGGGGTTAAACGTACTCATTTTCCATGTGCAAAACTAATTTCTTTTAGCGTTCATGACCAATGTTTGTGGTACCGGTATGTGTCGGAGTTTTGGGATGAAATATTCACCTAGGCTTGACCTAGACCAGAGAAGGAAGTCGGCTACATCTCCAGTTAAAGATTATATATTTTTTTCAATATTTTAGTTAAAAAAGAAAAGACAACCATACCTCCAATACTCCTCATGGGGGGACCATACTTCCATGTTCTTTATCTTTTTAACGATAGATATCGACCGACTTTGGTGCTTGTTTCAAGGTTTCCGTGCACAAAAAGCTTCGAAACAAAGGATTTAATTGTACAGTACCTCAAAATGCATAGGGGTATTTATGTGAGAAGGGACAGGCTGATGTTCAAGATAGGCTGAGTAAACGATGTCCAACACAGTCTCTATGATCCCACTCTTGCTCATGCAAGGGCTGTGTGCAATTATATTTGTAAGACATAACTCTTTTAGCACATGCAAGTTTAGCTGCGAGGAACGGTTTTAATGTAAACGCCTGTCTCGTCTGTTTTCTTTTTAATATATTTTTTCGTGCAGAGAGATTCCAATGACACTATCCGTCAGGAAACTGTTCCTCTCATACTTCAGAGGAAAAGATGCACGTCACCAGTTACCACAAAGACATTGTTACCGTAATCTCCGAAACCAGTTTCTGAAAAAGATGTTTTAACTATGTTCCGTTTTGTGACAAGTCTGGCCGTTATCTCGGCTTACATCATTGGCTTTGCTTTTCTCTTTTTCTCATGTTTAGTTATGACGGGAACAGCAATAATCCTTTCAAAGACGAACGAACGTTTTGTTTCTTTCAGAAATTTGGTCCAAAGTGAGTTCCCAGTGTCGTCGCCGACATTTGCAGCTTTTTATTCAGAAACCAAGGCAGGGGAGAAGAAAACTCGAATGTTTGGTTAGGCTCCTTGTTCTTATGCTGTCCACCTCTCCTAAGTACGAAAATGGAGCCCAACCTTTTTAATCCGCTCTGCCTCTTGGTAATGTGTAATTGTATTAGCCTCAAC
>Ga0058701_10005536_pt1 | contig 10510 bp, 10 predicted proteins | sample AgamicOrMae_FD_97039 | JGI IMG/M metagenome (GOLD analysis project Ga0058701, IMG submission 97039) | Agave microbial communities from Guanajuato, Mexico - Or.Ma.e | ecosystem: Host-associated > Plants > Phyllosphere > Phylloplane/Leaf | place: Guanajuato, Mexico | collected 2012-06-04 | reverse complement strand
GTGCATTATTATATTTTACATATATCGTTTTGTCCACAGGTTAAACATTCGCAGTCATCTTCCATTCCCTCATTGAAGGTTTGGCTTTTGGCCGAAAATAACGGAGTAATTGTCTGCGGCCACTGCACATGAATGGCGGGTTTGGGGGAGACATGCTCCCACATCGGAGCACTTATTATTTTTTTTAAGAGTATTCAGTCAAGAAACTTAATGGAGTGGCCTGCACTGATGGGGTCAACAAATGGCTCCCACCTTGTGCTAAAGCTGTATCATTCCACCGGATTCAAGAAAAGGATTTCAGGAGTGCTGATTCAAGATTCTCTGCTCTTTCTGATGGTAAACTTTTTTGACTTGAAGTGGTTCTTTGCCATGAAGGGCTCCAACTTTAAAAAGTATTCATATCACATTATTTGTCTTTTAGGTACGGAGCCTGACACAGACAATGAAGATTCTCTGAGTCGGCTGGTGAAGAAGCCAACACCAGAGTCTAATACTTTATTTGTAGCTAACATACATCACCTGTACCGACTGTCTGCCGTCATGAGTTCTAATCTGGATTTTTGTGAACCTTTCATACTGTACCGCAAGATATCACCAAAGACCTACCAAGGGATTTACCAAGTCTCTATGATCCGACTGCCGTCGGAATTCAGTTTAATAATCCCTTGGACCAATGCCGTAACATCCTCAAGGTGTGCGTTTATTTATAGCTTGTTTGTTTGTGCCCCTTCACGGTTGTATTTTGGGGCCCTTTGATGATGGCGGAATGAAGAAAAGAATGTTTGCAGGTTAAAAATAAAAAAAAAATAAGACTGAGGAACACATTTTCCGATGAAATAACGAAAAACTCTTACATGGAAAAAATATTATTCATAGTGAAAAGGTCTGTTCCGGTATGAGTATTATTTTGGATGGAACTTCTTCCCATGTAAAAGGGTTCCTTGAGACGAAATAAAAATCATTACTTTGATGAGATGTATTTTGAAGTGATTAACACTATTTTAATCGGGGGGGAAATATTTTTAAAGGGAGTATTTTAAAGTGAATAATAAATTTTAATGGGGAAAACTACTCTTAAAAGGAATATTCTAGGGTGAATAACACAATTTTAAACGGGGAAAAACATTTGTTAAAGGAACAGAGGAAATGGAAGAAAGATTTTACAGTCAGAGTTTTGTTGGGAGATTACGTTCAACATAGCCTTTAGTTTGACTAATTTGTTTTAAGATCCTGCAGGGACCGTAGATGAAGTGAAGAAAAAAAGCGAGGTGTCAACCAGGAAGCAGTACAGCAATGAATTGTGATTCAAATTAGGTGCTGGACGAATTACTGCAAGCAATATGAAGAAAGTCTGTGCTGGAAATGTGGACAAGCCTGCCATTTCAAAACTCAATACCGTTTAATACGAGAGCCAACAGATCAACACTCCTGCTGTTGTGCGAGGAAAGAAATTTCCTTAAGCCTCAAGCCAGGAAGCTCTACGCCAAGATACATGCTGCAGAGCGCAGTAGTTCAAGTGTGGCGGAATGTGGTTCCTACATTAGCCAGGCTTATCCCTTCGTTGGAGCTTCCCCTGATGGCATCATCACATGTAGCTGCTGTGTTGGGGTAGGAGGGCTGGAAATAAAAACTACAAGAATTAAGAGAATATAAAGTGGACACCGATTATTTTCCTCTAAAATGGAGAGGAAAAGTAATCATGAACGATGAGTATTAACATCAAAACAAGAGGAAATCATGCGAGAGGAATTTTGGTCTGAATTGTAGAGAATTTTTTTTTGGGTGCGAATGGTTCAAAGGTATGCCTTTCAGAACCTGGCGCAGATCTTGTACCGCCACGGTGTCTATTGTCCAGTTAATCGAAAAAAAGCGTAAATAGGCAGATAATAGCAACAACCCGGAAATAGATGTGAATTTTACTATAGCTAGGACATTTATTGAACCATCATTATCCCCCCCCCCAAAAAAATAAATGTCGTGAGGACCGCGTAAGTGTCGATACGTGATCTTCCTGGTGACTTCTTCGCATGAAAAATCAAGCTGGTAAAAAAATCATGTAGCCTATTTATGCGGCACTCTGCGCCACCTCACGTTTCAGTCCCGTAAGTTTTTCTAACCCGGGAATATTGAAAAAGCCGGAAATCTTGATTAGCCTAATCGGAAAACTCAACTTTCGCAATTTTACCCTGCGCCAGCCACTGATTTGACTTGAGGAAATCTTGTCTGACATTTTACACGGTAAAGAATATGGCTTTATCAAGACGGTCTTGCGTCGGGTTTAAGTCTTAGCTTAACAGAATTTCCTTCAATAGCAGAATTTGAATCTGAGAACACATTCGGATACTTTTTGCCAAATCGGCCATCACAGACGAAACTTCACTGCTGACGGCGTGAGCTGTTGTCAACCAGTTTTCGCGCCAAGTGGGAAAAGACTCATCTAGCGAGTTCCGTCCAAGTAACGGGAAAGCAAACTTTTTTTTGACCTCGCAAACAACAAGCGGGACATGAGCTACCACCTCATTCTTGGGTCTGATTTCTTTGACAGTGACTCCACCAACAAGCTTGATGGTACCCAAAACACCATGCAAACGCAAGACAGATTGCTTAAGCCGCAAATAACGAAAATGCGTTTAAAAATATTGGTGGCACACAAGGTCACACCAGCTCCGGTGTCAAGCTAAAAATTATGGAAAACATCCTCAACAAACAGTAAAATTTAAAAGAGGATTACTGCGGTTGGTAACCTGCCGTTAGCCGTCAGGTTACTAACATTTGACAAAGGCAAGAGAAGTGAGTTGACTGACGTGAAACTCATGAACAGGGCTAAAATACCAAAAGAAGCAAACACAGCTTAGCCGGAGAAAAGGTACCAATAAAAGAAATAAGGCACAGCAGAAAAGTGGCAAAACGGTTAAGTACAGACAATGGAGCTGAACCGCACAATTGACTTTGCGTACCATCTGAAGAAGACCGTCCTCAATAATCTCCGACCGTCCATAACAATTATTCCATCTTTTCAAAATCATTTAGTTCCGGTGTTGACTGTGCGATTGAAAAGTAATGAGCCTTATTTTTTTAAGCACTTTTACTAAACCTTTTGGCATATACAACTAAAATTCTTCAAAATAGGACCCTTGAGCGTCAATACACCGCTGGTAGCGGTCCTTCCACTGCAGGAAACATTTTTTAAACTCATCCGCCGGAATCGCGTTCAATTCGGCTGTCACAGCGTCTTGGATCGCCTTTTCAGCTTCCTTTTCACGCGCGGGAATAACAAGAAGTCCGGGGAGGACAGGTCTGGGCTGTAGGAAGGGTGGGGAAGCACCGGAATCCCCATCTTGGCCAGTGCAGAGGTGCAGAGGAAGGCGGTGTGCGCCGGCGCATTGTCGTGATGAAGGGTCCAATTGTTGACGAGGTCGGGCCGAACCCGGACGACGCGGTTTTTTAGCCGAAGGAGCACTTCTCTGTAAAATGCCGCGTTTACAGTGCTTCCTGGAGGTACAAACTCCTTGTGGACGATGCCTCGAGTGTCGAAAAAGATGATCAGCATGGTTTTCACCTTGGATTTCGACATGCGCGCCTTCTTGGGTCGTGGCGACTGGCTCGTGTGCCACTCCGCACTCTCTCTCTTGCCCTCAGGATCGTACTCAAAGCACCAGGTTTCATCTCCTGTGATAGTATTGTCTAAAGTGCTATCCTGTTCGTCACTTTCCAATACATCACGAGACTTTTCCACACGCAATCGCTTTTGTTCATCAGTCAAAACCTTTGGAACCAGTTTCGCACACACTTTGCGCATTTCAAGTTTCGTGGTCACGATTTCCCGCACATGGTAATAAGTTAAATTTAACTCTTCACTAATCTCTCGTAGACTTGCACGACGGTCAATGTTCAAAAATTCACGAACCCGGTTCACATCTTCGTCTGTTTGCGTCGTCGAAGGCCTTCCAGATCGCTGTTCGTCTTCGACGTCCTCCCGGCCTTCCTTGAACGACTTGTGCCAACGTTTTACCTGGGCACTGGACAGAGATTGGTCCCCGTAAGCCTCCATGAGTAGCCCGATGGTTTCGGCACACGTTTTGTTAAGCTTTACGCAAAATTTAATCGATAACGTTGCTCCAACGAGCGCTGCATTTTCGCCACTGCAAAATCCTAACACAGTTTCAAAACAGCTTTCACGCGCGGAGCGATGTTGACTGCACCACTGTTGCCAGTGAAATGGGACCGGTTTCCCGTGGAAGGGGAAGGTCCAAAGTACACTTTCCCAAAAACCCGACTTTTTTAGTCACTCAGCAGACGCTGCGCGCGGAAAGGCTCATTACTTTTCAATCGCACCCCTATTTTTACACTGAAATTCGTATTTTATAAAAGGTTTATTATTGTTATTTTTCTTGTTTCACGGTGAAGTGTTTATTTTTTGGTGCTGGATGGTTTGTGTGAGTGTTTAGAATCATTGAGAAAGTATTTTAATACGGTGTCTTAAGTAAAACTGGCCCGACTTCTAGAAAATGAGCTTTTTCCGTTGTGCCTCCATATATAGCACCATTTACGTTTGGTCATTTTCGGAAACCTGGAACTGCAAAACTACACGGTCTTCCGATTTTGCAATACGACGAGGATGCATGTTCTTAACCTAAGCGTAGACTTTCAGGTGTCTGACTTATTTTGACGATTCCGCTGGAACTTCCTTGAGTTCGAATCGGCCCTAACGGGGTTTCGACCAGAGTTGGTAGATATCGATTGCATGACAGCATAAAATACCTGTTCAAGTTCTCTCTCCACATCGCCATCCTTGGGGTGCAGCGTCCTGGTGTTGGGCGGAATGGACACGTTTAGAGCATTTTCGAGCTGCATGGCCGGGTTTGTTGCAAGTACAAAAAAGTCCAATGGCGCGCTGCGCACGTGGATGGATCATGCACACGGCCGCATCGCCAACATCCTGCTGCTGCTGTCGCGGTTCCACCTCGACGGGCAGGACCATTACGTGTGTACCTCGTTGCACTTTGACGTCCTGGAGCTGAGTCTAGGTTGACAGGTGACGAACGGCAAGGTCTGCGATGATAACCACGACCAAGTGGTCCTCGTTAGGGCTGAACCTGATGCACGTTGGCTGCTCTGGCAAGCGCTTCGGATTGGAGTCGATTGGCGCCCAATGGCAAAAAGCGTCGTCGTTGCCTCGATCCAAACTTTGAGACAAGAGCGTTTCTGGAATGCGGTTGTCCCAGATGCCGGCCAACAACCGACTTTTCTAGATCATTGAGTATGCGTTCCCGAAGTCACAAGCATCCGTCGCCACTTGTAAGGCGTTGACGAAACTTCGCGCCGAGTGACCGTCGCGCTGGACTATTGTGGCAAACGGCATCCTATTGGCTTCGACGAGACCCTGGGGCTCAAAAGCTTGACGAACAATATTCACCATACAGTTGATAGACTTCTACGCGGTGTTTCGGGGGCAGACTGGCTCGACGAATTTCCTCATACGCGCGATGTCAAATGTATTGGATAAAGAGCACGCACATTGACTGGTCTTGAACATGAATGTTTTCCATGGGCGTTGAAAGAGATTTTCCTCACGTTAAGTCCTTCTAACGGAGAGCGGAGATGGCCTGAAGACTCAATATGCTTATCCCTTTTAGCGGAATAACATTCGCTAATCCTTAAGCGATGTTGGGTTCCCTCCTTGCCGGACGTGGTGAAGCCCTTATCACCTGAACTACGGTGAAATCGTCATCACCGAAACTATGGTGAAATCCTTATCACCGAAAATCGACGTATCACAAAAGAAGAGAACACAAAAAAAAAACATCTCATCCATGTCGCGACTTTGTCATGTCCGACCGGACCGCGGAGTCAGGGGAACGTGGAACTTCGAAAAGGACATGTTGTTCCGAGCTCACTACCTGAACTGAACCTTATTCATCAGCCGCCTCACACAATACATCCCATAGACCAACCCTTGAGAGGGGTACTGGCTTTTCAGAATATCTCTGATACACGATAGCAGCGATATGACGGTGCAGCACGCTATGTCTGTCTCACTCTCTCCTCACTCAAAGGTCAGCATTGCGCCTGGCGACGCCGGCCCACTCATCCATTGAAACCCGCATCTCTTCCCGCACTTTTTTTTGCACCCGTTTAAGTTTGTTTTCCCGTTTCGTCAGACCACAAGTGTCCCATATCAAATTGTTTGTCTTGAAGTCCGCCACAGCTCTGCGAGGAGCTCTTAAAGTTTAGCTGATACACCCTATTTATATAGAATGGAACATATATTATTAATAGCCTTAATGTTGCGTGAAACATATATTGATCATAATATATATTAACATAGTTCCATGGAACATATATCAATTATATGTTCCAAATGTTGTTTACATACCACGCAACATCTGCTGTATGTTTTAAATACAGGCTGTCGGAAAATAAGAAGTAGATACGGAAGCCACCCATGGGGTGGGGAGCAATTTCAGATAGGGAACCTGTGTGCGGAATCGAACTGTTACGCCTTTGCGAGCAATTGAAATAATGAGTAAACCTGGCAACGTCGCGCAATAAGCAACATCGAGCCATGCGTTGGCGCTCTCGTGTGTTTTGAGAGAAAAATTGGTTGAGTTGCTCCGGTTGCTTGGTGTATAAGCATCGGTACATTTTATCGCGTTACCGTGCGCTCCAGGTTCGAGTCTGGGAGACCTTTTTTCTTCTCTTTTTTTAGGTTCCTTTTCCTTTTTTTTACGCATGACGGGTCCGTATGCCGTTTTGCGTGGCTACAAATTTGCTTGCAAGGAGTCTATTAATTTTTTTCTCCGCGGTACCGTTTGTTTCAAGTTCAAATCACGTATAGCCTGTTAGTTTTTTCCTTTTTCTTTTTTGTGCATGCCGAGTCAGATACACCACGAACTTAGTTATTTTTTCTTCGCGTGTTTTGTCGTTTAATGCGTAACAGACCTTATCGACAAAAAATATTTTTTAAAATTCAATTTATTGCTGTAAGCAATGAAAGCAGTGAAACCAAGATTGTTTACGAAGAAACCAAGTTTGCTTATTATCAAAAACATGTTCATTAAGCAATTTTGTCCATAAGGTCTGTTACGCATAAAACGACAAAACACGCGAAAAAAAAACTAAATTCTCGATGTATCTGGCTCGACATGCACAAAAAAGAAAAAGAAAAGGAACAAATTAACAGGTTTTACGGGATTCGAACTTGAAGCATACGGTAGCGCGGAGAAAAAAAATGAATAGGCTCCTTGCAAGCAAATTTCTAGCCACGCAAAACGGCGTATGAACCCGTCATGTGTAGAAAAAAAGGAAAGAATAAAAAAACAAAAACAGAATGAACCGGACTTAAACCTGGAGCGCGCGGTTACGCAACAATCGTGCCGATGCTACCGGAACAACTTAACCAAATTTCCTCTCGAAACACACGAGAGCGCCAACTCATAGCTCGATGTTGCTTACTGCGCGACGTTGCCAGGTTTACTCATTATTTCAATTGCTCACAAAGGCGTAACTGTTCGATTCCGCACACAGGTTCCCTATCTGAAATTGCTCCCCACCCCAACCCCCATGGATGGCTTCCGTATCTACCTCTTATTTTCCGACAGCCTGTACATATTGCATATATTATCAATAAGGGAGTGTCTATTAACCCAACTGCCCCGTTTAAAATGAATTAGGTTGGGTTCCGTATGTTCGAGTCACCCCCTATTTAAAGGAGAACCGGGCAATGTGAATCTAAAATGCCTTAGGTTGGTCAAGTCTCCGTATATTTATGCGCGTCGGGTCAATAGCAACAGAACACCCAATCAAGGGGGCTTTCCACCGCCAAACTCAGCCGTTAGAGGGCGCCACGTAGGGTGTAAGTCAACATTGCCGGCTGAATGCAAGCAAAGTGTGGGAGTTGCAGTGTTATTTGGCGTAATTTCGTAGTTCTAGTCGTTAAAATGCCTCAGTAAAGTTTGCGGACTCGAAGATTAACCCTTCGGCGTCCCGAGGCAAGTATAGTTGCCGCGCGCGTCCGGCAGTATGCGTCCTGAATCAACTAACTGTACTTGCCCAAACGCAGGCTTGTTTTCAAAAGCTATTTTTTCGACTTCCCGGATATTTTTTCGGGTGGTATACGTCAAATATAGTAAACAAAGTACCCCATCACCTACGCGCCCACCCAAACATACTGCTTCGGTTTCGAGAATCGGGCTGCAAACGCGGTCGCCAAGGGGTTAACCTTCTGGACGATCATGACAGGTTAGTTTTTGATATCGCTGTAAATACAACGCCGGCAGACACAAATATTAGCGCTGCCCGGCGTCCTAGCCTAAGCCGAGATCTCCACACCTTTGTGGTGTTTATTTTGTAGGTTTCGTTGTCATGTAATATTGAAGGATTACTATGTATTACGGCTTCTACCAAAAAATGTATACTTGGTGACCTGACTAACGCGGAGTTGCGACCAGAACTGAAGAAACAGGGTGCCCGAGTCGGTGGAAACAAGAATGTTCCCGTGCAGAGGATCATTTTTTTTATATAAATTGATAAAAGCAGACAAGCTTTGTTTAAAAGGTAACGCGGTTTTTTCGTTTTTTTTCTAGGCTAGAGGACTACGACCGAAACAACAACTTAATGGACGAAACCGGCAAGGGAAATGAAACAAATGGAGAGAGCAATCTACGTCACGACTGGCCGGACAACGCAACCTATGCAACTGTCTCGCAGTCATCTCGTCCGCCCGATTTTAAAAACTGTTCGTATAAACAAGTACTCATTACGACAGTATATATCCGGCTGCGGCTTGTCGGCACATGAGGCAACGACTTCGGAAGGGTTCCAAATATGCCGCACGAAATTCCTTGCCACTCTGATGGAAGGTAGAGACGAAAAGAACTCCATTATCTTCTACCGCGGACAAGTGCATTCCGAAATGATGAAAACTTTGAGCTATTGCCACTATACATATAGGTGTCCATCCTGACATCCTGGAAATTTAGTGCAAAGCAAGTTTGTGTGTGTAGCTGGAGATGACCCAGGAGTTGTGTGCAAGCATGTAGCTGGCGTGTGTTATGCAATTGCACATTTCAATGAAACTGGAAAGTGGTTGATTAGGGAAACTGTGACGCAGAAGAAACAGACGTGGCATGCCCCAAAAAGTGGGAAGAGGTATGCCCCAAGAATTGGAAAACGGAAAATCCTTGGTAATTTTTCTCGTTTTCGTTTTTCAGACGAGGGAAGGAAAAGGGAATATTGCTAAAAATTTCTGCCGATCTTTTAATTTTTGTTTATTTTTGAATTCCTGTAGGTGATTGCAAATGCAGACGCCCTCTAACACAATTCAGTTAAGTCACCTCTGACTGTGCCAGCCTCCGATGAAAGTTGCGTATCGGTAAGAGGTGAGGATGCCTTGACATCAAAGGTTTCGGTAAGCATATTGATGGTGTCCGTTGAGGGGATTCCAGCTTAAATGGTTAAAGTTAGGTAAATTTCCTTTACAGGTTCGCAATAACTGTATCTATCGAATTGCCCAGTCTGAGGGGAAATGACCGTTCCGAGTTAACGGTAGAATATCTACAATTTGCCAAAAATAAACGTATTTTAATAGGTTTTTTTTTTGTTTGCAGGAGCAGAGATTATCCCGCTTATTGTAACTCTCAGTGTTTCTTTGAAATCGACGTTAATAGTGACCTTAAGAGCAGATTTTTTTCCGTTTTAGTTTTTGTATACGGTGCTAGCGGAGCCGGCCAAACGTACACTTTAGCGTTCTTGTTCACTGTAAACCCGTGGGGTGAATTTTGTTGCGTATGAATTTCAACGATGATTTTATAGGCTCTCCAAAGATTACTGAAAGAAGACCAAAGCCAAGTGGACGCAAATTTAACCTCGTTGGGGGCTACTTTCACTGATTTACCCCATTCGGTGAGGTTCACTGCCCTGCAAAAAGGTTAAACTAATTGTGGTTGAAAGTCAAATTTGGGGTGAAAAAAGTTGCATATTAAATTCACCCTATTTTTGGAGGTTAAATTAATCCTAAGGACTTAAAAAGTTGTATTAGCTCGGTTAGCCATCGCGATCTGGTCGTGTCGGTTGTAAAAAGTAAAAAAAAATAATTATAAGAATTGGACCTGATTTTTTGCTGGAGAGTACCCCAAATTGTTTGTTATATAATCAGCTGCGATTTCAAAGTCTGATCTATGTATGGTGTATTTCTTGTCTAAAGGGATTGTTTTAAATAGGGGGGAGATTGGTGTGGTCGGGCCTGGCCGCCGCCTGCTCAGCGGCGAGCTGGCGGACCCTCTCGGGCATCTGAGGTCGTCGGCTCAGTCCGGCGGCTCCCGATGAGGCGCCCGGGCTGGCGCCGCCGACGAGCCGCTGAGGGCGGCGGCGTGGAGACTTCAGTGTGTCAAGGTGGATTTACAATGGAGCGACGGTTTCGTGGCGACGATAGGCGACGGCTGCCGACGATGGCCGACGGTCGGCCGTCGGCAGCGTAGACGATTCACAATGCACAAACCTGGGTCGGCGC
>Ga0058701_10005535_pt1 | contig 10510 bp, 10 predicted proteins | sample AgamicOrMae_FD_97039 | JGI IMG/M metagenome (GOLD analysis project Ga0058701, IMG submission 97039) | Agave microbial communities from Guanajuato, Mexico - Or.Ma.e | ecosystem: Host-associated > Plants > Phyllosphere > Phylloplane/Leaf | place: Guanajuato, Mexico | collected 2012-06-04 | reverse complement strand
TCAAAATTAAAAATGATCCGAAAACATCTAGAAGTGCGAGGCGACCCACAAACGGAGTCCCTATGAGCACCACAGTATTTCCCCATGAAAAACACGCTGCTCATATGGGTCACGCCGTGAGTAGGTTGCGCTGTTTTTTTTTTCTTTTTTCGCTAGTTACGAATGGATTATCACGATTCGCATAAGAGCCGTGGTTGCGCAGGGGCGCTGCGCCGGCGTCCGTAACTCGGATGAAAAAATGATCACGCCAAGCAGAAGCGCGAGTTGAGCCAGGTCCTTGTCTACACAATGCAAGGTCGTCGAGACGTCCGACTCAGCAGCACAACGCTAACCTCAAATGAGTCCTCCATATCTTCTCTGTATCCATTCATATCCACCCCAAAAAAAGGGATATGACGAATCCGGAAGAAGGCCACCGAGGCCGTATTAGCCTATATCACAAACCTAAATAAACCTATAAAAGATAATAATAATCATAAGGGGTGACAACTCATGATATTCGGTGTACGAAATGCCTTCGATATCCGGCTGATATCCTTGATATCCGGCTGCTATATTCGGTCGAGACATGTCTGTTTTCAGCGATTTTTTTAAGTCTTTACTGTCTACTGATATCTGACTAATATTTAGGTATATTTAGCATTTATTTGTCAACATTCTACTTAAATGTCAGATATTTAATGGTAATGTGGTCAATTTTCTCTTGATATCCGTTTATTATACCTCTGATTACCGGCTAATATCCTCATATCCGGTGTACAGATTTCCAGCAAGGTGTTGCCCGTGATAATAGTACATGTTACTAATCAGATGATCCTCGTTTAGCTAATTTTGAACCTCTTAAGAATATATAAATGCCTAGTCGGTAACTTCAATTTTTTTCTCCTTTTTTTCAGCCTGAATCTTACGGCGGATTTTTAATAACTATAGCAGGGTTTTCTAATTACATTATTTTGTGTATTTTTTCAAAGGAGGATTAAGAAATTTGGAGTTAAGAGCGCGCTAGCAAACTTCAATGGAACATTCACCATGCAGGAAGCCCCAAAACTTCGCTATAACTTCCAACGAATCGGTTAAAGGTGCATAGTTGAGAGAATTGAAGTAAAACTTTTCTCCTTTTTTCGAGGGGGGGGGGGATCCGATGGGAGAGCTTAAGTTTTGCCAACGCCTTGCGGTCCTTCACAGCATTTTCTACTCCTCTGAAGAAAGGTAAAAAAGTGCCTTCTTTGGTATGGTTCTGCGAGTATATCGGTAGTAAGAGTTAGGCTCAAATTCCGTTCATTTCTTTGAGAACGCTGTGTCAACCGGTGGGCTGAAAAAGAGCTTTCCATTGATGCAGCCTGAGATAGATCTTCGATTCTGATCAGAGCACAAAGTGCATACCAATTAGGGCCTTTCTTATACCAGCTTTGCGTAGAAAGATACAACCCTAAAAGTCGCATTCAGGGCAGCTTTCGAGATAGACTTTAGCCTTATTAAAAGAACGGACTCATCAACAATGCCCGATAGGCGGAGATATTGACAGGTACATTATGTGAACCATACCAATATGCATATCTGCGCTCTATACCCGTTTTTCCCAAAACAAATATAATATCCGTCCAGTGTAAGTTTTGCTTCACCAGCAATAAAACTAGGAATAAGGTCCTCACGTAAAATGTATAACATGTCTTTCAGCGAAAAGTTTGGCAGCTCCGACATAAGAAGAATTTTTAATTAGCCAACACATCTGTTACGACAATTTTTAGCCCTACAAATTCGTCTTTTTTTTCTTTTTAGGATCCCTTAGGGACGACTTATCCCCCGCACGAATTTCGAGAGAAAGAAAAGTTGTTTATATTGCGGATTCCGACTTTGGAAGGATTAAAAATGTAACAAGTCTCTTAGTCAAAGTTTTTCATAAAGAGAGCAGTATGAAATCGGAGACTGTAGTTAAATTAAACTTGCTTCAGCAAACAATTCTTCCAGTTTGTTCTCTCAGCAGAATTACGGGCTAGGCACATCCAAAATGAAACGCTAGCAAGACTTAGCAGAGAATAATGTGCTAATTTAGCTTAAACCATCCCCTCTCTCCCACATCTCAGGACTGCACCTTTTGCAAACTCCACATGAAATTTAAGTAGTTACTTCTTGCGGAAATTCGATCTAAAATATTTTTAGACCATGTTTTGTTTCCACTGAAAGCGATTTGAGCCCGGGACATAGAAAGGAAATTCATTTTTGAAAAATAAATACAATATTTGACTAAAAATTTCGCACTTTGCAACTAGCATATACTTCATAAAAATTAATCTGATATTGCCTACCTGTGAGTTGAGGATATTTTTGAAGGAAAAACGGGAATGTTTGGCTGAAAATTTTGCAAAACTGAACTTCCTAACAAGTATATATTTGATATAGACAACTTGAGAATTAAGGTGATAGATTTTAATAATTATATTTTGATTAACAGATATTGTTAGAGTAGATTTTTTTTTGTAAACGCCCGGCAGTTTGCGTTGCTAATACGCGCGAAAAGGGATAAGCGATCTGCAATGTGTCAACAGCAGCTCATTCGAATACAGAGAACAAAAGGGCCAAAAAATATATTTTTAAAAAAATATTTTTAAAAAACTTATTTAGGCTCGGATTTAGGTGACCTACATGGCTCTTTCGAGTACTATGAAGATGAAGCTGGTGTGCGTTGCATTTTACAAAGTTGCAGTCTACGCTTCAAAGGTTGGTATTACCACTTCAACGCCTTGCTCTATTGTTACTCCGCTTGGCGACGAAAGGTGGAACACAACTGCTAGAAAATGCAACCTCCAGAATTCAAAGAGTGGACGGTTCGCCACCCGCACTTAAGGCAGGAATCGCCAAGGAGGCACCATTCGGCGAAGAAACTTTCTTCATTTAATTTGGATTGGCATAAGGAACTTGTCCTGAACGGCTTTTGCAGGAGCAGCTGCTGGAGTCCCCCCCCCCGCAAGGGGGAGATGCCCCCTCAATCAGAGCGGGTGGGAGAGTCCCAATGAAAAGGGCGGAACATCGCTTCCACAGGGGTAAATCAAAAAATCGGCGCGACTTTTGCCTGAATTACTGTGCGTCCGTCAAACTCGTTCGCGAATCGATTTTTGCCGTTTTTTTCTCCGGGTGAAAGAAGGAACGCCAAGACTCTTCCTGTAATTTTTTTTAACAAGGGATCGGCGCTTCCAAGCCGTTAGATTCCCGGTTAAGCAGCCGTAGCTGTGATAAACTGGACCCATATTATCCCGAATAAAAGACTCACAGTAAGGTATTTTGCAACACGAATTGGACTGCATTCCGGATTTACGCAATATTTTCAAACCAAAAATTAAGAGGGTTACGTCAATGACTCACAAAGTATGTGCTCATAGACTATAAACCGTCTCGGGGGGCATTCGATAGCGCCAAAAACCACAAGCACCACCGCCGCAAGTGCCAGTCCGTAACCGCCAAACGAGAAAAGTCGCAAACGCCAAAGTTCGTACAGGTTAGGTTAGGTCAAGTTAGGTTAGGCTAAGTTAGGTTAGGTAAGGTTAGTACTGCGGTTAAGGCCTTTGGCGTTTGCGACTTTTCTCGTTTGGCGGTTACGGATTAGCGCTCGCGGCGTTGGCGCTTGTGGTTTTTGGCGCTTATATATGACAGCTACCCAACCGTCTCAATTTCGAGATTCGTTGTCATATTCCAAATCCCGCATAAGTGTGACTTATCACGAACTTAGGAAGTCATATAGGCCCTTAATTTGGTCCTTGGCGATTGCCGAAGGCCAACTTTACTATAAACACTCCTATGATGTCACACACTCCACTCGGCTAACTCTCGACTCGTCACGGCATGAAACTGTCTTTGAAAGAATGCTGAACCTTTTAAGGGAACTTTCCTTAAAACGGATTTGCTTTGCGATGTTTTGTTTGAGGCGACTTGCGTGGAAAGTTTGGACTGTAAAATGTTTAAAATCGCGAACTCACCGAGACGGCAAACTCCTGGCTACGCTTACCAGCAAAAACAGAAAGAAGACGATTAAAATGAAGATTCCGAAGCAAACAATTCCTAACCCAATTTCGGTGGACAAAAGTTTACGGGAGAGTGGTTAAACCTGTTTTAGGTTCAATACGCGTTTAGACGCTCAAAGCACTAGGAAAACTAATCACTTTTTCCAGGAAAAAAGAACGGATCCCCTAAAATCAAACTTTGGAACAGATTAACTATTCAAGATAAACTTGCTGGCCTTAGCGGGCCAACGCTCCTCAAAGTCAGTGGAGGGGGGAAAATCTTTTACCCCTCCCACCGATTCTTAGACTCGAACTTTAACGAAGATTGCCGAAGCTTAATAATTCGAGCTCTTTGACTCGAATATATACGAAAATTGCCGAGGGCTACTTTGGATTCTAATAACAGAAGTAATGCCGATGGCTGTTGTGGCGTTGTGGCACGATGCGAGAGTCAGGAGGGGGATGACTGACGTGGTGGTGGGGGAAGGAGCGAACTTGAAAGGTTGGGGGGGAGCAGGTATAATGGTCGTGGTACAGTAGTGAAGAGAGACATAAAGAGTGGGGAAGAAATGACTTGGAGTGGGGGAAGGATCTGGCCTCGCAGGGGGTACACGCGGTACGAGCGGGGAAGGAGAAAACGAGTTTATTGGAAGGGGTGAGGCAAAACGGCTTTGTTCATCGCCGATAGCAACTTATGTGACAAGCTGTAGCACTAGGATAATATGAGACAAGGGTTGGAACAGACTGAGTTAATTTAGGACGAAGTTTTCTCCAGTGAAATATCGTCGAAACGAGCTAATAATCGTTTTTCAAATGAGGCTGGAAGGACGCCCGGCGGTTAGCTATGAATCAAAATCTAAAAAAGCAGGATCGGTTTCGGGTTAGATACATTGCATTTGCGGTGATACGAAAAAGCATGGCTCGAAGCCAAAAGTAAGATTAGCCACAGCGGCGTCCGCGAATATGTTTACGGAAATCCCGATGGAATATCTGTCCAATTGTGAATTCTACAAGAAAAAGGCAGGCGCACGCTAGAATTGTCGGGGCCAACCAGCAACGTTAAAAAAAGTTCCGATTAACGAAGCGTAGTTAAATAGGAGCGTTAACGAAGCGCAGCAAACGGCTCGCGGAACACAACTGTGACGTAAACGTCGAAATAACGTCTTGTTCCGGAATTCTTCTCCCTTTCCGACGTTTTACCAGAAATGTGTTTGGTATCAAAGAATGGCAGGCGGCCATTGTAAGGATAATTCCCTTCGCTGAAAGAAAATCCAGAGATGGAGAATACAAAGCTAACGGTTTTTAGCTGCCCTTTCTCCGTTGACCCGCGCAAATCGAAAAAAAATATATAAAAAAATGCCTTCGATTTTCATATAACGACGAAAACGAAGGATTTTTTTAACTTGCTTTCAACCTCCTCCAGTCGAGACCATAAATCGTGTCGCTTTCAAATCTAGAGATTTTGGGCTTTATAAAAATTTTATGTTGGTAATGCCCATTAAAATAAGGAGAAACTCGGGGTCCACTCATTTCAATGGAATGGGTAACACTTTGGACCAAATTCACAAGATTTGAATACATGAGTTTTGATCTCATAGTCGAAATTCTGGCTTTACAAAACGTAGGCCATACCTTAGCAAAAGCGAATACCTGGGCTCCCATTGCCTCAAGGCATAACAATTTTGCTTACGTAGCTTAACTTCCTAGGATAATCATCACGTTAACCTGTCTTGCTACAGTTGATCGCCTACAAAACCCTAAGGATTGGGAATGTTTTGCTACGTAAACTCCGGAGTACGCTTAGGGAAATTGATGGTGTGAACAAAAGCCCCTCGATCTATTCACACACAACATCAGGCTTGTTGCTCGGCCACACTCTGCGCATACTACCTCCTTCCTTGCTTCACTTCCAGCAGCTCACCTTCCTGCCCCCCCCCCTCGAGTACTCCTCTCTTTCATTAGTTGGATTGTAAGTGATCGTTTGGGGGGGGGGCTTTGCCGAGGTGTTCCAACGGTGCACTTGAGGCAAACGTAATGCATTGTGTTACGCTTAAGAGCCTCAAGTGGAGTTGCTTCTTACGTTGTATGTAAATAGTCGCAAGTACTGTTTTCATGTCTCCGATGTCTTTAGGCGCATGGATTGCATATTGCTGACAACTTCATCTCGTTCGTAAGGTAGCCTACATTGTTAGGGAAAAAAGGAAATAATTGCAAGATAAGCAGCAATAACATTAATTATTTTTATTTTGTAATCCTGTGCATAGCTATAAAAAGTAAATAAAAATTTAGTATTTGAAGATCACAACCGGTTATTTTTTTATTATTATTATTTGTTGTCTCCCCCCCCCTAAAAAATTGCCTCCTGCAATTTTTTTGTACACATTGAAGTTACAAAAAATGAAAAGAACAACAAATACCAGAATTAAAATTACAGTTTTTTTACTTAAAAATAACAAGTTTTTTAAATTAAATTTCAGATTATTTTTTTAACAGTGTAAAAAAGCTAGGTAAACACAATCGGCACTCTCCAATGCAACAAATGCGATATTTCTTAAAAACTTAATAACTATTTTTTACTTTATTTTATTTATAGTGTACTTCTTTTTGGCGTCGTCGCTCTCACTAACAGTCACGAATCAGCGCCCAGTCCGAATGAGGTACCTTATGGGGGAGGAGGAAGGGGAACCCCTGAGAAGAAAGCAATTGGGCAGAGAAGTCACGTGGTCACGTGACGCTGCGTCCACTCGCGTTGTCACGTCACGTATCCACGGGACGTGATGTCAACGTGACAAACTTGTGAGCAACGGGACACTCGCACACGGGTTTGGCTTTTTTCATAAACGTTTTCTGCGTACGTCATTTCTGAAGCCAATTTATCTTCCAATTTAATCAGGAGGCCTTTCACGAACTGCTCCACAACTTTGCGGTGTTGAGTATCGTAAAATGGGTTTCGTTCATCATTTTTATGCCCACATCAATTTACAATAATTTTCGAATTTCGTTATTGTTCAGAAAATAGACGCACTAGATATATATACGCAAAGTAACTTCACAGATAAGAGATGCAAAAACAATATATAATGCGCTGATTAACACGAATAGTTATTATAATAAATTCTTTAGAGTAGGCAAGATTTGTAGATATTTACATGCTCCCGTAGCTTATTACGTTAGCTTTGCTTCGAGCAGAGTTCAACAATTTAAGTTACGCTAAGTAAGGTTAGGGTCGGGTGAGTACGGTTGGGTTGAACGAGATACGATCAAGTCAGGTTAGTGCATCTTAACCTGCAGCAAGATAGGAAGCGTTCTGCTACAGAACTTAATGTCCAGAAGAAGAAGGTAGAAAAAAGTCTAACATTAGGTAAAGGGACCGACACTTTTGTCGCTGACTGTACTTCGTTAGAGCTCCATTTTTACGCAGTCGAGATAGTATAATTTTAATGAAGGACCATGAATCTTGCAAGAAGGCTACGCAATAAAATTATTCACGCTCCTCTTCGCTAACAATGTAAGTACGGTATGAATAAAAAGTTTTTCATAGATTTAATAGTCTTCCCGCCCCTACCTCCCTGAAAAAATATTATATACGCGACCAATATCGCAAGATACAGTTAAACCGCGATCGACTGAAAAACCATCATAGGTAACCTAGCATGTCTATTTTGATTTGCTCCCAAGCTAAGCAATTCAAAATGATATTGATCACTAGGTTAAGAAGTTAGGCGCGTTTAAAAATGACTGAGTCGCGAAATCTGGCAACACTGCACTCGACCCACACTAAAAGCGCGTGACGGTACGCCCCCATCGAATAGACGAAGGCCAGATGCGCCTCACGAGAATACAATTTATCTATTTACTGTAGTCTTTCCATTTTATCACCGACTGTACAAATAACATACTTGTAGCGGCAACGCAGCTCTGTCGCCGGTAGTCAACACTATCAAAAGAGGTACTGTATATATCACGGAAGAGCTCACCATATTGTTCCTTTTTTTCTGATCATGGAAGTGGTAAAGACTGGAATAATTTCTTCGATATTTTCTCCGCTGCGTAAGATGCAAAACAGAGCATTTATTTTTGTTCCAAAATTAGCATTAACGAAGCATCTTTCGTTTTTATCGATATCCTTTAAGACGCTAAAACTGTAAGTTAACTCAAGGCTAACGAATCCGTTTAGATGCATTTTGCGACTCCACGCCGTTAAATTTCAATGAATTTATTTGCATCTGAATTTAATATTCTCTCTTTACAGGGTGCCTATCAGCAAGCCGAATTAGGCTTGCGGATGACGATAGAAAGGGTTAAGTTACCGGTAGATAAGGTTATGTGCCCTGTGCGTCTCTCCATGGTCAATCCGCTCAACGAAATGAGCAAGGAAAGGTGAAAAACGCAACATCTCAAAAGTATGTAGCTCCGATTATTCCGTCCGCGGATGATAAAAAATACGAGTATCACTTTTCCTTAAGATGTACCGCAAGCGTCTTTCGTCATAACTTTCGGAAGATAACACCAGCTGGCGCCTCATTCATATTTAAATATCCGAAAAGAGAGTAAAAAAGACAGACTGACCACCGGATAATCTGTAAGAAGATGACAGATGACACGAGGTTTTCCTCCTCTCCAATTATTAATTGAAGCTTCGTCAAACGAGCAGATAAATGACTTGTGTCCTCACTCCGTCTGATTCTCGTTAATAAATAAAACAGGCTTCTCTCGTATCGACGACGTCTTTTCCGGTTTTGTTTTCATTCACACTAAAAAGAAAATTTCTTGTTTAAGGGAGCCCTGTCATAACATTTCTCGGAATTTCACAAATATTTCTCAGATTAAGAATCAATCGGATTGAGTATCAAATTCAGTGGATTCACACAAAAAAAGAAGTCTTTGTTTTAGGGAGTCATGACTCCTGACAATGCTCGGAATTTCGTAGATATTTCTCGGATTCAGTATCAATCAGACTGAGTATCAAATTTAGTGTACCTAATCTGTAATCTGATTAATATTAAATCTGAATATTCGCTGTTGGATCGAAATATGATTTGTATTTCAGACTTGTTGTTTATAAGGCATGTAAATAACAGAAAAAAGACAGGTTTTCGACGAGAAAGCATGCGTGTAAATTAAACGAACCGAACATACCCTTACCCAATCTTGGAACCTTACCGCACCTCACCTAACCTAGCTGGAACACTTAACACTGCATATCCTAACCTTAATTCTAACCTGAAATCGCCTCTAGACCAACCTAATCTAACCTACGTCAAATCTAACTCACAATCAGAAAGCCTTGCCTAAATTAATCTCTCATAACCTAACCTCTCACGACTTACTGCTTGTCTTAAAAACATGGCATAACCTGACCTACCCCATCTTGCCCAACTTCGCCTTACCTTGCATCATCCACGAATTCATATTCTCTTCGACTACTTCACAGAAATTCTCAAGGGTTTTTCATCCGACCTCTTATTATGATGCGAATACTGTTAATTATCCACTTCTAGCGGGTTAATAAGAAGATGAAATAATAAGGACGTTACAAAGCTAATAGCAAAAGCTTCGCATGGTCCGATTTTCATCTACACGATTAATTTTCTCATAAAAAGGATTTCTAAATTTGAGGAAAGCAACAATGAACCTTAGGATACAGAGGGGGGACACCAAGAGGGAATGGAAAAATAAGAGAGTAATTTGGTGAGTGGACTAACCAGTCTGCTAGGCCCCACTGAATGCTTTCTTAAGAGGGTGAAATTAAAGGGTTCTCTTTGGCTCGTAATTAACTTCTCTCCGTCAGATCCGGTGTTTTGATATTTAGGCCATAGATCCGGACGGACTAAAAATATCTCCAAAGTCATTAAAGGCCTTCCACAATTCTTTCTAACCGTTCTATCTCTAGGCCTAGGGACTTGAGAATTTTTTCAAAGTGATTTTCCCTTCATCGCAATGTTGCACAGCGAATAATCAAATAATAATGCGCACGTGTTTTGGATATAATAACAGTCATTTTTTTCTTTTAAAAAGGATAATTTTCTCACAGTAAGAAAAAACTTACTTATTGCAAGAAAAAAAATTCTTGCGGCAAGAAAAAAATATTGTTTAGTCACTATATCACGAGGAAAAATTTTCTGGGCATCAAAAATCATGCCTGAGGGAAACTGCATCGGAAAAATAGGCAACTTCAATTAATCTGTACGCACTTCCTGTCGTGAAAAAGAAAAGGAAACAAAAAGATGGAAAGTTCTGTGGGAGTTTGACTTAAATAGGACGGCTATTATAATCCCCCCGACAGGCTAGGGAAAAAACCACAATAAGGTTCATTAGAGTAATAAATTGAACGGGCCGTCGTTGGCCACCGTAATGGCTAAAATGGCTTTATTGACCGAAAACTGCGCTAAAAAAAGGCGTGTTCATGCTTTTGATTAGCGACCTGGAATTTCGGCGAATTCAACCGGAAATACAGGCGCGCCAAACGCCGCTCAGAAATGCTTCCGAAAAAGCGGCTCACACTCCGTTTTAAT
>Ga0058701_10005534_pt1 | contig 10511 bp, 7 predicted proteins | sample AgamicOrMae_FD_97039 | JGI IMG/M metagenome (GOLD analysis project Ga0058701, IMG submission 97039) | Agave microbial communities from Guanajuato, Mexico - Or.Ma.e | ecosystem: Host-associated > Plants > Phyllosphere > Phylloplane/Leaf | place: Guanajuato, Mexico | collected 2012-06-04 | reverse complement strand
GACAATGCATTAGTGCAGAGACGAGTCTTGGAAATCTTCCTTGTTCCAACACCTAACTCTTGTCTAGCTATTACAAGGGACAGAGAGTTGTAAACTCGACCATGAGACTGCACTCTTTTCTGACATAATTGTCCAACTTGACTAACTACCGCAGCGCTTCTGCACAGTTGCCGGCTCTACCTCGTCTCATGGACTCGTCTGCGATTCTCAGTCTGAGGACAATCTGAGACAACTCCATGCGAGAAGCACGTGCTGCAACTTTCAAAACAAACTCCTTTCCCAATCAACTCATAATCCTCCCTATCCTTGAGCTATGGCTTCCTTAGGCTTAGCGAAATTAGCCAATAGGAAGTTGATCAAAGTTTCAGGACCAGATTGTTATCCTTATTTGCAGAGTTTATTTAGTAATGATCTGAGACTGTTATACGAACCAGAAAGGTTGCGCCCAAGGGAACATGTCCGGCCATCATCTAGTGTTTTAAGTTCCTTCATGCTCAATGCTCAGGGTAGAGTCATATGTGATTTAATAATTTATAGAACACCATACACTAAGTACCAATGTCAATTTACCCCAGTTGGCCAAGCCACGGAACCCGACGAGCTCTTGATTGAGTCTGATTCGACTTTGGCCACCGGACTCGCAAATACTCTTTATGGGTATCGAGTTCGACGAAAAGTCTCATTAGAAATATTGAGAAATCAATCTGTTTGGTGCTTGTTTCCCAAATTAGGCGATAAGGGTATACCATCAACCACAGAAGAGAGTGAAGTTGTTGCCCTATCTAGTGGCCTAGAAACCGCAAAAGAAATCGTCAGTAATGAATTGACAATGGTTGGAGATCCAAGACTCGACATGATGGGCTTGCGTATACTAAGTTGGAATGATGACGAATCCAACGGGAATTCACAGTTCCTCAAACTGAAGACAACTTTGCAATCGCATATCAATATACCTATTGATGAGGTTTCAGAGAGGGACTATAATCTTCATCGGTACAAACTTGGAGTTGGCGAAGGACCCTATGATCACCCAGAGGGTGGTTGTTTGCCCTTGGAGTGCAACGCTGATCTTCTTAACTCGGTAAGCTTTGACAAGGGTTGCTACCTCGGCCAAGAGCTGACAGCACGAATCCATTTCACTGGTGTTGTCAGGAAACGTTTGATGCCAATAATAATTCATAAGGAGACTAAACTGAACGACACTGTCCCATTTGCGAAAGATACCGATCTAGTAGATGAGGAGAATGGCAAAAAGATGGGCACAATAAGACATGTTATAGGGAACCATGCACTAGCTCTGATGCGTAAGGATCTCCTGGGGGATAGCACGAAGATAATCCACAATGGTACCCGGACTAGAATATCATTTTGGGTACCATTCTGGTGGAGGCGTTCTCATTCTAGTCAAGATGAGCAAACCTGAGCTTATCAATCATTTGAAGGCGATCTCAGAGAGACTCAATATGATATTATAACGCGTTAGATCTTGTTCAACAATCTGCGACGATGTATTATATCGATCAGTTTCTTCATGATCATCGATCAGGGACAATGTACTAATATTCTTTTCAAATTGATTCTTCAGCTCCGGATTCTTAGGATCGGGTAGCGTCTTGCCATTAGGAGGCGATGCAGCATCGTCAGCATTGTTTATTCTCATTCGAGTTGCATCAAAACCTCCTGCTGCATTAGTTCGCCTGGCTTTGAGTTCCTTGATAAGACCGTGCGTATCAAAATCTGGTCTTAGCACAATCAGGGCCTGCATACCAGTTTCCATTGCCCGTCTACAATCAGCTCTAAATCTGGTCAAATATAATATCTTATCAGGAGCTAATCGAAGGAGATTAGCCAATTTGCGAAAATCCTTGTTAGCTCGCATACCATCAAAGTCCATTATGTTCATGTGACCATTGAACAATGGCAATAGATTGCCATAGCATGTATTAGACAGTACCATCACCAAAAAATCGGCCGAGCCTACACCTACGTAAACGGGAATCTTTAATTGATCTTTCCAAAACTTGAGCATCTGGGGCACATCTTCGTAAATTTGTGTCTGAAGAAGTTTAGTCTTATAACCCCACTCAGTGATACCTAGCATAAATAGTGACAGGGCCGAGTTAGTTGGGTCATTACGAAGCTTCCAAATTACGTGCTTCTTTGCCTGTTTTATTTGATCCTCCTTTGGATCTTCCCTATCGGCGAGCTTATACTCGTCCGGGACGTTCTGTTGGGAGCATCTGAAGAAATTTATCATAATCTTGAGTTGCTTTTGTTTCCAACTATCGTTGATGTATTCGAGTACATTATGTTGAAAGAAATCGCGGAACTCTTTAGAGCTCGACATAAAACTTCGACAAACAAGCACCCCCAGGAGGTCAATGACGATCGCCTGGGGTTTATTCACAACTAACTTGAAGTTGGGGGTTGGTTGCGCCACCACTGCTTTGATTGATAACTGCGGTTGTTGTGATGGTGGTGGTGCCTGGCTAGCCTGATCAGCGGCGGGCTGCGTTTTGGTGGAGGCTGCAGGCTTCTGATCGGTAGTGGTAGGTCGATCTGCGTGGCTGCTGCGGGTGTCCAGTTGCGTCTTTGATTGTTTCCGTTTTGGATGCGCCTTGTCTTTCAGCTCGGTTGAAGAACGTCCCATGATTGAATTATTGGCTAGGAAATTCTTCAAGCTGCCATACGAGAGAGGCAAAAAATAGGCTCACGTAGCTCACCTGTGCTAACATCACTTGGTCATCATATCAGCCTGGACGAGGCAGGCGATGGGGCAGGAAACGTTTTTTTATTTGTTTGTTTCCCAAAATAATAGTGAGATTTGGGTCCAGATTTGACATGATTTAGGTGTAACTAGACGTTTGGGCGAAGTGCAAAGAGTTCTCTTCAATTATGATGATAATTGAAGGATGACTCATGCCAGCAAGCATCAAGAACACGGACCGAGAGCCCATCCCAAGCAGATCTCATCAAAATCTACCAAATCTCATCTAATCCCGACCCATCACACAAATCATCAGGCAAATCAACACACAAACCATCCGCCGAGCCATCCACAAAGCCATCGCCCGATCTTTCACCCGATCCTTCATCCGAGCTCACACCCGAACCATCACCCGAACCATAGCACAAACAATAACCTAGACCACCATAAAAAAGATTTAGGTCAAGCCCATTCGCCCAAGACCAAAACGAAAAGATCGAAGAAATCTGTTATAATTAAAACTCAAAAAAGCAACTCAGCCCCCACACTGCCTAACCGGAGCAAGCGCTCTTATTATGGTCGCCGAGCCCCGGCGACGAGCCCTGATTCAGCCGCATATAGTCCGACATATTCCGTGTCCAAGTCAAAGTTCAAATCTATGCGCTCAAAACGAAGCGAACCCCACGAGATAGGTCCAGTAACCTGTTCTGATTTAATCAAGCTGGTTATATACTTTATCTGCTTGTATATATCATACGCCATAATGTGGTTTGCAATGTGGTTTATATATTTACAATTTACTAAAGCGACCACAAAACCAAAGCGTCAAATTCTGAGACGGATGTTCTTTGCGGATCAGCTTGAACAAGATCCTGCGGTGCCTTATACCTTCTTTAATAGATCATTACCCCCATGCGATCCGGGAATAAAAAAATAAATCCATCACCTAGAGAACTCCGAGGCGAATACGTCTTTAAACTTCTCGATCAAAGAACCACAACTACTCCATTTCGATAATTAAGATTTTTTTTTATCTCCTTCGCCAAATTCCCTGTCACACTGATCATTCTATTGTAATGCGAGCTGGCAGAATGAAAACCACATGTGATCTGTAATTACAATTGTGGTTTTCCGTCACCTTAACTTGGAGACACTTTTGGGTCATTGAAACATTTTGTGTGGCTCACAAGCGTTCGCAGTTTTAGCATGAAACATTTGCGAACAGCAACAAACAATTAGGATGCCTTAGACTGGCTTCTCGGAGAGCATTTCGAAAAGACACCGTTTGAAAAGTTGTTCCAATGTTTGGTTGCTGAGGTTGCCGATTCGTAGAATGAGTGTTGGTAAACGGCCAACAAATGTTTCCACTACCACTTCGAGCAATCTATGCTGATCGAGCAAACAGACGAAGCCCATTTCAAGTCAGTTTGTTCTTGAACGTGTCCTTAGTTCTTCGTCGAGAACTATTTCTTCTAGTGATACCATGAACTAGCCCGTCGGATCTTTGAACAACGCTAATTCTAGCGATCAAAAAACTGACATGCAGGGTCCAAACTTGCTAGTTAGTGCACAAACCGGAGTTTGCGCAGAAAATCAACAATCAATTAGAGTGTGCCGCCCGGGTATATAACTCGGGTCTCCAACCGGACAGATAGAAATAAGACAGTTCTTCGACAATTGTTTAGTCAGACGGAACCAAAGGTATTCAGTTCGTATTCAGATTTTGTCGATTCCATCAGCGAATGGGTCGAATCACTGTGTGTGGTGGACAGTTTTCGAGGAAGACCGTAGGATAAAGCAAATTCAAGCTATGAGCGAATTGGTAAGTAGACTCTTTGGACGGAAGAGAAAATTTGTATCTGGAATCTTAATAAACTAACTAACTATGATGAATCTCGTCGACTTTTTAGGCCAAAATGACCATGTTATTTTGTGTAGCACTTTCGATTATGGTCGCAGCTCAGTCCTCGCTGGTGAGCGCAGGGAGCACAATGGATGCCGCAGATTCGAAAACGATGACCGTCACTGGAAATGATTCAAATTCTTCAACCATCACCATTGAACCCATAACGGAAGTCAACAAAACCGATGCTCTTTCCGCACCGATGAGACAGCCCTCAAGCGAACAAAGGGGAACGCAAGCGAGAGTAGCAAGCAGTTATCTCGCGTCCAGAGCAGCAACTGGTCTACAGCTGAAGCAAAGGTCATCTACCAACCAAAGTACCAAGCCTCAATCGGCCACCTTGATGGGTGATCCAGTCGGCTTAGACGTCGCTCTCGATTCGCAGATGGACCTACAAACTGCCGCTGGGGAGCATAAATATATCCTAGTTAAGAAGAAACCGAAGCATAAGAAGATCAAAATGGAAGTCTACAAGCCGAAAATGAAGTACAAGAAGATCAAGATGAAGGTTCCAGTGAAGAAGTTGAAGAAGAAGAAGGTTAAGGGTTACCTGGTCAAGAAGGAGAAGCATCATTACTAACTCTAAGACACGTTGACAAAGTTTCTTTCAATTATCAGAAAAAATGATGATGGACACTTATTCAGTCAACTACTGTGGGGAGAGGCCATTTCGCGCTAACTATTGGTACGAATAACCTGTTGCTTCAGTCAAATATCAATCTGGGAAGCGACAAGCTGATCGACTTGTTGATATAATCAATATTTAAGTAAGCAAAAAACACTATTCTTTATTGAATTTGATCCCAAGCTAAATGCTCTAAGACCTAATAAACAAACTAAAACGACTGAGCTTTGTTCATCCGTCTATCGATTAGAAAACTAAAGAATTATCGTAATCACTGAGATTGCGAAAACTTGTAAAGGTGCTAGTTAATAACATGCGTGCGATTGTGTTTCGAGGTTAGAGGGTGCTTTTTCTTGCTTGAAATACTTTGGCGATACTACATTCTAGGAACACAACAAAAAATTCTATCCGTCAAGTCTATAGACAGTCATGACCAACGTCCGGCACAACCATGATTGCCAAAATGCATAACCTGTGGAAAGCTTGTAGTCCATACCAAACCTGAAGGACACTTGTGTGTAGACATGCACACTCATTCTTATCTTAAATGTCTCAACTCTAATTGTTATATTATGTTGCTAATTCTCTCCTTTCAGGTAAACAAAAACTAGGCACAAAAAACAAACCGGTCTTGTGCTGCCTGAATCGTGGTGTCGTTCGTCCTATTTGAAGGGAGAAAGTTGGAAAATAGATAATCTGAAAATTGAATCAATCGGATGATGATAGATCTCCATAACACTTCGATGTATCAATAATCATCCAGTCAACTTTTGACTGCACTGTAGCAATTCATTTTGAATAACTCATTGTTTTGATTGCCGCTCATAACATTTGACTGATTGTGTCCAACTCTGGGGCTCTTTTTTTTGCCCTCAATTTGTCCAATGGCGTCGAACAATGCTACATTATCAGTCTGCTTACTGGAGTTGGGATCATGACGGTTCCGTGTCTCCTCTTTGTGTCGAAGGAGCCAATAGGTTTCCACTTTACCCTTTCCTTTTATATCAATATTTCCACGAGATTCCAGAACATAATTCCCAGTTAAATCTAAATTCTCTTTGGTCGTAGGACTAGTGTGAATTTTCAATGCTTCACCGTGTGATTCCATACGACTGGCGGTGTTAACTGTATCACCAAATAAACAGTATCTGGGCATTGTTGTACCCACAACTCCAGATACAACAGGACCTTGGGACAATTCGTTATATCAAGTTAGAAAAAAGTTGCCAGATACTTGTAATACAGAATTTCATTATGGTTAGATGGAATACTCACCCGTATGTAGTCCAATCCTAAGAAGTAGCTGCTCCTTGGGCCTATGACGAATTCTAAAATCCTTAACAGACCGAAGCAACTCGATGGCCATAGATGCTATTTCTCCTGCGTGATTTGATATCCGCTCGGGTAGGCCGCTCACAACCATGTATGCATCCCCGATTGTTTCAACCTTATATACCTTATATTCACGTATGATTGCGTCAAATAAGGTGTATAAATCGTTGAGAAATACCACCACCTGCATTGGGGTGCTCTGCGAGCACATCTCAGTGAAACCGACAATATCACTAAAGAATATAGTGACGGCATCAAAGGATTCAGGCACGACCTCCTCGCCAACCATAAGCTGAGTTGCAACACTAGGAGGTAGCATCCTATGGAGCAGCATTTCAGTCTTCTTTTTTTCATCTATCAATTGAGCAGTTCTTTCTTGAACAATCTCTTCAAGATTGTTAGCATAACGCTCCATCATGTCCATCATATTATCCATAATATTATGTTTCTTCCCTTGACGCATCCTCTCCAAACGTCGCTTGATTGTTGGTAAATCCGGTCTACATTCTGGTTGCTCGGACCAACAATCACGCATTGTATCCACAATATATTGGGGACAGTTGACTAGTTTTATGTCAGGGCGAAAGAGAATCAAAGCGTTCGTTGATTGTTTGCCATCGCTTGAACGATTCCATGGTTGCTGCCCGTTGCCAACATTTTGTCGGTATTGCGATCCTGAGTTGGGTAGTTTCTGTGGGTCCCTGGCTAGGAACGGAGTCTCGCTGCTTGCCTGGCATCTTGATTCATCCTCCTCAAGATTCCTCGACGATTGACCAGAGTCACGGAAATCACCGTGGAACGAAGTTTCGGTCTGAGTATCATTTGATGGGGTTATATTTGAAGCTTTCACTGTGACAGGTTGTTTGAAATGCTCGATTTGTATGAATCCACTTGATTGACCCGAAGAGCAGCGGGTTGAATGCTGCGGTTGATTTTGATAACGGTCGAATTGAGTCATGTTAAAGTCATTTGTCTTAGAATTGTTGATAAAGTTAGTTCCGAGAACTTCTGGAGCCCCGTTTGGAGCACCCACTGTCGATTGCTGTTGAGATCTTTGTTGCTGTTGATAGTGCGAGAAGCAAAGTCTGTCGCTTGTGCATAAATTGCATATGTCATTAGAGGATTGCTGTTGCTGCTGTAACAATCTTGTATCTAAGGCCGCGGATTGATAGGAGTTCATTCTGTTGTTCTCAAATTTCAAATTAGCTGAGCTACAAGTCTTCGGATTCTTTATAGAATCAACCATTTCCTCTGGCTTCATAGATGTCGTATCGATTCCAAATGGTCCATGCCTTCCGATAATTTCGTGCAATATAATACCAAAGGCGTAAACATCCGTCTTCTGATTACCTATCATAGTTGGATTACGTAGCAATTCTGGCGCCTTCCATAGCTGATTCCTATAGTGAGTATGCCTCAAATTCCTACGAATGGGCGATGAAGCCGATTTAATTCTAAAATTATGGAGTCCGAAATCCGTTATCTTCAACACCCATCGTGATGTGATTAAACAATTGGACGATTTCAAATTTCCATGGAATCTTATTTCGCTATGATGCAAATAGTTCAATCCAGCTAATAAATCGAATACAAGAGATGGAACAAATATTCCATCTAATTTAACGTCTGGGTTGTCTAATATATCTTCTAGACTCCCCTTCGCACAATAATCAGTTACGATGTAGATTGTACTCGTTTCCGGCTTCACGCAGGCGCCTATGAATTGATTTATATTATCATGACGTATTTCCTTGATTTGTTTCATTTCAATTTTGGATGCTCTAGGGATATCTTTATCGAGCTTCAATTCCTTGATTGCAACTATGGCACCTTTGTAGGTTGCGGTCTTCGTGTATGTGTTTCTATTCTTGATTCCACTTGAGTCGCTTGATAGTTGACTAGCGAAACTACTACGGCTCTGAGCTCGGTTTAGCTGATTACCATGAATTTGCAAATCGTCAAGCTCCATACGCCACAATAGGCCAGCTATTTCTTGTTCCTTTTTCCAGTTCCTATATATTTGAAATACTATAATGGAAATCACACCCAAAACGAGTGATAGGATAGTCGCTAAACGTTTACGAGAAAAATCTGGCGGCTTACGACAAATACTTCCATCATACGCACAAACTGGCTCATCAAGTGGTGGTCTTCCTTTAATCCAATCTATAGTACCAGTCAGAAGGAGAGTATTGTTCTCGTAGTAAAAGTTGCAGACCGGAAGCATGGTATAATTGAAATAATCTGGAAACTTCAGTATCGTATCAGGTGGAGTGGGTCTAAGCGCTAGGACACTGTAGTTACCCTCAACATCTCCATTTGAATCGATAAACATCAACGGGCCAGTCACGCTTTGATATGTTCTTCTACTGATGATCCGTTTCACAATAGCTTGTCCATCATAGATATCATCGCCGGCTTTGATCGTTTCCTCCAAAGCGTCGGCATAAAGCATAAAAGCATCATAGAGGTAAGAAGCATATATAGTAATGTGCTTCTTAAACCTATCGAATGGTTGCTTGAAATTGAAGGGTGGTTGGGCATTATAAATACGAACGTTCTCTTCAAAATCACTGTATGAACTTGTACTAGGAGGACTAGTGACAACAACTAATAGAGATCTTGCTGCTTCAATCATAGTTCTTCTAGTTCCAGCATCCATATCCAAACGCCAAAAATACTTATACGAAAGGGGTAGGCTGTAATGATCTAGATCAACATATATGACTAGATAATCTCCGTTGTTAACCAAATTTTTGACTTGCATCACCTGCATCATACTTATCAAATCAGTTACAGCTCCTAAGAAAACGTATATCCGGGTCCTCTTGAACGTATCTTCGATGATATTGTAGAGAGCATCATGACAACAAGGCTTATGTTCAACACAACATGCGTAGATATTCTCAAATTTGCTCTCGCTATTGATAGTAAAGTTTAGCGATCTTGCTCTATCGGCTAGATTACGAGCAACAGCTTGGTACTGGGTCGATTTCTCGGATATTATGGAAAATTTCTTCCATTTAAAGTAACTTAATAGGGCAATCACTGAACTAACAATCTGTGTATCCGGAGGATGTGTTCGAACAAAAGTTTTATAGAAAACCTTGTTCGATGCCTTGGAATCGGCACACTTATATGAGATCATAGGTAAATTGATAGCCGAGGCGATAGTCGCTTCAACTTCACATGAATCCTCCGGGCCGAAAAAAGCAACTGCTCCTTGGCGCCATTGATGTAATAGAGCCGAAGTTCCTAACAGTGTTTGTCCTCCTGTGTCATTAGCTAACAGCTCGATACGCTTGCCATTGAATCTGGTAGGATCTTGATTCACCCGTGCAATTGCGTATGTTATAGCTCCACTTATCACAATACCTTGACGATTGTTGCTTCCATGAATGTTTGTCAAATAACCAACTCTTATGACAGATGAGTCGTTGTTGAATGAATTGAGTAGACATGTATCGTCTCGTTGAGAAGTTTCATTCGAATAAGTTACATGCGTTGAGTTTTCGATAGAATTGTTGTCTAGATGATAGCTAGATATTATATGTATATTCAAAAAACAATACTGCAGAATAAATACTGTTAATCTTGTAGGGAGTGTAGCGTGATAAGGGAGATTTTTTATCCTCATCTCTTAGAACGGTCGTGACTAATTAACATTTTGCATCAATATGTTATTGTGATAATGGTTTGACACGGTTGATGAGTAAGTCTATAGATGTGGAGCGGTATAAATATCGGGGACACATAACGCGCAACAGGACTCTAGGCGCTGGGTAAACCCTGTGATCTTACAAGCTAGCTAGCTGCGGCAAATCTTGCACGAGCGAGTTAGTCGTGCGAGATGTGCGATACAAGCTCACATGCATGATCGGTATCAAAAACCTGCTACATTTGCCCATCGGGGCATTTCTTCGTTCGCTCGCGGTCTGTGAACG
>Ga0058701_10005533_pt1 | contig 10513 bp, 10 predicted proteins | sample AgamicOrMae_FD_97039 | JGI IMG/M metagenome (GOLD analysis project Ga0058701, IMG submission 97039) | Agave microbial communities from Guanajuato, Mexico - Or.Ma.e | ecosystem: Host-associated > Plants > Phyllosphere > Phylloplane/Leaf | place: Guanajuato, Mexico | collected 2012-06-04 | reverse complement strand
CAATCTCGTAAATGTCTTTTTTATCACAGGGCTCCTATTTCTTCACCTATGTCTTCCACATAATCCTTTTTAAGGTTCTGTTAATTTTTCCTTGGAATGCCGCGACATGCTTTGTGTTGGTGTGAAATACCCAGAAGGGGTAGCATGCTACCCAAAGTTAAGCATTTTCCAATCACACGTCAACTTGAGCTTAAGTGATTTTAGCTTAGTCATGTGTCTTAAAAAGTTGACAAAATTTATTTAAAACAAAATAAAATAGTGAAAAAATCCTAAACCTTGACTTGAAAATAAACATTAACTAAACTCAAATTTTAAAACAGCACTCGCCAAGATTTTGGAAGCCTTACAGAATATCAATAAAAAAAATAAAATAAAAAAAATGAAAAATAGCTAGTTTTTGTCTGTAAAATATTGGGAAAATCCGGAACCTTGACTTGAAAATAAACATTAACTTAACTCAAATTTTAAAACAGCTTTCGCCAATATTTTGGAAGCTTTACTGAATATCAATAAAAAAATAAAAAATAGCTAGCTTTCGTCCGTAATTTCCACTCTTGTCCGGTTTTAAGCATGCGTCAATGTTCCAGGAACTCCTGCCCGATCCGTTCGGCAAGAATCTTCTTTCCAAAGGCTGATTTCTTGGACATACAATCTGTTGATTACCGTTTACGGAGGGATTCTGCGCGTGCTGATGTTTGACACTTGGTTGCTGAGCCAGATCAGGTCGGGCCGGTCCAGACCGCCCCCCGTCGTCACTCTTTGGCCGTTCTTGCTACTGCTCATCCTCCTTGCGGGTATGTCCAAGTTCAGTGCGCCAGCCCAAATGGAGCCCGATTCCCCTTGGGAGCCATGGTGAAGTATTTTTAGCGGCATGGGGAAATGGGAGGTTAAGCCTAACCATCACAACAGAAGAGGATTTATCCCTTTAGGACAGCAGTAAGACTTTCCCGATTAAATTGCGAAGAAAATGAAATTTTAAAAACTGTTAAGGACACTGTCATCGAAAAGAGCTCAGAAAATAATGAAAAAACCCACAAACTACACACCGATACGATTCACCGATCGCCAGAAATTTGACGTTGAATTAGCCTGTGACGTCACTAGCGACTTCAACCCCGATTTTCTAGCGATCGGATGATCGAATCGGTGTGCGGTGTGTGGGGTTTCTTCCTAGTTTTCTGAGCTCTTTTAAATAAAAGTGTTTTTAAAAATTCGTATTCTTCCTCACTCCATACGCTGAGTTTTCAGTCAAAACCGCTTAACGTTGGAAACATTTCCAAGTTAAAGAAACATGGGTACTTGTAGTTTGTGATGGTTATGTTGATCCCTCAAAACTATCTTTTCATTTCTGTGTATTTCGTTTCGAAATCTCTCATCTCAGAAAAAAAAAACAAAAACTACTTTAGTCTCATACCCGTTTTGGGTATGAACGTAAAACATGTAGAAGAGCCTAATTTGGTAATTTTAAAAGATAAACCTTTTCTCAACTATATCAATGAAAACGTCTCGTTGAGATCTCGCACTTGATGTGGTTATTGATAAGGGTATCTTCAAAAATAACTTGTCCTGTTCTTGCTTGCCTAAAACAGGTATGGTACTATCGAAAACAAAGGGTAGTTTTTACTGTAATGAAACTCAGATAAATATCTGCCTTGAAGATAATTTTAGATAAACTGCGGAATTCGGTTCGAAGCCGGGTGCTTTGTTATGACTTAATACTTAGTGTGGGGTACTCCATTTTATTGTAAAGTGGACTTTCAGCACGAAGAAAGTTACGCTTTTTTTCCTGCATCTATATAGACTTTTGAGTATCTAATTGCGTTCATAGATGTGCGGTATTTTTTTTTCTGCAAGTGAATTGCCGCGACACTCAAACTGTGGTGTCATTCTCTGAGAGAAGTTGTTTTAGATAAGGAGGACTGGATTTTTTTAACTAAAGAGAGGCTCTTGATTTTTATGGTGAATAGATGAAAGTCCGTTGAAAATGAAAGTACCATGACGCCACGCAACGATTTTGCATCACAATATTTTTTCAGTTTTTAAATTGCTCTCCACCAAAACAAGATCTGCGCCAAAATCGGTCTTCTGATGACGGTCAGACGTGAAAGCATACGTATTTTATCGTTGAAGTTACCTTTTGATAATACTCATATGTAGTATTTCACCATGTCGTTATATCACTCAGTATTTTTCTAACTTTAAATGGTAAGCGTTACCAGAATGTTTTCATATTTCAAAGTATTTTTCGATCTTTAAACATTTTCATCATGAAGGAACAAATCATTCGTTTTGTCTGAGCAATGGTGCCTTGTTAGTCCATTTTTTAAAAACCTTCTATTTTTTCCATTAAGTACCAAAGAAAAGTTTGCCATATTTAAACAGGCGCGCATATCTCTGTTAGTTATTTGTAGTTTAAAAACAGTTGCCCATCGCATAATTATCCTGTATGCACCAAAGACAAGCATGCATCATTTCGAACTGTTTTTAAATGTTTTTTTTTTTGTTAATATCTTGGCATTTATAAATTGGGGCTCTGGTCTTGGGATTCGGTCGGTGTTTATTGTTTGGTTGTTGATGTGTAGTTAATGGTGTTAATTAGTAATTTTCTTTAGTTTAAGATGTTTGCTGTTGGAGTTTCTTCTTGTCCTTTCTTGCATTTAAAGTATTTTCATTATTTCTTCACACATCTTCATCTGTTATGCATGCTTCGAACCATTTTCATCGTTATATCGCATCTTTTAAAATTACTCGGCAACTGGAACTGTCATTTGAAGCATGCATGGTTTTTTAAAAAAATGAAGGTGGAAAACTAAAGTACAATTTTACTCTTACGTGTTTGTTACTCTTTGTAATATTTTTTTTTTTAGTTGATTCAACTTTTGTGTGTTAATGTGTGGGACTTCGTCTCTGATTTATGCGCTAACAGTATTATTTTAACCTCTGTTGTAGTTCAGTGCTTAACTATTGAACATTTCATATTTCCCATGTGTGTATTCGAACCGCTCACATACTCAGTATTCATCGATATTTAAGTCTTCTAGATCTGGTACCGGTAAAAATTAAGTTTTAGACAAAGTTACTTAATGATTCTTTATTTCAAAATTTATTCCCTAGTACCCTTAAAACTAACTATTCGCTGGGATTTCTCTTTAAAAATGAATGATTTTTACCTAAATACATTCCTTTTTTTTTTGTTCGCTTCTGCCTTTGTTGGCAAAAGCGTCTCTCTCTCTGTTGCACTTGACATTCGGATTTTAAGTAGCAAACGACAAAAGCTGATGTGCCTTGGGTTGATATTGTACCTTTTACGAATAAACTTTTTTTTGAAAACGAGGTGTTTTACCTTACTTGTCCTTTCGCAATTCTCTGTTTGGACTGCCAAAGAGCCTTAGGTCTAATAGAAAAATTTCTAATTGATAAGCTAAGGGACCTAGTTTTTTTTAATGAAATTAAAATGAACGCCCCAAACCATTGTTCTTTACTCACGAATTTCGTTTCGGCCCAACCTAACCAAGTTCATCGTGTTACCAAGGCCAATCTTGCCTTTAAGTAACTTAGCTTACCGCCATTTTTATTTCTCCATTCATAAGAGCGATAGGACTTGATCACGACTGTTCATATGAACGGGCTGCTGAAACGTGTTCCCTCCGAGGACTCTGTGAAATCCTGATTTCACACTGAGGAATATTCATTTTCAAGGCTACTAAGAAACGAAGTTATCAGAAAATCACATAGGCCGAATATGACCTATATCGATATACGCAGTTTACTCTCAATTTTTGAGGTAGCATTTCCTACCTCGCGAGTTCTACCCTGGTCCAACCTTTTATGATATGAGGCATAACAAGGAGCACACAGACTGGGTGCATCGCTTTGCTCGTCTTACGCTAAGCCTGTTGCCGCTTACGTCTCAGCAACAGTGCTGCCGAGAAGTAAGCGGCATCAGGTTTTGTGCACCGACGGTAGAACCTAAGAGGTACAAAATGCAACCATTAATTTGAGAAAGTTTGACTCACTCCGAGGCTAAAATGTGCTGTTAGCTATTAATGTCGAAGCAGATCAGTTTGGGGCATATTGTTTATTTCTTCCTTCGAATAACTTTTCAGTTGATTTCCCATACATCTATTGTTGGCAGGATGGTCCCTAAGTGGAGGACAGTTAGTGCCTGCATTCTTAGCTGCTCCTTTGGGCAGTATGATCTCTTGGGTCCAGTCTTTGACGGAGTCAACAGTGACAATATTGACAACTTTACCTTTCGGAGATGGGATGCGAATTGTCGTTGACATATTGCTCGCTCCGTGGAATGTGTTGGTAGCCCTGATGACGGCTCTCTCATCTTTGGGGAGCTTAGTCTTCTCCTCCATCTCTCTGATCTTCGTGACCGGTTTCCAGGCAAGTTAACCTCTCAATTTTTTTCGTAGTTTCATGCCGAGCTCAACCAAATTGTCAACATAATTCCGAAAAAAAGCGAATATGTGTGCTTCAAATTTTAGGATTATTTTTTAGGGCAGGGAAACTTACCTATTAGTCGATTAATTCATAGCTTAGCGCACAATTTTGTTGAGGATGCATAAATTAAAGAGGGATTTCGGTCGTAGAGTAAATATGTGCTCTAGAACTAGAATCAGTGCACCTTTCCGGTGAGTTTTCTAATTTATTGTTAGACATGAATAACTGTATCGCCTTCCGATCGCGTCCAGGAGTCAACTAGGAAGAAAAGCTTCAGCCTGACTTTATTTTTAAATTTAAAATATTTTACTATCGCGAGCATTAGGAACGGGCCACCTGCACTCCCTAAGGTTGAGTTTTTGAGACACCAAGTTTGTGTAACTTGGCGTGTACAGGAAACTCGATAATTCGAGCCTCGATTACTAGAAAACCGTTATAAATCGAAGTAAAATGCTTTCCCCAAGAAAGGTTTTCCTTGTAAAATAACCTCCATCTATCGATATCCTCGATAATAGAAATATTTTGAACTGTTGATTGGGATTCGAATTATCGAGGGTCAACTGTTTGTCTCTAAGGTAGGCAGGAAGAATTATGGATCTACATTAAACGAAACGTTCTTATACGCACATGGTCTAGACGGGTTGGTCCAAAAACTGAACGCTCCTGTAGCAAGGCGGTCTGTTTGTTTTTCTCGCGATAGTTGCATAAAATGGAGGTTGAGTTTTCCCTTGAACTTACGGCTTTTTCTTTCTCAGACTCCCATGCTTCTTACAGTCAGTTTTAAAAAGCAGCTCATTTTATCGCAGGCATTGTTTATTATTGCAAAAGAGTTTTCCAAGGATCAAGTTTGGAAAATATCCTTGTCAGTCGGCCGAGCAATAGCGAAATCTTAAGGTAAAGATACGCAGTTGGGAAAAAAATAGTCTGCGTTACGCAAAGTGCCGATGAACGTTTCGATGCGTCCCCAAAATAGAACGCTCACTAAAGTCGCACTGAAGTAGTTTCCCGCCATGCCAGTGGCATTGTTGGAATTTCGCGTATTTTTAATGGCTCGGATATTATTTGCAATGGATTTGTATTTACCTTAGCATGTGTAGGATATACCGACGTGGCTTCCTTCGGAAACGGTTCTCGTGAATGTTTTCGTCTGTCTCAGACATCGATCACTATAATATGGAGAGAGGCAGCGCCATTAGGGGATAGTTTTCGAACGCTGCTCTGATCGGTCTCAGAAGAAAAAGACGTAGAGATCGGCCGAAAGTGGCGATGCGTCTGTAGCTAGGTTTATCCACAACTCCTACTGACGTGAGATCACTTTGCTTTATAGGAATCATCGGCGACTGTTACACCGGTATCGCCCCCTGTGGTAAATATAGAGAAAAGCGGATTGAACCAAGATTACGTCGACGCACTGTCGGCGTCTTTACTGACGCTTCAGACTGAGGTATCAAGACTCCGCAAGGATGTAGACGACCTGAAAAGTTCCCAGAAACCTCCGGAAGTCGGAGCCGCCGATTTGAACAGGCTGAGGGAACTTGTGGTTGAGAAGGAAGAGTTCCTTCTCAAGGTGATTGCCGGGGCGCAGCAGCAGCTGCAAGGCAGAATCGACATCGTCGGCGAGCAGCTGAAACTCAAGGTGGATGAGGACGCTGCCGAGAGGGAAATGGACCGGGCAAGTATTTCATGTAGATTTGAAAGTTGGAATTTTCTACTGCTTGTGTTCCACCTCTCGTCGTCGGGTGGAGCGAGTTACTGTCAGTGTAAAAAGGTTTTGTACGGTTCTGGTCGCGCTGGAAGGCTCCGCCTTATGGAGAAATACGTTGGCCACCGCCTTGTTGCACGACCAGGAGAGGAAAATACCTTTTGGACTGATAGGTACAAGGCGCGTAACTTGAGTTTACATTTTTAAACTTCACGGTAGCCACCCCTGGTACCGCCCACATCTTGGTGTGTATTGTAGCCGTGAAGTAAGCAGTGTTTGCCAGATTTCGCGATTTTGTAAAATTTTAACCTCGGTTAACTTGAGAACCACTAAAGATAACCTAGCATGTTCGGTATGTTTTGGATCGCTCTCGAGCTGAGCAATCTAATGATAGGGTTAATCACTAGGTTATCTCTCCTGGCTAAAAATTTAACCGCGTTTGAATTCGGCAAAGTCGCATAATCTGGCAACGCTGGAAGTAAGCGGCACTAGGCTTACCGACAGCCGCGCCGAACGGTAGCGAAGCGAGGCTTGTAATCTAACCTAACTTACGCGTTATATGTCGATCCTCGTAATGCAGTATGAAACACAATAGGAACAAAATTCTATCTTTCTTTACAGTATACCTGAGTCTCTCGTTTGACAAATTCAAAATTTCCCCCCTGCCGCAACAACCCGGCTTATGATGTTTTTTGTCAACAGATTCAGCTGGATAGCTTGCGCAAGCAGGTAAACAGGTGTTGTGATCAACTTTCGTCCAGTCAACTGAAGGAGGACATCAAGATTGAGATAATGCATATGTTGCACACGCTCACCCCTTCACCGTACAACGACGCTGACCTGAGGAGCTGGGTCCGATCCGCTTTTCTCACCAGAGATGATCTAGACGCAGTCTTGACCAATCTAACTGCCAATTTCAACGCAGGTCAGTGTCATACCCTCAACGGCTGAAACTGCGACAGTCCCGTCACAGCGGGTGTGTTCCATTAGCTAATGAAGCGCTTGTTGTTCCCAGAGCTGAAACGGCGTGAATCTATCATACTGCAAAGTTCCGAGGCGGAGATTTCGGCCCGGATTGCGAAGTTCGAGTACGAGCACCGGCACGACTACCGCGCTGGTTTGGAATCCGCGTGGCGCCACAACGACAGCGGAGCCGCCAACACGGATGAATGGCAGATTCGGAGGATCGTGGAGAGTATCCTTGCCGTGTACGACGCTGACAAAACGGGGATGTCCGACTTCGCACTCGAATCCCAAGGTACACTTATACTCCAATTTTGACCTACTTCTAAGTGAGCAGCGGTACTTCGCGGTGACAGTGACTAACGCCGAGAAGTAAGCGGCAGCGTTAGCTTAAGTTAGGATAAGTATCATTATTAAGTTGGGTCATTTAACGTACCTTGTGCCCCTCTTGCGGTTTTACGACGGAGGATGGAATAGAGTGGTGGAAAATTCGTAGGGTATGAAGTTTTCACACTCCAACACTACCTACTAAATTTTCAGGTGTTGTTTCGGCTCAGAAGTTCTTTTTTTTTTTTATGAGTTGCTCTGGAACGTCTTTTCAATAGCCGTCTTGTAATAAGATCATTTACGTATTTTTTTATTATTATTTTAATCTTTTTTATTTATATTTTTCTTTTTTTTTCTTTTTAGGTGGGGAAGTGATCAGCACGCGCTGCACAGAAACATACCAAAGAAAGGCGCCTTCCTTATATCTCCTGGGTATTCCGCTTTGGCATCCGTCAAACAGTCCAAGGACGGTCATTCAGGTACGTTCAGTTAGTCAGAAGTACGCACAGAGTATCTGTTTGCAGATGAGGAGGACGTAAATCTTGACTGTACTCTAAATCCTAATAAAAGGATACTCGTAGATCTAATCATCGAACACGTTACTCTCCATTCTCGCAACGGGGGACATTCATAGTCTCCTCCTCAGGTTTATAACGGAGCAGTCCAGTAAAATGTGTGTTACCCTCGTGTTGTTTTCCAGCCGGGAATGCACCCTGGAGACTGTTGGGCGTTCGCCGGATCTCAGGGCTTTTTAGTTGTGCGTCTTTCCCACGTGATTTACGTGAAGGGCTTTAGCTATGAGCATGTTCCTGCCGCTCTGCTGCCCACCGGACAGATCGATTCGGCTCCAAGGAACTTCACAGTTTGGGTTAGTACTTTTGTATACCTGCTTCTCATGAAATTACGTTTTTTTGTATATAGGTTAGCGTCGCGGGGATACTCACAAATATTTGTCAGATTATACAGCGTGTCAAGGGCAAAACGTTCTTTAAAACAGATAAACTTCCTTTTTCTGGTCGAATTAATGTTACATTTTTCTGTGAAATTCACCCATTGAAATGGGTGGTTTTGCTGTTAAATTGATTTTGGCTCGGAACATCTTGTGGGGTCATCTTCACATTTCGATTGATCTCTTCCCTTATTTGTTGCATAGAATCTTTGCGGTGGTGAAAAGCCCGTAGATTATCCCAATGTTCTGCTGAATTATCGCTTGATTATCGAAAGGTCCTTCTCAATGGACACCAAAGCGTATATTGGGAGAAATCAGCTTCCTTCCCGAATTTAGTGGAATTTTCAGGACGGTTTAAAGAGGTTCTGAAAAAAATGCCTGGAGCGCTTTTAGTCTGATATATGATATCACGTATTTTGATGTCGCCCAACAAACACTTTCGTATCCATCGAGGACTTAGAGAATGTCGCTTTAGGGTTAAAAAGCAACTTAAGGAGAAAAGGGTCACAGTTTTCAACAAGTATTTTAAGTGTCTGCTTAGTTATTGTTCAGCTTTTTGCATTAAAGAGCTCCGACTTTAAGCATGTTTAACCAAAGAAAATCATAGATCCTTCATGGTATTAACTCAACGTGCATTTAGAGATTGGCAACTGAGATGTGTTTAGATAATGGCTACTGAGACTTGTTTTTGGTTCGGTTCTGATGTTATAATGGATCTTTTCAGGGCCTTAAGGAAGAAATTGACAAGGAGCCCGTCCTCCTCGGAAGCTATGAATACAAAGAAAATGGAACAAGCCTCCAGTATTTCCCTGTACAGGTACGTACTATTTTTTTTAAAAAACTCCTTGACGGAAATACTCTTGTTTTATTACAGTTTACAAACTAATACGCTCTTATAACTTTCCCTTCAGCAAGACGTAGGAAGTATTCCTAAAATAATGCAACTTAACCTGATCTTTCCCGAGGAAACCAACGTAATCTATTATGACCTAGCCAAATCCAACATGATCCAACCCACCAAATATGATCTGACCTGCCTTTCCCTACCTAACCTCATTTCCTAACCTAACAACACATTCTGTGAAGGAATTTTATTTTGCGACGGAGTACTTCCATGGTAATGGGACCACCTTATCTCAACCTGTCGCTCTAACTCTAAATCGCTTTTTTGTTTTTTAGGCTTCAAACGCGCCTCCTCTGCAGCACATTGAGCTTCATATCACGTCGAATCACGGAAACATAAATTACACGTGCCTCTACAGATTCAGGGTTCATGGCAAGATTGCCTGATTGTTCACAGGAGTGTCTTAATTTATTGTGAATGATTTTTTTTTACCCAATCCTCCAGAAGGATATTACAACAAATTTGAGGAAATATTTTTCTTGTCGGAAAAACGTCGCCATCAGCACAAGCCTTATTCAAATGAACCAAAAAAAGCAACGATGTATCGTTATGTTTGACGTGTAATTTGTTGTCACAGGAGTTTTATTTTTAGATCTATACCATCATGAACTATTTTGGCTATCATTCTAAAAGTGACATTCCAGAGTAATTCTGACCGTCAAACTTTTAAAAGAGTTACAAAATACTATGTAATTAGTTTTTAGATAATATTTTCTATTTTTGTAAACTGTGGAAGAAATGATGCCAATATCTTGAAGAAGTTAAGTTTATTGCACCACGTTACCGATTAGGCCTATTCTGGCCGTTTTGATCTCTTAGTTCCAGTTTTCCTGTCGTGTAGAGATAAAGTAGTTGTGATGATCTTGTTGTGGTGACTAGGCCCATAGGGTAAGATTTTCGTCGTATGTTGTATGTACTAAGAGTTTCTCGCTTAATTTTTTTTCAATATTCTGTAGGCGTTAAAGGAATGCCCATAGTTCCACTTAACACTTGGTCCACGTAGGTTCTTGACTTCATTCACAGTTTTTTTCAAGATCATACTGCTTAGTAACATGCCTTCCAAAAGGAATAGTACTGCTGCTAGTAAATTTTGAAGGTACCGTATTCTCCCTGCTATAGTACGCACCCGTATATAATACGCACCCGGGTTTTTGAGGCTAAAAAGTAGGAAAAAAATTATCCTCCATGTATAGTACGCACTCATGTATAGTACGCGCTT
>Ga0058701_10005532_pt1 | contig 10514 bp, 7 predicted proteins | sample AgamicOrMae_FD_97039 | JGI IMG/M metagenome (GOLD analysis project Ga0058701, IMG submission 97039) | Agave microbial communities from Guanajuato, Mexico - Or.Ma.e | ecosystem: Host-associated > Plants > Phyllosphere > Phylloplane/Leaf | place: Guanajuato, Mexico | collected 2012-06-04 | reverse complement strand
CTTGTGGGGCCGAGTGGCTTGGCTGGCGCGGCCGCATCTGCCGCTCGAGGGGAGGAACAGTGGCGACGGCGGCGGCTGCTTTGACAGCGAGCTGCTCCGCGCATTGTAGGCCGCGTTCTTCGGCGGTTGCGTCGCGTTCTGCTTATTCGACGCGCCGCCCGTCTGGCTTTTGGAAGATTTCGGTGAGCAGTAAGTGGCCTGCGCTTTCGATTGCCTGTCGATACACACGCGAACATTAAAGCACGGTACATTTGAACGCTGGATTTCCCACTCGTGCTCCACGTTCCGTCGCAAAGAGCTGAGCGAGATACTACAAGGCACATAACATAATCTCACCAAGGTAACATAACCTAACCAAAGTATCATAACCTTATCAAGGTAACCTAACCTAACAAAGATAACACTAGCGTTGGTAGCGCGTTTCATCCGCACTTAAGCGAACTGCATCCAATGTTCATTGTTAAATGCGCGGAAATTACGAGTGAGATTAAGATTGGGGAACTCCGTTACGTGAACCCGACGTTCTTTCTAGGAGATAGCCAAGTCTTGCATCGGGACCCGAGCTGTCCGGAGACCTCATGACTAATACGAAATTACGAAGTTTCTCCGCATTGTCCGCGCATTTTATTGCGAACATTCGACGCAGTATTGATGCAGTTTGCACAAATGGAAATGAACAGCTGTTCTTCTACCTAAAAGTTAAAGATCATATAAATTCTTGTGAGGTGGTGAAAGAACAAATCAGAGTGGAATGCAAGAGGTTGAACATTCCTCTGAGGAAAATCGCATTATGAAGAAAACTCGGGCGAGATGAGAAGACGGTTATGATATGACGATAAGAGGACAGGGCTTCGTTATTGAAAATGCGGCTCAAAAACGCTACGAAGAGAGTACTGTACGTCGTCCTTATGGAAAGTACGACGGCTCTAAGATGCAAAAATCGGTACCTTGAAGGTGCAGAGGTCTTGGAGGTGTTCGGGGAGGCGTTGTGCGACGTCCGGGCGGCTGAGGGGGTCAAGGACACCGACCCTGGAACTCGGGTCGTGGCGACGGGAACGGGCGGCGGCGACGAGCTAACCAGCTCTCTCTTGACGATTTTAGCCGACTTTTGATTCACGAGCTGCTCTTCTAGCAGGCTTCTCTCCTTTCTGGGAGATATATCCTAAGAAAAAAATCCGCCACGGATTAGATCATGCATTTTGGAGCGTTATTCAACTAGAGTGTTCAAACCATCGAGAGTATAATAAAAATTCAACAACTTAGGAAATTCTTGCCTTAAATAGATTTAAGGCCTGGAAATTTCATTTTTTTGCTAACTACCGGTATAACCTCGATAATACGACATTCCGATAATAACGGTGACGTGGAACGATACTTCCAGTTGAACAAAATTTTTCAGTGTATTTTAAAATTTGTTGGATAAAATGGAAATTAAAATGATTTGAAGACTTGTTCACTTTGTTTTTCATTCATCCGAAATAACTAGTCAAGCTATACATTTCCGATTTGTTTCAGAATATTTGTGTAACTGTTAACTTTTTTGACTGATTTTCTAACTAACAAAACTATGAGTCCGGTCTCCCGGACCGCCTTGTCTTAAACGGCCCGTTCTCAGGAAATTTAATAAGTTCTTGTCAAACGTCCGTTTTTTCAATCTTATCCTAAAAGAAGGGCAAAAATACTGCTCCCAATACGTTATTATTGTTAATGAAGCTGCTACATCAAGAGAGGTATCAAATTTCTTTCCCAAAATGCGATATTCACATATAAGATACTTTCGGCTACACGTGTTTGGTTCTCCGATGCCTTGATATTCGTATAATAGAGGTTTGTTTAACTGCAGACGTTTTAACGGCATTCCATCCGCACCCCGTTCCCGAGAAATGAGGTTAATCAATACCCTGAACCCCTAAACGCGGATATTAAAAGCGTTCATACATAGAATAACCAGTACGGTTGAGATCATGACTCATGTCGTATTCGAATCCAGTGAATTCATCTTTTCCGAAGTTGGTACCACCAATGCATTTAAATACGGCGGACCTCGAACTCGGCTAGGTCATTTCAATGGTATTGCCAACACATATTTCAAGAAACAAAAATTCCCGAGTTTCGAATCTGACACGATAATCTTTACTATACAGTAAAACGAAAATACTCACGTTCATGCTATGCCTTCTCTGAGGCATCTCCGCGGTGCCTTTCAAAGCATCGACTTTTTTGTGTTTGCCCGAGAGGCGATTCCGCGCGATTTTCGTCTGCAGGCGGTTCGCAGTGCTCTTTGAGTATTCATCGTCCTCCGCCCTCCTCAAGGTGATGTTCCCATCCGCCGTGGCCGATCGGATCACGTCTCTGCACTTCTCGAAGGCGGAGAGCGACGCTCTCCTGTCGCTCTGACTGATGCGAAGCGTGCCTTTCGAGTCCCTCGAGTTGGCCCTCCCGATTTTGGTCGGGGCTCTTCCCTTGGCGTCCGCTCTCGCGCTGTTGGGGTAAGTGGGGCTAAAGAGAGCCGCGAGTTTGTTGCTCTCGCGCTGCGGGGTGACGGGGCTCCCGTGGGTGATGGGGGACACTTTGCTGGTGTTGATGATCGGCGTGGTTGACATGATGTGGTCGTGGGGCTGGGACTGAGGCTGGGGGCTGGTCAGGTTCGGGAAGCAGTTGACTTCTTTGGAGGAGAAGCTGAAAGCGCGCTCGAGTTCGCTGCTGCTCTTTGGCGCCGCGTCGTCAGTGAGCAGCGACGACTCCAGCAGAGACGCCAAGCTGGTTTTAGCATTGCTCTGAGACGAATTCGTAGCGGACTGAGGGGAGTGAGGGCTGAAGAACGAATGACCTGTATTCGTCGATATGGCGGGGAACAGACGGGTCATGTTGAGACCGGTTGGCTCCTTACTGCTACCGCTACTCCCTGCAAACGAACACACAAGCACTTTCGTTAGCAACGATACCACAGAAATCATTAAACAATCGCTCTAAATTCTCGACAAGTCAAACTTTGGAGGATGAAAAGAAATCTCCTCCGTGGACATCTTGTAAAACAACGTTAAGAAACTGATCAGCTTTTTCCAAAAGGCCAAGCTAAGGTCGAACTTATCTTTCAAAGACAAACTTTTTCACTTGTTTTAGTGAATATTTGACGAAAGCTAAAAACACACGCTGCGGTGATATGGGGTGAAGTACCGAAATAATAACTTAGCTTCAAACTGCACCAGCCACAAAAACTCTTTTTTTAAACGCGTTTTTTTTTTTATTTACAACAAAAAAGTTTTCAGGAAGCAATGTTTATAAAAAAGATAAATAAATAGCAGATGGGAAAATAAAAAAACCTCTCAAAAAATTGCAAAAAAAATGGAAGAAAAAAAAAGAAGCGAAACAATTAAGCCCTCTGAAACAATAGAGGCAGGCTTAAAAAAGGCGGGAAACTGTCCGACGTACAGAAGATTCTCTTGTTTGAGACTAGGACGCTTAGGTCACGTTAGGTTAGGTTAGAATTTTGTCAGACGACTGTCGGCATATCCGAAAAGCACAGTGTCATACAGACGCAATTACGAATGACGGACAAACATTACAATAAATTTTTTAAAAAAAGAAAAAGAATAATCCTCACGTTTGTGAACTGCCTTCGCAATCGGTCTGTGGTTCGCCTTGGCGGCTGCGCCCGTGTTTTGGTACTGGTGGACCACAGCTGTCTCGGGTTCGTTGAAAGCGTAAGGGTCATCTTTGGCGGAGAGCGAGTCGTCGCTCACCCCGACCATGTCGTCGCCGACCTCGGCCCCAGACCCCGACCCCGACCCGGAGCCGGCATTCAGCAGAACCTTGAGCCGGTCCGAGAACTTGAGGGGCCCGTTCGACTGCGGCGCCGACGGCGAATTGGGCTGCGGGGAGCTGGAAACCGTCACGCCCGCCCTCCGCATACTCCCGTTGCCCGCCCGTTTAGCGGCCATTCCTGGCAAATGCCCGTTGACTCTGGAAAACAAAAAGCGGACGTAGAGGTATGATGTAGCAACGAATTTTCAGGGAGGGAAAAAATAAAAGAGGGAAAAAAAGGAAAAAACAACATTTTTTCCGGATAAAAATATATTAAGGCGCCCAAAAAAGCAAAAAAATAAAAATAAAAAATAAATAAATAAACAAAAAGAAAATATAAATAATGCAGTTTTTTTCAAAAACGGTCAAATTTTAGTTTAAAGCTATCAAATTTTGCTAGGAACTTAGAAAAAATCAGCTAAAATAGATAAGGATGCTTGGCTAACAATGAATTTGTCAACTTTCAGGAGGAGCAATGTATGTATTTTAGCAGGCTTTATGGAAGTTAAATGGTTCCGAAGAACCAATGGAGAGATCTAGCTTATGAGTGAAGCATTGAAAAAAATGTCAATATGTTGTGGTGTTACAGCTCTATTCTGAAAGCTAAAATGGTTATACTTTACTTACTTTGCATTTCCTAAATTTATGTTGAACATGACCTCTAAAAAGAAATAATCATTCCAATTCGGTCAGATTCTCTGAATCCTGGCCAGGTAGGCAGAAATGCAATGAGACTTTTGGGAACACAGCCATCTTTCTAAAACACACAAATATGGACGCTATTAATTTCATGAAAATAACAATGACCTGCCCTGCAAAATCTGGTTTCCCATTGGTCCGGTGAGTACAACGTGAAAGTCACTCTCACCTGAATAGGCATAACAGTTTAATTCTTGTATTTGTATTACTAAGCTTACACAAAATTGACATATCATTGGACTTCAGATCAGTCTTTAATTCCTTGCTTTGTGTTTTCTTAAACACAATCAATAGCATTAGAGCCACCTAGTCTAAAAATACTGATTGTATAAAATATTCAAACTAATAACAGTAAACTATATCTTGAACACAAATATTCAACAGGAATTTTAGTGCCTTGAAAAGATCAATCCTGCAAAGAATCTGAAAGTACAAAAACAAACAGGCGCAGTTTCCTAAATTATCAAATTTACCTCAAGATGACTGCATGATGATTACCATGGGCGTAAAATTATGTTGAGATTACAATTGAAACAAACCTGTAAAAGAAAATCATTTGTTGAGAGATTTGATCATTGCATACAAGTTGAGTATCATGAATATAATTACAAAGAGGTCATTTTTACACTAAATGCTCAAATCTTGGGAATAGATAAAATAAACAATCCCTGAAGAGGTGTCCTTTAACAACCAAAAGTCGATTACAGGAAGCCAATTGTCCACTGACTCAAAGTAGTGCCTAATATTTTGGTTACGGCCGCATGTCAACAAATCCGTAGTGTCATAGGCCAGCATTAACAATCCACGACAATTGAAGTCAAAAGATCAAGTTTATAGCGCACCTGGTCCTAAATAATAAATAAATGATTGGTAAATAATCTGCTCGTTATCAAATGTCAGTATATGATGACATCTAAACACGAAAACGTGCCGCCCTAACCTCAAAACCACAACCACACTGGCCTAGACTATCCGTGATATACCCGAAAAAAACTACACAAAATAGACTAAAACCATTCTTCATGGGTTGAAATAAAAACGCTTGTAAAGGACAGAGGAAGAGAAGCAGCCTTAAATATTTGTATAACTCAGTTTACAGCAAAATAGTTGGTTCGTAATTACGGGCATGTATCCCAAGAACAGGTTAAAGCATAGGTTTACGGGAAAACACACAGATATTCCATCACTCTAAATCTGCTGATTAGGCGTCGACAACTATCGATTTGGAAAGAGCTGAAAAAGTTTGGACAACTTTTACCTCTAACAACGAGAAAAGTGTATTTAGTTGTTGGCTTTAAGCCTAAAGAAAATTGGATTGTCAAGTTAATGCTACTGGCCGCTCGTCGAGTGTCAAGAAGGTCATATACTTTTAAAAAGCATGGAATGCATAGTACCTACGATAACAGACGCTCCTTCGATTAAAAGTATTAACAATAACACTTTAAGAGATATACATTCACGTTAATGCCATAAAATAAAGTAAAAATATTTGTCATATCCTTGAAAAACTCTTTCCAGATTAAAAATGTTGCTCTCGCGCAGGGTGACAACTACTGCACATAAAAGTCGCAGTCCAATTATGATCCATTTCAATAATATTCTGATTTGAAAGCCAAATAAAGGCATTTATATAAACTGAGAACATTAAATTAGAAATAATTAAATGATTGTAACCTACGAAAGAGGGGCTAGAGGTGTTTCCGAGTTCCGGATGCGTCGTGTTACAGTTCGAGGATTTAAGAGAATGTTGGCATGTAGAGCTTAGTGAGTAATGCAAACATTTATGTAAACAATGGAAATATTTTTTAAAGTCATAAATAAACAATAAAGGAGGAGAAATGGCTCGACAGTTTCCTTTATTTACCAACCGATTTTCTTTTTAAGAGAGCAAATGGATCGATGCTAACAAATATCATTATGAGTAGGCCTGCTTGTTATGTATTGACTTTGTAACTTGGTTTATAGGTTATGGATGGGCTTTCTGGTTATTTGCTCATCCCCAGCATTCCGTCATAAACGAATCAAAATTATGCACATTTCGAACTCCTCCTCCAATCCATTTTCAGACGATAGCATGACTTATAGCTTCGGCTGGGATTAAGAGGTTTTTTGTCATAACTTTTAATTTAAATCCGGCATTTCGTGTGTATTACTCATCAAAGTGACGCGGTAAACACGAGCGGCATTTGTATATAAAGGAGGCATTAGGCATTTAGAAAAGATTGAATGAGATTTGTGTGGGGGGGCACTTTTTTACCCTTAGATTTTACCAAAAAAGACTTTATAACGCCGTTCTTTTTCTTAAGTAGCGGGAGGGGGAGATTTTTCTATAAAATTTTGATCTTAAAGAAATAAAGTTTTTTTTTCTTTTTTTTACTATGTATTTTTTTCCTGGTCTCCCACCGGGCCAAGGTGGCTCTAGCGACCCTCAAAGGGTCGGTAAGCAAGACCGGTCCGGCGCCCTTGTATGCGCAGAAAATGAGATTACGGCTGGCAAGCCGGTGTCACGAAACAAGAGGTCTCGAAGGCTGAGACCGCCGGAATCCTGTTCATAATCCTCATCATCCTAATGATAAGGGTGCGCGGCTGTTGCCTACCTCTCGACGAATATGAGAAAAAACCTATTTGCTAAGCTTTGGGTCGCTGTAGGTATCGTTTCATAAATTAAAGCAGGGTATTAAAATGAACGCGTTAAAAGCATCACGGCCTCACTGAAAAGACTTTGTGCAATGCAATAATCTATTGAATTTTTCTACACAGCGCGCTGTTGTGAGCTGATAGTGTATTTGAGACACCACAAAATCATAAAAAAAAACGAAAATAAAAAATAAAAGTGTTTTGTCTTTTGTGCTGGTATCATGACTGGCAACTTCATTTTACCAATACGCTGCCGAATGAAACATTGCTTTTTGCAAGCAGATTTTGCATGAGACAGTGCAAGCTTTTTGATACTCACGGTAATTTAAATTCTGAAAAGCTGGAAGAATTGGAAATGAGCGCGAAATGGTATCGTGATACAAAGGAATACTTATTCTCATTATTTATCTACCTTATTTTGTCTGGGGAAAAAGGGGGGAAAAATGAGAACCTCGGAGGCTATATCTTCTGTTTTGTGGTAAAAGGCGACGAATAAAGGAGAAATCACCGGTGACTTGAAAACTTCCTCTCTACTAAGTGACTTGGTTCAAAAGACTGTTCAAAAGTTCGAACTTTGTTCGAAACTTGGTTCAAATATCGAACTGATGTAGAAATGCGTCATGCAGAAGTCCCGCACATGACATAGAGGTAGGCAACCTCAACCACTCGTGTCGAATGGGATCCGAGACATTGCTGAGTTTCCGGCAGCCGCCATCGTTTCCGTACGTTGGCTAAATGCTTATGAAATTACACAGTAAAAGCAATTTTAAAATTAAACTAGGAATAAAACTGAGTTTTCTGAACCATAAGAGGCGGCAGGTACCAAAAGTCCGAATATGACACTTTTGATAGCTTAAAATTGATGTAGATGAGAAAAAAGAGGAGGATTAAAGTCATAAATACTGAACATATCTTATCTCAAGCACTTTTTATTAACTAAACGTTATTTACAATATTAAATTTCACAGACACACATACTTTACAAAAAATATGAGAGAAACAAACATTCCCGGAAATAGCACACTCAATAAAAGATAAAAAAATGTGTATGGCGATTCATAATCCCTCCATAAGCGAGCGGGCTTTCTTTAAATCTGAAAAAAACAAACAAATACAACCAATTTTAGCGAGGCGAAAGAAACAGCTACCAGAAGATTTCAGCCATAAGCTCAAGGCCCGCCACTGAAGATTGTTCAAAGCAATATCGGTACCGGTGCGTAAAAGTACGGCGGAATGATCCACTTTATAAAATAAGAGGAACGAAACTTCAGTCTTTTAAATCAACAACAGTGAGTATCGAATTCAAACGCAATTCACACTGTAAATTTCAAAGATGATATCTCAAAATTCTAGAATTGCACCCTAGTTTTACTTCTTTTCATCACATTATGAGAATTGATCTTTCCAGATTGGGCCGCCATAGACCAAGCGTGTTCGGCAGTTTTAAATGTTCTCCGAGGTTATGCGGCTTTATAAGATTAATCCAATGAAAAGTGGTTCTTTCTTGATGATTTGGGAGGCATCAGTTTTTAATGCATATCTATTTTAAAGCCGCATAACCTCCGAGAACATTTGAAACTGACGAACATGCCTAGTCTATGGCTGCCCAATTAACAATTGTCTATGAACAATACCAAAAACTGCGTAGGTTAGGTCAAAGTAGTTAGGTTAGGTAAAACTAGGTAAGGTTAGAACATGTGCCTCGCTTCACTTCCGCTCCCTTCTGCTAACACCAAGCCGAATGCCGCTTACTTCTTCGCCGAGAAATAAGCGGCATGCTGCTTGGCGACTGTTAAGATAGGTTAATATAAGTTAGGTTAGAATGAGTGGCTTGTGCCTCGCACCGCTGGTGGTTCGCTTGGCTTTTCGATGAAAGGTGAAACACGATAAATTTAACTTCCACCTACTGAATTTACAGAATACATACCAGCTAAAAGTATACGCTGTTGGGCAGTCGTCAGCATAATCGTGACATCTCTGGGTTCCTGTTGATTTTCCTTAATTGATAGTGATAGGTTAAGGAATCCGGGAACATGAGAAGGTTTACACGAAGAACCGATGAGACGATTTCCTGGAAAAAAGGCAAATATCTTTAAAACCTAAATCCGGTAAATAAGCTTTATGGAGAGGACGCAAAAATATGGTCAAAAACAATGAAAAATAAAATAAAAAACGATAAAAAAAGCATCCGATATAACCGTATCATACGAAAACCCTTCAATGAGTAGTTAAAATGAGTAAAGTTGAGGTAAAATTGATAGGTTAGGTTTTGATTTATGATTCACAAACGTACTGACATGTGAGGAATGTCATGAGTTCCGGTGTGTAAATCGTACATTTTGAGGGTTTCGTTCTCTACAACTGATGTTGTACCCTGGTTGAACCTTAAATTAAATTGTTAGTATTACCGACAAACAACCGCGTGGGTTTGTAACGTAAATGTGCAACCCTAAACCAGACGAGGTGTAGCTACACCTCGCCTGGTTTGCCTCAGCTTTAACCGTCCCTGCCGGTTACTTTTCGGAAGCAGTAACTGCCACCTAGAAGTAAGCGACATCAGACTTGAGATCAACATGGGTTTATAAGCCTTTTTCTGCTATCGGTCCGTTCGCATTGGCGACGAAAAGTAGGACGAAAGAGGTAGAAGAGCAATCTTCAAACTATAAAGGTTGATTTGAAGGTGAATCTAAGGTTTAAAGATTCAAGTGTCGAGTTGTTGATACCTCGGAGACTTTGAGCTCGCAGCTGGGCTGTGATTGCTGCTCCCGATTCGGCGTAAGCTCTGACCAAGGCGGTGGCGTGCTCCCGGGGAAGGCCGAGCTGCTGGAGTTCGTTGTTGAAGTCGTCTCCTGCCACAGCATGACGAGCTGCTGACGTCAGCAGCCACCGAACTGCAGCGACGCCCGCCCGCCCGTCCTCTTCACCTAAAAGTTACAAGAAAATAAAGAGAAAAACGATTAAACAATCGTTTAAAACCAATGAAAACATATTCAGCGAAAAACTATGTTTGCATAAATAAAACTTTGAATTGAAAAACGGTTTCTATACACTTATTATCCTCAATTAAAACTGATTCCTTCTTTAAAACTTTCTGTTAGAACAAACAATATTATGATTTCCCCTGAATCATACCTGTATGTATGATTTTCGCGACGCAATGAGGTGTATCGAAAATATAAAAGTTATTCTCCCGACACGCCAGGCTGCCGTTCAGGTTAATTTTAATTTAGGTTAGGTTACTACACTCATCAAAAAAATTAAAGGGTCTTTTCGAAGTTTTGCTGTCATTTTTGAACGAAAAGTCACAGAACGTTGAAAATCGGCATGAACGTAGATTAAAGCTTCAAGAAGATATCCCGAGATTTTCAAATTCG
>Ga0058701_10005531_pt1 | contig 10514 bp, 8 predicted proteins | sample AgamicOrMae_FD_97039 | JGI IMG/M metagenome (GOLD analysis project Ga0058701, IMG submission 97039) | Agave microbial communities from Guanajuato, Mexico - Or.Ma.e | ecosystem: Host-associated > Plants > Phyllosphere > Phylloplane/Leaf | place: Guanajuato, Mexico | collected 2012-06-04 | reverse complement strand
ATGCTTATACGGCCAAATGAGGGATAGTGGTAGGGCCACCGGTAAAGTTTCGTCTCCTAAAAGTGACTTTAGAAAAATTAAGCCTATAGCAAAGACCAAAATGACAACACACCCTCTAATTGTGCCCATAAAGGGACATTTTAAAAACGATTTAGTTGGGCAGAACTCTTTTTTTTCTGGGAGCTTTGTGTTCCGACGATTGGATCTGATTAAGGGGAACTGAAAATGGTTCGAACCGAAGCCTGTTGCTCACTTTATCGATTTTAAACGGACCGGGAGAGCGGGCAGCTCACGGGAGGGTTGAGTGCGAGAGGAGGGCGTAATTTGCAATGCTCTTCCGCGCGAGTGGCGATCATGTCCAAAGGAACAGCAAAAAAACACACTTTTTAGATTTTAGATCATGTACTAAATCTGACTCATAAACAATCTTTATCACATTTCAACAAACAAAACAAAATTTACAACCAAATTTACATAATCAGTCAATACAGGAAAAAAACCTCGAGCTGGAATGAAATTTTGGCACCCATAACTCACAATCATACTCTCTTTCCAAGCACTATTTACAGACATGTACAATGCCTATGTACAGTACAACACCTCGTGAAGTTCTCTTCAAATTTCATGGCACGAAAACACTTTTCGAGAAACTCTTCTTAAGACTTAACACAGCCCTGGCCTCGATGGGGGTTTTCGAAGGCCGCTCAAAAGAACTTTCTTCTTTTGGCACATTGAATTCACTGAAACATCTTTTTTATCACAGGCAGCTGGGAATCTGACTAGGAGGTCTCCCGCACACCTCGTCACGTGTGGAGGACGCAGCTCGCGTTGTGGTTCGCGCCGACGACGGCAGTGACCCAGTCCTCGAGCCGCGCCGCGCATCCCAGCGCCAGGCGGCCCAGCCTCTTCCTGGCCATGAGCACGAACTCGCCGTCGCCGTGGCGGGCGCCGCAGTGCCGCGCCACCGCCAGGTTCACCGTCGGCGCCGGCTGCCCGGAGCGCTGCTCGCCAGGGAGCCGGTTGTACACGCCGTCCGCCCTCCGCAGCCACTTGCTCACTCCGACGCGCACCACGGACGAGTCGGCGTCATCGCGGTCCTCCTCTACCCACGCGATGTGGCCCCGCACCACTGCAACCACAACAAAACACGCAGTCAGACCACAGGCGTCTACCACAGTTGACCGTCCGTCTTGCGGGACCGAGGAAACACGCAGTGAGACTACAGGCGTCTTCTACAGTTGACGGTCCCACTTGCGAGACCGAGGAAACACGCAGTGAGAACACAGGCGTCTACTACAGTTGACCGTCCCACTTGCGAGACCGAGGAAACACGCAGTGAGAACACAGGCGTCTACTACAGTTGACCGTCCCACTTGCGAGACCGAGAAAACACGCAGTGAGACTACAGACGTCTTCTACCGTTGACGGTCCCACTTGCGAGACCGAGATATCTGACCGCAGCGCAAGTGTGAATCCAACGTATGAGATCACAGCAACCTTTTAAAGCTGGGAGGAATATTCCTCGCGATTTTACGGGGCTCTTCTCCTTTAGCAGCCGCGCGTTTCAAGAGCCTCGCCATAAATTCAGTGGCAACACCTCCCATCTCACTACCGGGCGGGACAAAGACAGTGACCGACCGGTCCAGGTAAAATACCAGTCGGTACGCTGATTACCGCTCGGTGTCCGTCGGTCCACTGGCAGCGACCGCTCGCCGAGCAACCGGTCCCCATCAACCCCCCTCCCCCCGCCCGGTATTAGCACGAGCCAATCCGGCTGGTTAGAGCGCGTTTCACGACGTTTTTCCTGAAAAGAGAGCAAGACAGGCATATTTACCTAGATCTGACGTGCAGTACGCATTCACCATTTGTCCTGGAGAGCACGGCTTGCATTCTGCAACAAAACAGTCACATTTACGTTACTCTGACCGCTGAGTTTTCCATAATACAACGAAATCGGATCGTTAGATACAAATTAATACCACTCCTGCTTTTCTGCGAAGAAGTGTGATGGCCCCAATTGAGCCTTTTTGTTGGGAGAGGGCCATGTATGCCGATCAACAAAATCAACCCTAAATTTGAATAAGTGAGAATTAAAGAAACAAGGGGCGGATTGCAATGGGATCGCATCTTACCGTCGCTAGGTTTGTATCGCTTGCCGAAGGGCAGCGGCTCCAGGTCGTACTCCAAGGCGAAGACGGCATCCGCGGGGCCCAGGTTGGTCGCCTCGATGAAGAGAGCCGCAAGCGCGTCGCGGGACTCGAAGCACCTCACCGCCGACGTGTGGAGCAGGGACAGCGCCCCCGGCATCTCCACGAACACCCGGGCGACCTTCTCGGACACCCTGTTCTTGAGGCGGATGCAGCCCCGGAACTCCCGGCCGCCGACACCATGCCTCAGCACGACCCGGAGGGCGCCGCGCGGCGCCGACCACCTCACGGTGCCCGCCGCGCACCGCAAGTAGATCGGGGTCACCCCTCGGCCCTCCGTCGACTCTCCGCTGAAACACACAAACAAAAACCGTCAAGGATATGCAAGCACGCGACACACTGCCGGAAGAGAAACGTTTCTGGGGGGGCATTCGATAGCGCCAAAAACCACAAGCCCCAACGCCGCAACCGCCAGTCCGTAACCGCCAAACGAGAAAAGTCGCAAACTTCAAAGTTCCTGTAGGTTAGGTTAGGTCAAGTTAGGTTAGGTTAAGTTACGTTAGGTTAGGTAAGGTTGGTATTGCGGTTACGACCTTTGGCGTTTGCGACTTTTCTCGTTTGGCGTTTACGGATTGGCGCTTGCGGCGTTGGCGCTTGTGATTTTTGGCGCTTGTGACAGCTACCCAACGTTTCTAATGACAACCTAGACTAATGAAATCGAAGGGAAAACGATAAAAAGAGTTAGCAAATAAATGCAGCACGCGGTACGTTTTCTCGGACTCCTTCGCCATTGATATTCAATTATCATATTGAATGATAATTGCGATTCATAAATTATTATATTGATAATCATTCTATATGATAAAACGTCCGATAATAAGAAGGAAATTTCAATTCCTAGCGGCGCGACTTTAAACGAACGCTCTAAAGTGAGAAACACTGTTGTCTTGTGACAAAGGGCACAGATAAAATATGGTCTCGTTATACGCGACCGGCTGGGGCCGGCCCGGTCGGAGCGGCTGGCTTGTGACTCGCCGGCTGGAAGGCTGCCCGACCCGGCCCGTGCGCTGACCACTCTCCAGCAGTCGCACCGCGTCGCCCCTCCACCGCTACCCCTCCAGTAAACGTCGCAAGCGCGGCTTTAAACAAGCCCCTCTCGCCACGAGCTCGCAAGCTATCAACGGCTCATTTCTAGCAATGTCGTAAAGTTTTATCCGGACAAAACCTCATCGAACCTATTCTCCGTTAAATTGGACTAACCCCGTCCGCAACACATAACCTAACCTTAATCAATTTACTCCAACCTTAGTCCAAACTCATCTAACCTCATTCCAGGATACCTTCGGACAATAGCCAACTGAATCTGACGGCCGTTCCTCCATCGTTTTAGGTCATAGCTATTCATAAGCCATCGCATATACAGAGGAACTTGAACGCACGTAAACCAACGTGATGTATTTTAAATGGGAGGCGACTTGAACGCACGGAACCCAAGCTAATACATATGGGGCAGGCGTGCGAATAGCCACTTCGTTCACGTAAGGCTTGTTTGACCCTCGTTTAAAGGTCGCTCGGAGATCTGCAAGGAAAATACAAAGACTTCGAAGTCTTTATATTTCTTTTCTTATCGGAAGCAAGAAACTCGATACTTCTTGACCTGAAACATCTGGGAATTCCCTGAAAAGCAAGCTATCAAATTCTTCCAAACATGTTCGTATAAAAACTGTGAAAACGAAACTTTATTTACTTGAAAGAGCCCTCGTAAAAAGGGAAGCGCTAAAGGGGGTAAGGAAAAAGACGAGGAAGGATCAGGTTGTGGCTTCCCCCTCCCACACTCGCTGGACCACGAAATAAGGCTTCCCTGCAAAGATGCCGGGGTTAAGGACAAAACCGAAAGCCGGCTAAAGACAGCGATCAAAATTTCAGCAGGTTCAAAATGGAATTGGGAGCTTATAAGAGTAAGTCGACACAAAATATTGTCACAGTCGGAGTCGCCCCGTCAAAGGAATGAAAGGGGTGAAGTGCTGACAAAGTTAAATCCGGCCTTGCAGGCAATTCAGGCGAATCGCTAGCGGCGCGGCGTCGAAAACGAGTCCTTCGAAAACAATTCACATTTTCCCTGAAAATGCGTTTAAATACAATACGACTTAGTCCTGGCTGCTCTTTCTTGCGTCGCCTCGTTTCACTGAAAGAGCCTTTTAATAATTCATGTTTGTTGGCGGGGCGTTCGGAGGGGCGCGGCGGGCACCGAGCCGGTCGCTGTTCTGCCGATGGCGAACTCCCAAAGGACCTCGAAGGACCTCCTTCCACCTCGCGACAAGACCGACCATTTAAAGGAAGAAAAAAAAAGTCCGCTTGTCGAAGAATGTTGATAGATCGATGCAGACCATTTTTGGCCGCCGGCGCACAATGAATTATTAATGGCTATTACTATCTTCAAACCTTGAAATCTCCTGTTTGTTTTATACGATTTATGGCGTTGTTATCAAAATTACACACTCAAAACTGATTTTTTTCTCGCTCAAAAGATGTTCGAAATATATTGAGAAAGTCCCTAAACCAAGTCCCGTTTATAGGTGGATCAGAATCTACATATTGAGACTTGTTTGTGGGGCAGTGATATACGGAAGGTAGTGCGATGCCGTTAAAGGGTCGTGAATAAATAACGTAATGCTAAATAGGCCACTTCTTGACCCTCTTGTAACGCTTTTTCCTAAAGGGGCGTAACGCTAACGTGAACACCATCCCTCTAAGAGCAATACGTAATTTTTGTATCAACGACCAAAAAAGATATGGACAAGATCCGAAAATTCCATTTCAGAACAGATTTGTCACTATTCGCCCGCCTTGTATTTCCGGAATGCAAATCCATAAGACCGATCCCATGTACCGTTCAACTTTGCATGAACATCTCTTCCTTTCTCTCTGTAACGCTGTCGACCCACAAGTTTTATGCAGCCAAGTAAATAGCATAGTTTCCTGCTGTGAAAATGTTTCCTGAAAGCAAAGCGTCGGTGAAGCGTTGTGCTACCTTGGAAATTCCATCTTGGACGCTCCCTTCGCTCAAGTCGCTAACTTCGTGTGGCTCAGCGCATTCCGAAGACGAAAAAAAGTCAACAAAGCACGACAAACATTGTCAGCTCGCTTTATCACTTGCCTCGCACATCCAACACGGAATACCTTTCAAACCAACAATTCTTCTTCAGTTTTGTTTTCAACTCAAGTACAATATGCTTGAAGCAAGTGTTTAAGAGCTTTCCAATGATAGTGGTAGATCTGGTAGATGGGAAAGGCGCCGCATTCTTGGTTTAAAAAGGAAGGATTTTCGGGTAGCTGTCATAAGCGCCAAAAAACCACAAGCGCCAACAGCGCAAGCGCCAATTCGTAACCGCCAAACGAGAAAAGTCGCAAACGCCAAAGGTCTTAACCGCAATACTAACCTTACCTAACCTAACCTAACTTAACCTGACCTAACTTAGCCTAACTTAAATTAACCTAACTTGACCTAACCTAACCTATACGAACTTAGGAGTTTGCGACTTTTCTCGTTTGGCGGTTACGGACTGGCGCTTGCGGCGTTGGCGCTTGTGGTTTTTGGCGCTATCGAATGCCCCCCGGATTTTCGACCTCGGCGGGATTAGTTCAACCTCCATTACACCTTCAGACTAACGACCGCATATGAAGAAGGTTAACTTAAAGTTAACTTAGAGTCTCAAGTTAACTTACTGTGCGTTAAGAGACGCATTCTGTTCGACTAGTAAAATTCAACCTTTTATTCTCTCATTTGCGGAAGGGTTAAAGATTGCTCTAAACATCGTAGAGGCATTTTAGAAAGCAGATGGCGCCGTAGTGTCAAATAGGAACGATATCGTAGAGATCAATGAAGAGGAGAAAGCGGAGACCACGCTCGACTTCGCATTCCAACTCTCACCTCCACGACGCGACGCGACGCGACGGCAATACGACGCTAAGCGACAGTCACTTCCGCCAACCTTTTACTACTTCTGTTTCACATGTTAGTCTATGCAAATCAGTCCACATGTTCGAGTAACGTACGGGGAAATACACCATTAAAGACATAAATATACTTTCAGGTGTTACTGATGAAATAAGAGGAAATAGGTTGGGCAGGTTGTGAGATGAATTCTTCAATTTTGATCGTCGTAATGATCACAAATCCGGAAGCGTTAAACATTCAAGTAAACAAGTTACGCGCAATCAAGGGAGACGGTCGAGAATTATTTGCCGCTACATCTACTAAAATATATAAACAAACACGAACCGGTTGGTGGCACTACAGTTGCTCCAGCTCCTATATTGTTAAGAGATATCGTAGCTGTAGGTAGATAAATCTATTCCTCCACCTGTCCTTTCACCAGCTATTTCATGAGCTTGCCAGCGTGTCTTGACTTGCGCCATCGCACTCGACCAGCGCAAAACGCGTCAAGTTGCGCATCTTGTAAACTCGCGGCGCTAATTACGAGCGAGCGGTTAGCGCGCCTTCATCAGGATAACCAATAAAGCGCTTGCAATTTTAATATGAAGCCAAAGCCATTTTTCATAGGAATAATCATTGAATTTGTAGGGCTTGTAATAGTTTAAGTGTCTATTGACCCGACTGCCCCTTTTAAAATGTATTAGGTTGGGTTCCGTGCGTTCAAGTCACCCCCCTTTTAAGATGTTTTAGGTTGGTTTCCATGCGTTCAAGTCTCCTTATTATATTAATGCATGTCGGGTCAATAGCAACACCCTTTATTATTTTGTCTACACCTAAGGGCTCCTGCAAAAACTGTATGTAACGCTGAGCCAGTTTTTGACCCCCCATTCCCCCTAGTAACGTTTTCCCCTATACCTAATATTTTTGACGTAACGCTCGGCTAATGTACCCTCCCCCCATTAAGGACGTGTGCACGACCTCCTTATTAAGGGAAAAACCAGTTGACGGTAAGCCCTACAATTATGATTTATTTTAGAGACATAAACCTATCACAAGCCATATGACTGAAATCTGGCAAAGATCTTCCGTTTGATTAAGGCTTACCTTGACTCCTAATACCAAAATGCGCGCTATACCTTTTCCAAAAAAAAGAGGTAAAACTACCCGTAAGGTACCAGCAGATTAGCTGTTTTGCTTCATCTCTTTCGCGGCAATTGACTTCCGCACGTCGTGACAAAAACCTTGACGAAAATTGCTTCAAGACCAAGAGTTAACATAAGGCGTAAGTTTCCTGTGCGTTTGTGTAGGCCTTGTCTTTGTGCGGTGCGTCGTCACGTCGAGTTTTCGCGGCGCGGTGCGGCGCAGTGCGGCGTGGGCCGTGCAGACAAAGGCGCACGCGACGCCAGCTGCGGCGGCGGCGGCTGCGGCGGCGACGCCCACCGTGCGCCGGAGACAGTCGTGACTTGGAGGGAAGCGGAGCCAACCATCATTTGCATCCATAAGTCGCGTCTCTGTTGCCGGTGACTCTACGATCATCTCCGAGAGGCGAGCACCATTGTAAATCTTAACGACTGCATATTTTCCACCTGGCGTGGAGTCTCGACATGCGGAGCGAGTCAAAAACCTAACATAACCTAAAACAGTATAAGTGAGGTGACGCACAAGGCATGAAACCTCGGTTTACTTTAGCGCCGTTGATTAATTATAAGGCTCGGATGCAGGTAGGGTGTTGGCACGCGCGGTGAGACGTTACGGACATATAGGTTGGAAGGTTAAGTGAAACCCCGTTACGTAACGCTCTTTCTTCTTCTCCTTTTTCGTAATATTTGCAGACCAAACCTTAAATCGTCTCTTCGAAAGAGTGGTTTCCCTCATAAAGACAAGATTTTTTATCCTTTACCTTGAGGGAAACTAAGTGGACCCAGTAACCCTTCAGTAAACGTTAACTGAAAGCGGGAGACAGCCGACGGTATAAACATTTTTACGTCCCCTTAATTCATTCCAGTCATCAAACAAATAAAAATCGACCAATAATTTTCGACTGGAAATTTCAAAAAAAGGCAAGGGCAAGCCCCTACGTTTTTTTGCAATTTTTTGGCCCGGACTTTTTTTTTGCGGAATCTTCATGTTTTGACAATTGGATCTGATTGAGAGACACTAAAAAAGGGTAGAACCGATGCCTATTGCTTAACTTGTCTATTTTAAAGGGATCGGGAGAGGGTACAGTTCACGCGCTGGGAGAATGGAAGGGAAGGCGTAACTTAAAACACCCTTCGGCGCGAGGGCAGACAGCGAATGAGCAATCATATCTAAAGGTTATCGGTCCGCACAAATAGAATATCTCATGGAATGAGGCAAAAGTAAATTTTTAAAGAGTGACAAAATTATTTCCCGCGAAAACTGACAAATATGAAAGAAATAGTTTCAAGCAACAAAAAGTGATGTGTGACTCACTGGCAGCGCTTCAACCTTCTACATGCACATCATTAAAAAATAATGAATAATAATGGATATAAATACAAGCTTAAAGATTAAGATGCGAGAGCACCGAGGAAAGGACGTATGAAGTCCCTTCTAGGAGATTTAAAAAAATCGAGGCTGCTTTTTTGAGGAACGGCTTTTAAAAGAAGCATTTTAAACAGTCTAATGGACGCGATTGAAAACAATCCAAACACAAAGAGGGCCTGCAAAAGACCTAATACCTCCATGTTCGTACGTGTACGCACGAATATATCCTCCCACTTTTTTCTTCCGAAAACGGGACAGATCACATCTGTTGCCAAACCCCGCTCCTAAATCTCATTGAAATAACTGCATTTCTGACCATTTTTGCGATCGACGCGTTGAAAACATTCAAAAACGTTCCGCCCCTCTTTTGGAAACAGGACTCAAACTTGGGATCGCCAAAGGAAGTTCTCGATCTTTATGATGGAACAAACACGTTGCCATCTGTTCCCCTCCAATCCGATGTGCCATCAAAGTCTCCGCTGGCAAAACTTTTGATCGCGTATATACAAACAAACGACATGCTAAGAGGTGGTTATATTTGCCTTGTGGATTAGACCCACCTTGAACCCTAAGGTGAGCTCAACTCGATCGCTAATTTTTTGTACAATCCAAATGCGTCCTTGAAAGTAGTTTGTGCGTTTAAGCTCGAAATGAAACCCAAAAAAGTGATAAAACCATTCTGGAATATTTCTCAATACAATAGAGTCTCAGTTACACGTCTCTCAGTTGTAAGTCCCACTCGTTTGTACGTCCAATGGGCATAGTCTCATCCAGAATACTTTACATGGCGTTATATGGAAGATTATTTTCACTTGTACGTCCCTCTCAGTTCTACGTCCAAATTTTTGAGTCCCGACTTGGACGTATAACCGTGATTCCACTGCATGTACTATCTTGTTAATCGGGCCGTTGGGACTTCTAACACAAACACGACGTAAATATCATTTAAAAAGGATATCTGAAAAGCAGAGCATCTTCCGCACAGAGTATTTCTCCTTGTTTATGTGACAGCGAGCCCTATAAAACCCCATGCAACGAAGCACTGAACTTCCGATGCAGATAATAAAGTATCACTCCGAAAAAAAAGAAAAAAAGAGAAAACTACGTTTTTTACGTGGGTGGGAAATAAAATGAGCCAGGTTACACACTCTCCTTGTGGAGCGCTTGGCGTCAAAGCAAACCAACAAAACTTGACACGCCCTTTAATAAGCGCGGCGCGCGATTTTGCTGCACTCTCAATCGTAAGATTGCCTCGACCTTTGTGTGTTCCACCTTCGTCGCAAGGCCGGTCGGAGCGAGGCATAGGGCACTTAAGGTAGAATGAACGATTATGGTAGCTGCAGTAAAATTAAGAGGGATCATCCCTAAGGGCTACCGGTTAGTCACGGGGAAGGGAGGTTTGTGCTCGCGTGATAGTTGGGAGGTTGTTCATAACCACCGTTAAGTCACTTTTTTAAACTACTAAACAGCCCTTATATGAAAGGACGGGCAGGAATAGTCTGCTAGGGCAAAATTGAATGTGACATAGTTCGTATGGTCTCTGCATGGTGGTTGCTTCCACAAAAGCTTGGAGGTCTCCCGGACAAAAGCATTACAAATTTCTCATCCCTGACGTTAAATTTAAGGTTCGTAACTGATATTCGTTTCATATTTGAACACTGGCACAGTTTCAGGCTGAAGCCCCACACGTTATATATTAGCTGATGCACAACGGGATCATGAGGGTAGCATGGGCTCCACAGATATCGAAGGGGTAGTTGTTTCTTTGAATGATATTCATTCTACGGAGATTATTTTCAAGGCTTCTGTAGGCATACCTCGTCGTACCTTTATTTCCGAGTGAGAATGGGTAAGGGTACGTTCCGTTGGTCTAGGTTGGGTGTGTTTAGGATAAGTGAGTCTAGGTTCAGATAGTTAAGTAT
>Ga0058701_10005530_pt1 | contig 10514 bp, 7 predicted proteins | sample AgamicOrMae_FD_97039 | JGI IMG/M metagenome (GOLD analysis project Ga0058701, IMG submission 97039) | Agave microbial communities from Guanajuato, Mexico - Or.Ma.e | ecosystem: Host-associated > Plants > Phyllosphere > Phylloplane/Leaf | place: Guanajuato, Mexico | collected 2012-06-04 | reverse complement strand
TAAAAATGTTGCATCTTAAAGTAAGATCAGAAACCATGCTTGAATTAAGCATTTGTTTTTGCTGTGAATTCTCACTAAAAAACAGGATATATACTACTGGTAATTTTATAGCTCTTAAAACCACGTTTACGTGTAATCTCGATTAAAGCCAAGCTTGCACACATAGACTCGAATCAAGATTTTCTTGTATCAGTATCATCAACCTGATATGTTAAGATATACCGAAGGTGTGGATACGTTAAGGTCGGGGTTAACTACTGCGCGCAGCGCGCTCTTGTGTAAGAAGAGGCAACCATGCTGGCTATACCCCACCCCGCCTCGCTCAGCTTCATCCCCTGGTTGAGGGAGAAAGCAGAAAAGGACAACGCAGCAGAGAGTAGCGACACACGGTGTGCTTTCTACTCCAAATTTGGGCTAAAGCGTTTCTTCCAGGGAGGAAAAAACTTCTCTATGCCTGAATAAAAAAGATTTGTCTACACTCAGACTCCGAAAAATTTCCTCGTTCAAAAAAGATGAACTTGCGCAAGGTTGCACTTGAATACCAAATTAGGTTACATGAGGTATGGTTACGTGGGTCATTCGTAGAAGGACTTCCCCATTCAAACCCTCATACAGCGCTCAAGAAGATATAAGTCTGTACTCTTGATTTGATAGTCTAAAGTTAGGCGAGTTAGTTTTCCCATATTGGCCAGCACAGTCAAATGGGACAAGCGTTGGCGCATAAACAAAACGGATGCGCTTCGTAAACTTCGGTTGGATTAGGTTAGGTTAGAGTTCGGTCTTATCGGAGCAGATCTTTGTCACGGTAGATTCAAGTGCACTTACTTGGGCGTGTAAACGAGAGAGATGGGCCTGATAAACTTTGGTTAGGTGTCTTTTTGGCGCCAACATAAAAATTGTGAATGAATGCGATATTTGTGGGTACAGCAGCTACTGTGTCGAAACGGTCGGAGAGATAACGAGTTGGATGGGTGTGCTTGGATCACCGAAGATGGCCCCGACGCACTCAGCGGCCATTTCATTCTGACAGGAGTGGAGGGCCGGCCGGCAGATGTGAGGGACTCAGGTAGGCATCACGTGGTGAGGTAGCTACACTCCTCGAATTCATCAACTGGATTACATATTTCGATCATTTCTCTAATTCCGGCCTGAAGAATTACCACAGACTAAATAATACTTTTGTATATAGGGACAGTAATAGGGGAAAAGGGGGGGGGGGAATGAAAAGTATTCAGCGTATAGGTGACGCATTTTATGGTAGGTAAATCTATAAGTTTCACACGCAAAGCAAGATCGAAAATACAAACTTGAAGAGTTGGAGACCACAATACTAAAAAGGTTCGAATACATGATAACTATTGGCTCTAGATTCGATAGGTTCATAAAAGCCAGACAATTTCAGTTTTGCCCAATCATACCGTTTTTTAATGCACTTGCACTATATATTTTTTTTTCTTTAAGTATTAAGTTACAATCAAGAAGCTCGGAACATCAATAAAATTTTGGATAAGAGCTTCGAGAAATCAATAAATCAATAATTTTTCGTTGCGAAACTCACAAAATCGTCATTTATTTATAAAATCATTGACTTAACTTGTATTTACCTACGTTATTTAGTTAATATTGGCTATTTCGATTAAATCAGACAAAAAATGTACCTGAAATGGATGTTAATGTCGTGGAGAAAAATACTCAAATAATGGTTTCATTGCATCAAGAACAATTTCACCTTATTTTTGACTTGGTTTGCCTTAAAGCCAAACATCGACTTATTTATCTTTATCGTAGAAGTAAGCACTTCTAAACTCATAGTCAGTTTAGTATAACTGCTGTCGAAGAATGCGATTATGTGTGAAGTATAAAAAAACTTTTTCTAAAAACTAACTACGTGCCTTTACAACCAAATATTAAGACTTACAAAAATTACATAACTATACGTCCTCTAAACCATCCCGTTTGCGACGCTTCCTACAACAATTATACCAAAGTTTATCGCAAATCGAGCCCTTATAAACTAAATGCCGATCGCCATAAGAACACGAACGCAACTAATGAGAGGTACCCATGGCAGAATATCCACATACAGTGAGGCATCGTACTCAAGATCCAGTACCATCTTGAATCTGACGATATTGAAGATTTTCAACCCTCGTGGAGAGGAGACCGAAAGACAGACAGTCAGACAGACAGACTTAGGCATCTCAACCGTAATTTACTCTGTCCGTCTCTCTCCAATCCCGCCCATTTCCCTTCTGCTATGATTTATTCGCTTTTGGTCTGCATTCCTTGTCCAGAGCCGCTACCATTGCTTCCTTCAGTCAAGTTGGGATACAACATCCTCACCGACTGTCATTCGTCAGTTCTCAAGAAAATAGTCGACGAAATGAAATTTTAATCGTTTAACAGCGGGTTTTCCATCAAGTGAGTAGGACCGCACTGTGAAACTCGGGTTAAATTTTACATGCGTTACAAATGGGTGTCGAAGTATCTGGACTTTTTATAGGCGGTGTGATAGAGAATAAAAACTTTGATGCGAAACGAAACGTCCTTAAAAAAAATTCCAAAGATAATGTAGAAGAAAAAGTTAGTATCTTACACTAACAGAGGTTTATTTTTGAGGAAATATTTAAAACTTTTTGTCTCACATTTTTCAGAGAGAAAGGTAAAAAGAGGATCCACCACAAAATACTTTTCAAATGTGAAGTCTAAAAGACATTCAGTAATACTGAAGACAAAGAATTTCTTCACTTAGGCCTATCAAACAAAAGGTTTAACATTACTAAAGCTATTTTCCGAAATTTTCGGAAAGCTGAAAACCTGCTCTAGTTTCTTCTGCATTAGACAGAAATCGACATATACCGACGTTTGTCGAATGTAAGACAAATTATTATCAAGTTTTAAAGCACTTATTTACAAATAAAACTTCAATATCTCTGGGTAAGATTAAACGCAGGCATTTTCCGGGACGACAAAGAAATATTTGATTTAAGAAATGATATTGTGATAAACACAGACCAAAACATCATTCGGTTTCCATCCTCATAGACAGCTGTCATTTAAACTAAATAGTGGCCCATTTTTCGTGCATTTTAGGCTTTGTCCAAGTGTCACCATCAAGAGCTTCGAAACTGCGTTTGGTTATTATGACAATCAAAATGAAGAAATCGTATGCGGGAGCTGGGCCGACCCTCGCCTCGCCCCTCAACCATGTTCCCTTCAATGATGAAAAATGAGACTCAAGGACAAAGGAACCGTTGCGATTGGTCGGCGCGATCGCCGCCGGCCAATCAGGGCGCGCCTCGCAACGCATCACATACGCACCCTTCGTCTATTTTCCCCTCCCCCTTCCACCCCTTGACGCAGATACCATCGTATCCATTTTGACTTTTGGGGGATAGACAGCGCCGAGGGTGGCTTCGGATAAAAACATGTGCTCAACGGCCTTGTGCGTCACCACAGACGTTTGTAGTTTTCACTATAAATGGAAATTTGGTTATTTTTAGACGATCCGATGGGGTCGAATTGAGCTACCAGCTAATTTGAATTTAATTCCTCGAAAAAGTATGGGAAATTGTTCGATTTATAACATTTTTATTCCAAGAGTAAGTTTCTTTCAACACCGTTAGAAACTTGTACTTTGACTGTTTCTACGTTGTAAGAGTGAAAGATGAGACAATATGTGTACACATCCTTGCTTTTAAATTAGTTCTTTAAAAGCATTGTTAGAAATTCCGCATGATAGAGATGAGCCGATTCAATGTTCAAACACATAATCCACTTTCAACATGATCAACCAAAAATATGCTTATCTGCATAAAAATTTAACTCTTGCTCCAATATCACGAATTCCTCGTTTCTTTCGACAGAAATCAAATGTTCACACCATAAATGCCAAAAAGTAGTAAGGAAAAAATATGTTTACATATTTGAATATCTAAGGTTCATATTGAAAGTGCCTATTTTAATCCGTACTTGAAAACGAGAGTTTAGTTACAAACGCAGCTTTTGATAGTACTCACAACGAGCAAGAATTTTAACATGAATCGCTACGAAGGAAAACTATGAAAATGTGACTCGTCAACGGGAAGGAAACACCCTAAAAATGAGAATTAAGAACAAAAAAATATGCATCAAAAGAATATTATTTATTTAATATATATAAAAAAATATTAAAAAATTAGGAGGTATGTACAAAGCGTAACATTCGGAAAAGGCATATTTATTATACACCGCAAAGGGCTGATTTACCAGTTATCGGACGTAAAAATGTATTTAATTTTTACACATTCCCAAAAGAATCTCCAACACTAAATCTCGATTCTCCAAATAAAATTGCCATTTTGATAAGCCGTAAACACAATTTAAAAATGGAACTTGATCCGCAAAGGTAACCTCTGAAGAAAACATCACAAATAAACACAAAGTATGCGAAGAGCGAGAAGTGTTTATTCCATTGGTCGTGGTTAGTAATGATATGTTGTAAACTCAGGCCGTAAAAGGTGACACGACTCCTACTGAATTTCTCATACAATGCCGAAGTGACTTTTACTCCTTGCTTATTGAATTGTGGACAATGAGTTTGTCATACCTCCTTGGGAGAGCAACCTCTTTACAGACCTGTCATTCAAACGTAACAAGGATGCAATAATTCTTCCAAGGATTCCACAAAACGGGACGGAACCTTTCTGAGGACTTCGAAGGACACTTTTTTTGTGGTGTACCTCCGGAGGACTAGTATTCTTTTGTTTGTTGAGAACCATAGCCACTTCGACTTCCCCAGAAGCAAGACAGGTTTGGGGCAGTGACACACTCTTCCCCAGAAAGATTCTTTCATCACAATGTAAGTTCATAAAAGTCGTTATATTAAGCAAATAATATATTTAAAAAATGAAATCATTTTTCCGCAGACAAAAAAAGCAAACAAACAAACAAGAAATAAAAGAAATTCATGAAACTCACAGTTCGCCTTTAAAATTGGTGGGTGTTAAGAATGTTTCTTTTTTAGCCCTAATAATGGTATCACGAAATTAGTTTCTCCGTATACGGATTATACATATATTACAAGAAGACACCTAGAGAGATACACAAAAATAATGAAAGAAGCGCGTTTCATTAAACAAAAAAGTTGCTGCTAAGCAACTGTTTGCGATGATGTCTACAGAAATATAAAACTACATCATTCACACAGCGATCCTCACTGATCATAGTTTTAGGATTCTTCTCGATAGAAAAATCAAGCAAACAAAAGGAGCTAGAAATAAAATCTTTTAGGAGGTATTTGATATTTTGATTAGAGCATACCCAAGCTTTAGCTTGTGAATTTCAAGCTACTTTTGCTGTCCCAACATAATCACTTTTTTATGGTTTTGAAGCTATATAATTCATTCTTGGGAATCTTTTCGCTACATGAATGAACGCGAATTTCGACGTCGAACTGCGGTTATAAGAGACTATCATTCGATTCGTAGCATTTTTCGGGCTGTTTGCGAGCTCGGCTTTCGTTCCCCTCCTACTGGCCCCGGCTTGCCGGTGTGGCCCACACCTAGCCACGCGTCTCGTAATATTGTCCCCCAAAACGTTCCTTAAAAGCATTCCGTGTATGCTCATTCAGTTCGGCGGCACAGCAACTTTGTTCTTGGCCATTGACGATTTTATGGCCACACTTAAAAGATCCCCGTCCAAACCAGAAAAGAAAGATCTGGTGCCTTATGGAAAAGATACCAGGCAGATCGCCATACTTGTTTCAACAGCCTCGCGTCTTGTTTTTATTACCGATTCGGACTGGACCGCAAACACCGCGTTGATTTGGAAAAGTGCAGTTTATTAATGAAATGGAAAGTTTTTTTTGGTTTTGTATCCCATAGCATATCGGGAAGTCGAGGACAGTTTACATTATCAAAACCCCATAAAAAGCAATGATGTATACCTTTTGACATTCTGCAATCTACCCCCCCCAAAAAAAATGCACGTAAAATATAACCTTGCCTAAAACATTAAAAATTCAGCCCTGAAACATTTTATTTGACCAGTCCAAGCAGGGAAACTGTTCGCTTCTATCTAGTCAAGCTCTGGTGAGTGCTTAAAAAATCTGTATGAAATTGAAACGTTAAGACTTTCAGCGCTTGAAAGGAAGCCATGCCATTTCTACTGTTTTCAAAATCAGAGTCCGACAGGCTGTTTACTTAAAATTTTGACAATAATTGCACATTAGGGATGGTAAATAAGTACCAGTGAGCCAACACAAATGAAAAGAACTCCCAACAGGAAGGAATGTGTGAACTCCCATTTAGGATTACGCCACAATCTTGGGAGCTTCAAGTTAAACACTGAATTAATATAGAAAGACTATTAAAATAATCAAAAAAGCTTGTTTTGGAATAATAGGTTAAAATAAAAAATATACACACAAAAAAAAAGAGTTGAGACACATTAGAAAGGAGCCCTTTTCAACCACCCAAACGGCCAAAACCACAGTCATCGGCTAGATAGAAGGCAAATTGTTATGCAAAGGGCAACAATGGCTGACAATAGAACGCGCAACGGGTCACGGTCACCCGACTTTCCCTCGACCGCCCGCGCGTCTCTTAACCGGGGTGAACAGCCCCGAGTGAACGAACACCCTCAGCCAGCGTGCAGGTAGAAAGCGGAGCCCCGTTGCGTCCCTTTCAAGGCGTTTCGTCACGCGGCCAATGCGCTCTTCTTACATACTTTCGCTTATCCATCTCAACTGTCCAAACGTTGAGCTGACGAATACGTCGGAACTAACGCAACTTCAATACAGCCATTTGTCTCTGAAAGCTGCATTCATTTAAAAGTTGGCATAAAAACACCCAGCAGCAGAATTTTAGTCAATAGACGCCTCTCTGGGACTCTTTCAAAATGCTGTTTATTTTGTCTTTGACTATAGCTTTCCATACAAGCGTTTCAAAGTTCGTTACGAATTAAAATGAAACGGATTTGTAAACGCTAAAAAGGTTAAATACCCACGTGCAAAATTTCACATGGGTTATGCTGATAAGAGCTCCGTTTCCTACGCAAATTTCATTACATAGCAAGGTCATTTGTTGAGCGATTTTAAAGTCAATAAAAGTATTGGCAATGGCCATGATATGACTGATATTTTCCTTGCACTGGCAAAAATGTCAAGGTACTCGTAAAACAGTACCTGATCCCTTCGGAAGGTCTCTTGTAACGATACGGAAGATATTGCGGCCATTCTAAGTAATTTAGATTTCAGGACGAAGGTCTGATCTTTAACCCCAATAAGCGTACATGTTAGCCTGGTAAAAGAGGGTTAGAGACAAAAAAAATGTCGAGACTAGACCCATTGAAATACTCGATGGCCGGCACTAATTCCACATGGTTTTTCAAAACAAACGGATTCCTTATAAAAATTACATTATTCCGCTACGCAACATAGGACTACCTTGAGAGTTGGCCTGCTGCCCGATGCAAAGCAGATCCCCATTGTCCTGTTTTTCCCTGAAGTCCACCCTCTGGGTGACCCATTTACGCAATTCTTCCCTTTTACCCAGAAGTCTCCAAGACCGCGGCTAGCGATACACAGCCTTCCATAACCTACTTCGATACTTTCAAGGCAAGATTCCCCTCCGCCCCCTAGTATTAACATTCAAGGACAGTTTAGTCAGAAGTTTAGTAAGAATGCCGAACAGATGTACAGGCCTATTCATTAGCAAATACAATCAATAACGTGTTAAATAATGAAAGCACATGAAGGAGGATCGAGGGAATGGATGGATATAGTTTATTGACATTGCAAATGGAATACTCGTACTATTAACTCACAGAACATCGTAACCTGATTATTTAGATAGGTCAAAATATCATTAACCTTGACATTTTAGAGATAAATACTTCTATCTGACCACGGAAAAAGTAATTAAAAAGGGACATAACCACTTTTCTCAAAAAAAAAATGGCAAGCCCTTTGTCGCTATTATTGGTTGTTTCAATAGCACTGTCCACAAATGTTAGTACTGAAGAGAAAAACGGCACCTCATCAATCATTGAATGTATCGTAATTAGTCATAATAATAAAAATAGATAAAAAAACTACCTCAGAAAACAGAAAGAAAAAAAAAACAATTTCAATACGTGAAAATTTCCAATAGTTTTTGTATTAGAGCTCATCTCTTGCAATTGTCCTTAAAAGTCCACTTTCCCACATAATCTCCTGAATTCCAATAGAAAATCGATAGAAATGAGACATCTGTCATAAAAAAATACTCCTCTGCTGTTAGCGATGATTCTGGAAATCTATCTGTCTGGGATTTGTCCTAGAGAGTTAACTTCCTTGGCAGTAGGAATGCTGTCGAATTAAAAATTTGAGCCGGTCTATAATATTGATGATTTGGAAGAGGAAATAGAAGGGTAAGGCCTGCCGTGTCTGTCTGAGTGAGCGATGGTCCCCTCCCATTACTATTTGTAGTTGAGCACCCTTAGGAGACGCCGCGCCGCACCACTGCCACGATTGGTTACTAAAAAGGTGGAAGAAGAAAATGAAGAGGAAGCTGGTGAGCAACAGATGAGGCGGCGTTGCCACATCGAGAGCTATGCCGCAGGTCCCAACTCAAATTCCATTCGACTCAAAATTATCGACAACTTTCAGCGAGCTATTGCGAGCCCCTAGGTTTTGGGCGGCAAATTTTAAAGAAGACTGGGAAAATTGGTGGACTTTAAGGTACAATTTTAGATTACAAAGCCGATTAACTAGCCAGGTTGAATTGTTGATTACAGAGAAATTTCCGCCTCAAATTACTATAGAGCACTACTTTCAAAACTAATGAAAAATGCCATAATTTGAAAAGATTTTAGGTAAATCAGTTATACACATTCTTAGCAACTTTTTCAGCATTAACAGCAGTAAGCTAGTCGTGAATCCATACTACACTTCTTGTGATTTACAGGGGAGGGAACATGTTCGTACTTCAAAAGAAGATTATTTCCAGAGGTGGCAAAATTTTGACTATAATACAAACAAAACGAATGTTGTCATTCGAACAAGTTGCTGGATCATGATATAACACTTTCTATTAAAGCAAACGTACAAACAGTGACATTTATCTAAATTATTTCTTGATTCGATTCTGAGTCAATGTCGACCAATATGTAAACAAAAATTTCAGTAATTATATTACCTTCAGAGGGTTTAAATGACGAGCTATTTTAGAATAAGACCTTACATTTAGACGTTTTCTCAAAAGCATTTAAACATAATTTTCATGTTGACTTTACCTATGGTACCACAACCATTTTTAAGTGAACGCCAATGAGAGCATATAGTGATACGAAGTTATCTTCTGAAATAATCCACTTCAAACATTGGGAAAAGAAGCTTTCAGACAAATGTGTCGGTAACACTACCTCGTTGTAAATTAAATATTTAACAAGAGCAAAGCTGGCTCATAAAGAAGAAGATTATTTCTTTTGCAACATAAAAGTCGGCAAGATTTACGCCCCTCATTGTTTTGTGTGCGGATCAGCCGTAAATTAGGATATTTTGCAAGAGCCACGGACGTCAGGCCAAATTTGAGTTGTCACCGCGCAGTAAAAGTGCACTGTAGCAATTTTGTCAAATGAATCGATTTAAAGCGCGCGCCGACTGATCACTCTTTATGGTGGGCTGTTAAGCCAGCCGACCGACCGCAGCCACGGCCTGCTATTGCACAGCCTGCTAGGCTCTGACGTGGGCCCAAGCTCTCTTTTGCCGCAAAAATGTCACTCACTACTGCTAATTCTGCGACAAATATGATAGTAGAACCAGGTTTTCGAAATTTAAGCCAAATTATGCGAGAGCCTTCAAAATCCTATACGTAGGAAATTAGACGAAAATAAATGCGTTTAATTTGGAAAAATAGATCTCTAAGAATAAATAGCTGCATACTAAAAAATTAAATCCATTAACTTTTTCCTGGACTCTTTTAAATAGTGTTTTTTTAATGGAGAATTGTTTATATAGTATCACTCATACAGAGCTGTTTTCTGATGCCATAAAAATGTCTTCTTGATAAAGTGACGAAGCATTTTTTTTCTTTTAACCGCAAGATTGTCTTTCCTTGGCAAAAGCATTTTTTTTTCTTGCAGCAGGATTTTTTTTTTCAGGAAAAATTCCTTGCCGCAAGAAAAAAAATCTTCAGCATATCAAGAAAAATTGTAATGGCATCAGACATCATTTCTGTGGGAAATTATAAATCCTCACAATCGTATGGAATATTAAACCAGGGTGCAACAAAGTGGTCGAAAATGCCACCATTAAAAGTTCACTGATATCAAATCTCAACTGCCATCAAGAACAAATTGAGTTGGCAAATAAGATCCTGCTCGCGTGCAACGCTACACTCAAGGGAAGTGCATTTTCTCACCTAAAATACCTGTGACTCCGATTCACAATTCGTTTCCATAAATCCTAATTTTATTCAATTCAACACCCCGAATAGTTCATTGACGCGGTGTTTCAGATTTTTGTGGAATGCCGGTCGGTAACAGCATGATTT
>Ga0058701_10005529_pt1 | contig 10515 bp, 6 predicted proteins | sample AgamicOrMae_FD_97039 | JGI IMG/M metagenome (GOLD analysis project Ga0058701, IMG submission 97039) | Agave microbial communities from Guanajuato, Mexico - Or.Ma.e | ecosystem: Host-associated > Plants > Phyllosphere > Phylloplane/Leaf | place: Guanajuato, Mexico | collected 2012-06-04 | reverse complement strand
GTAAAAAGTAACGTAAAAGTACGCGTTACGTTACTTTTTTTTGTAACGATTACTTTTTGTCGTTACTTTCTGAAAAAAGTAACGCGTTACTCGTTACGTTACTTGAAAATTGTAACGATTACTCGTAACGCGTTACTTCTAACGCGTTACTTAACATCCCTGAAAGACCTAGCATAAGGTCATTAGCGTATTTAGCACGATGTTTGTCGAGTTGTTGCGGTCAAAATCGAACGAGCTCTGGTAAATTACTATGCACGTGCCGCATACATATGAAACGGAAATTGGCAAAGTGACCTTTACTTGTGATCTCGGAGGTTCACGGGCGCTTCTCCGCGGCGGTGATCTGGATCGGATGGTTTCTAAGGGTTGCTTATTCAACAACCTTTCGCCGGGTGGAAGTTTACTAATTTGTTTGAATTTGACCTTTGCCAGCAGTAATTATTCAATTACTCGCTTCCCTTGGCGTCTTGCCGTAAACTCGATAACAGGCACTCGAGTTTGCATTGCGTAACCTAAGGGCACTGTCGAACGATTACGCACAAGCGAGAAATAAGCACTATAGCAGGACACGTTCAAAGGAACTGAAATCGATTACGTATAGCTACCAGCCCCGTAGAGATATTATGCAGTCTGTCGAAACTCGTATGACTCGAACCATGAGAGAAGGGCGGCCCTTCTCTCATGCTCGAACATTACACGCTATGAGGCCGACAGCGACTAACAATTAAAAACAAAGAAAAAGGATTTTTTTAAGCTTGTTGCCTGTAGTATTGGGCCCTTCTACCAGACCTTCCCCTTTCCCCTTTCTGTTCAAAGACAAGTTTATAGTGACTAAAATCAATGTAATGACTTTCTGATCCGCATGTGCGTCAAGCAACCATTAACCAATCACGGCAAACTATCTTGCATCATGTCGAGACCTCTTCGCTGCTTGTGGGTGTCCCACAGAGCGTTCGTCTCAAGGCGCCGAGAAGTGGTCATGCCATGTGCACTTTAGGGGAACGTCACAACTCTTCATCTTGTCCAAGACGTGAAACCCTGGCAAAAGTTGGCCACGCCTCTCAGCAGTCCGTGCGGCTCGGCTCAGCCGGGCAGGACCCGGAATGACCAGAGACCAGAAAGCTGTCCAGCGCAGCGCAGCGAAACGCAGCGAGGAGGAAAGAACTCCCTTCCTCACTCTCCCCTTCCCTCCCCCTCTAAGTACGCCACTGCCCTACCTCGAAGGCACAGCACCGTCAAGTGAAGGTCGTCCGGCCCGGTCTCACCGGCGCGACGCGACGCGGCGGAGCGGAAGGGGGAGGGGGGCGGGACGCGCCGAGGCAAAGCGTTCCACCCGGTTTCTTCTTCCATGAGCCCGCTCTGCGCCCGTTCCCGCTTCCATTCGCGACGCGGGGCGGCGTAGCGTGGCGGTGGAGGCTGCAAGTGCAGCGAGGGCACGCCATGTTGAGGGGACACGGGAGGGGGTGTCTGGAGGTCGCGGAGCGAGACATGTTCAAAAACTGTCTGGAAGCAAATTCTCGCAAGAACGGATTAAATAACGATAAAAGTTAGAATCTAGGCATACGAATAAGAAGCACGCCTTCGGAGTCAACTATTTTAACCGTGACATAAACGGCCTTTATCGAGTTTGACTCTGTGTGTCCAAATATTGGAGTCAAATTACTTATAGAGCACTCACAAGGATAGTTTTGCTTATAAATGTGCTAATTCGAAGGATGATAAAATTTACGTTTTCCGTTGTTTTCGTGGTATTAATTATTGAGTAAGATGGATAAAACAAAATGTCCTCAAGGATATATTTGTGTGTTTCCGGACGGGTTACCTAGGTTGCAATGGGTTAAGGGACTACAAACTTTCGTTTTTTTTTGGGCGAGAGTCTTTAGACGAGCTTCCTTTTGCATTCGCTACGTCCGTATTTTTTTTTTAATTTTTAAGTATTTTTTACGCCAATTTTTTGTTCCACATTTTGCTTGAATTTCAAAAAAATCGTACAGAGAATAACGGACTTGCCATACAGATTATAATGTATGAAAGAAAAAAAAGGAGGGGGGGGGGTCGAAATAATTCAGTGTCAGACATTTAGCCTATCAGGTTGGTATCAAGTTTTGTCCCATAAGTTGCGAATTTTTGAGCCCATGCTAGGCGTATCTACCTCATCATCAGTTAAGCCCGCATACTCGCCTCAACCAGTGATAGTGTCAATGATAACGCACGCTTGTCTAGTTCGACCGCCTTCATACAGAAAGTCCTTGAGTTCATTGTTATGTGAATTCAAATTTCGGGTAGCTTTCCGCCGTTGATAAAAATACTAAGTCCATTGACCGATATCTATACAGAATATCGACTCTTTACCCATGAACCCGCGCAAAGTCAGTCAGAACGAACGTTTTTAGTTGGGCTTGACTAAAAACAGGATAAGAGTCGTTAGATCTTTAGGTTGGTCTGGTAACTATCTTATCTACCTGATCACGTGTATTGCTCTCGTGTGCCTTTCAGACAGCGGGATTTTCCTTCACGTATTTACATTTTTCTTAGCTTTATATGCTGCTTTTTTTGGACGTTTACCATTACGTCTAAATTGTCTAAAGGACGCGGTAACGACGTCAGGAGAGGCGCTGCGAAGGGACTGGCAAAGGAGCCAAAGGCAAATGAAGGAAAGTACTGCGTTTCTATGGCTATCTTTAATGAAAGGAGCTGAATTACCCGCATCTTTTCTCAGAAATCCGAAATTTTGTTTATATTTAAGGTCTCTCAAAGACTGTCTTTTCTGAAGCTTTGAGAGTTTATTCCGAAAAGGCTACATGACAACGAAGACAAGGAAACACATTAACAAGTAAGTAAAATCGGGCTACTTCTATTAGCGGGCCTAGTTATCTAAATACCAACACAACAACAGGAAAATTCAATCAAAAAACAAAGTGACTATTCACACGCTGCCCTATTTACAATGTATTAGGTTGTTTATTTCCGTGCTTTTAAGCCACCTCTCATTTAAAATGCATTAGGTTGGCTTCCGTGAGTTCATGTCTCCCTTGTATTAACATAGGCGTGCGAATAGAACTGACTATTTAAAAAGCCGTCACTTGATCTTGGTTCGCCAGGATTGGTCCAAAGCGTATAAAATACAGTCCTTACTAATGAAACAACGTCATGAAATAGCAGATAAAACTTCAGTATGCTGAGCCGTACATCAAATGCTTTAATACTCCTCCCCTCCCCAAAAAACTGCAAGATTATAAAATGCGCCACAAGAAAGTAATTGCTGGCCAGCTCAATCCTTGATCATCGACACACGTCAGGACTATCGTGTTGTATTTTCTTCGTGGGCGCACAAAATAAAAGACGTTTGCACAAAGAGCTGGCATATACTTCCACTGTTCCTTGAGACTGGTTGTTAGTCTAAGTACATGTAATTATGTGACCGCATTGCATTTCTACGGTAATTTGTTATTAACTTTTAGTTACTTTTGCATTTTTCTATCTCGCTTTGCGAATTCCTCCCTATTTTCTGCAGTTCTATCTTAGAACACGACCCCCTTTTTCCCCGGAAACCACCCGTTGGTCCATGGCCTCTAGAATTCGCAACTGAAGCGATATAGGTATAAATTCGAATATCAAGACTTTCGACTGGCTGTTTCCACAGAGCCGGTTGTGGCGTGCGACCTCCACTGGTGGAACTTCCACCAGTGGAGACTTCCACGGAACCCGGTGAGAACGCCTGAATGACATAATTAGGCAACCCAGTGAAACGTCGACATCCTGGTGAGGCGTGTTGCATAGTTGCAACCGCGTCGCAGTTTCGAGTGGTTTGCAAACCGGTTCTTTCCGCACGACGCGACTCGCTCGGTGCGGCAGAGACGCCAAATGCGAAGACCCCACATACCACCAAAACCAGTTTCCTTTCGGATTCATTCAACAGGTCGTTTGACGTCGAAAATAATTCGGGTTCCCCTGTCCAAAATCGTCCAAAATCGACAAGAAACAGCGCTGCCGAATCGAGCTCCATGTTACGAACTCCTTAAAACAAAAAAGAAAACTTGCTCATTTATTTCACTCGAATTTCAAAAAAATCAAATCAGTAATAGTAGTAATATTCACAATGGATTGCACCATACTGAAAGTTTCTGTCTTGTACCAATGCACAATTCCCTTTCAAGCCAAATGAGGATATCTGGCAACCCGATATGTACCGTACTTGTGATTCGAAGTTTACAAAGCTATTTTAAACAGATTGTCTATTGGATTGCAAACAAAATGTGTATCACGTGTCACAGAAATGTCCACTGAACGAGTTAACCGGACTGTCTCGCTGTTTTAAACCTCCGTTTTTGTTGGGAAGAGTGAAATAGACGCCGAGTGCACTTGAAATGCTCCTCCACCGTCTATTTCACTCTTCACAACAAAAGCCAAGGTTTAAAACAACATGACATTGCGATTAACTCGTTGAGGGGACATTTTCGTGACACGTGATACACATTTTGTTTGAAATCCAATAGACAATCTCTTCAAAATACCTTTGTAAACTTCGAATCACAAGCACATGAAGGGTTGCCAGATAGCCTCTTTTGGCTAGAAAGGGGCTGTCTATTGCTTCTTGTCATAGAGTCTTAGTTTTAAAGGCTTGATTTTCCAAGAAAGAGTCCCACAATGTTTTGATCTTTCAGTCCATGATGAGGATTGACGACATACGAACCCATAGATTAGTTAAGACTTTGTCTTTGCCAACGAAAGGTAGGGCAGAAGCTTTGGGAAAATGCAACCTTTTCCAGTTACAGTGGGCAGTGACGAAGGAGCCCACAGGCCGCGGCCATTGCGATCCAGCCATAATTTTTTGTGTAGGAACATTCACTCAGTCGAGTCCAACATGAAAAAGGGAGAAGGGGCAATACTTATTCTCCATTCAGCTCGATGTCCTTCAAAGTACCAAGAGAGAGGCAGAAGGAAAGAAAGAAGAAGAACCATTCGGTCTTCGTACCCACGCGTTCTTCTTACAGCGCCCCCTACCATTGAAATTCGTTTTAAATTCTCTCGGGAAATAGTTTTGGAGCTTTCTGATTCCTGCCAGGATCATCTATGTATTAAATTATCTGAAAAATTCCCTTTTACGTTGCATTATTTGATAGACTTGTACTTCAGTTGACGGAAATCAGCAGGAGGAGCAGGAGTATACGGACGCCTCGACAGACGCGCATTTACAAATTTCGATTTCTCTGATTTTCGACGCGATTGACAAACGTCTCACCATAAGATTAAAATTAAGCGACTAACCCTTTTACTGACAAACTAGCCTACTGCAAAAGAGGACAGAAAAAGGCTGAAGAGAAACTTGGTGTAATAAACTGGACTGACCGGTCTACGCTTTTATGTGTTAAAGTCACACAGGCATACACCACCAAGAAAACTTATGAAATTCCGTGCAACACAGTAAAACTGTGGTATCAAACACTGGTATCTGGTATCAAACTTACTGTTCGTCTGCAACTATAAGCATTTAGTTCGCAGCACTAAAATTTTGTGACGCTAATTTTACATTGCGGTTAACATTTAACTCCTAAACAATCTGGACGATATAGGAAAGATGAACATTTTTGAATGAAGGGCCACAAAAAATCGACTACCCAAAACAGGGTCCCCACCTGTGCCCGTAACTCTTACGCGATAACGGCTGAAGATAACAAACTGTATTTGCTCGCCAACATCATAATGGTTGCCCAAACTAAATCCCGGACAGATATGACCGCCAACAATTTTTGAAAAACTTTGACTGGTTCTTAAATGTTGTAGTACCATGTTTAGTCGTTTCGCAGTTACTGACAAACGGCTGCCGGACTTGGAGAGACTCCAGGGTTAAACCTCAGCTACCCAGTGAAACTTTTGGTTTTCCCCATGCTTACAGTATAACTGTTTGCGTCTATTTTTTTTACGAATGGTCAGAAACGAGTGTTACATAAAAAGAACCTGTCCAGAACGAAGCGTCACACCAAAGAGAGTGACTATGTACGGTTCGACATCATTTTATTGTTTATTAGAATTGAATTTCGTCGTTGCGTAAATATAAATTTGGTTTCCTGTCTGATAAAGATAAGTGTACCTTTTCACGGAACTTACGAGACTTTCTCGCGGATTATGAAGTATATTTTCTTATCGGATTATGATGTATATTTTGCTTACTTTATCCTTTTTTCAATCACTGTGATAGCGGACAAGCGCAGAGACAAATAAATGAAAGCCCATAGTCTTTCTGTTAGGCGTATACCGTTCAGCAAAGGGTTAAAAACTTTCGTTAATAATGTTTTAAAACTGAGAGGAAAAACAGTGCAATAGCTTTTTAAAAATAATCTTTAAATGAAGGCTTTGTTTTTGTAAATCTTTGTAAAATACATAAGCGGAATTTTCCAAGGTTTATCAAATATTTGCGGGGGTCGAGAACCACCCATTGGGACGAATGATCGAGTTTTGTTATAACTGCAATACGTGCTCGATATTCTGTGATGACAAAGCCTAGCTACATTTCGATCATATTTAAATTGTTTTCACTCGATCTTGATTACAAACGTTACCTTGTAAGCTTTTGTGACTTGAAGAAGATACAATCGAAAGCAGAATACGAAACGGTATGCCGTGGCGACTCATAATGGATTTGAAACGTGGTGCTATCCACAACTTGTGTCCCACCCTTCGTCACGAAGCAAGGCAGAGGGCTCGGAATAACCTACAGTATGTGAAGCTATGGTAACGCTGGCTAAGCCTGATGCCGCCTAATTTCCATGTAAGCGGCATTATCATGCTTCGCTACAGCTGCACGGAGTGGAAACGAAGCGGGGCGTGAGGCACGAGACGTAAGTTAACTTGAACAAACCTAGTTTTTCACCAAGCTATGACAATCGTAAGTCGTTAGTCCTCATAATGAAGTGAAAGATTAAATCACAGTAGAACCTCAGAGGTCGCAAATTCCACGTTTGAACTGAGAGAAATCGAAGGGGTTTGTCCCTGTCGCCTGGCGACCAGCCGTCGCCATTCACCGCACCACGCCACGGTGCCATGATTCGGCGTACAATGCAGACGAAAGCGACGTAAAATAAAGAGAACGAAGCAAAGGCCATATTGCTAAGTTTGGTGAAGCCGGTGTTACGCAAACAAGCACCGGTCACCGGTTTTGTTCATTCCACATTGGCAAGGGAAACGAGACGATTCCAAAGGCGTATTGTGTAAACGGGAATTCTAAAATTAGAGACAAAGCTCTGCCGACAAGTTTGGCATATTCCTCACTCGACTTGCCAATGATTTCGCTGGAAGCTCTCCACTCCAAATTGCCTGGTCTACGAACGTTCATTAGAACGTCCATGTTAATCCGGTCGGGATTTCGTTCAGGATTTTTACAATAATTCTGAGTCACAAAAGAATTTTTAAAACGCAATTTTGAAATCATACTTTAATTGAAGAGACAATAATAGTTCAAACTCCGGATACACAACTGCCGGTAGTCCGCGGCTGATGCCGAATAGCTTTGCAGGGTCTGGTTACGACGGAGTAATAATAAAATATTGAAAAATATTAAGTAGGCCTACGTACCGTAAAAACTTAAATTTTAGCAAGTTTCTTCTATTTTTTCTTTCATTTTTTCTGTTCTTTTTTCCTTCTTTTATTTTTTGACGCCTTTGACTTTTAAGAATTTTACCCTTAATCCAAGATTTAGATATTTATATGCGGCTCAAATACATTCGTGCTCATAAAAAATGCTTTTAACCTTGTGACCTTAGCAAACTCTCACGTCAGCACGCTGTGCAAAGTAAAGCCAACTGGTTATGTGTCACTAACGGTTCTGTTTTACTTGAAAGGCCAAAATCAAATACGACCTCATAACGCCGCACCGAAAAAGAAGTGGAATTTTCCAAGTCTTATTTTATTTGCCTCTCATCGAAAAGACGAGCGGAGCGTCAGCAGAGCGAGGCACACATCACCTCGCATAATCTTAATCTGAGGTTATACCTAAACTTACGGTCGCCCAGCCTTTGAAGCGGTAATTAGGCCTGCCCGTGAACAGCAGTACCTGCCGCTAAGTGGTAAGCCGCATCAGGCTTAGCGACAGCCGAGTGGACCGTACCGAGGTGGTACGTCGGGGTAGCAGAACGCTTGTCGCATAACTAACCCCAACCGAGGTTTACTCTCATGGAGACGTTGAAAAAAAAATTCACTCGTTTGAACGAAAATCTCAGTCACTCGAAGCTTTAGCATGGCAAGTTTTTGGTTTTAACGAGCGAAGTTTACTTAGAGAAAGCAGACGCGATCGTATGTTATTAGTCCTCATAATACAATGACATGCTGAATCAGGATGGATCACACGTGGATAAAATCCAACTTTTGAAACTCAAAATTTGACACTTTGAAGAAGAAGAATAGAAAAAGGTCAGTTCTATTCGCACGCCTATGTTAATACAAGGGAGACTTGAACGCACGGAAACCAACCTAATACATTTTAAATGGGGCAGCGTGCGAATAGTCACTTCGAAAACAAAGGAGGAGGTCAGAATTGAAGCAAAGAACGTCGAGAGGAAAACCCTCCTTTCAAAACCAAATAATAGGGGTAGAACACGCATTCATATTTTGGTTTTCAGGCCACCATCCGGTTTTGAATCCAGCTCCCTTTTTTTCATCCCGGCCAAACTCACTTTTACTCGACGCTGTATTGATCGCTTGGCTTCGCCCCGGACCCGGCCAGAACCTACCCCAACTTCTTCATGTTTATCCTCTTCCTTCCAAATCTACCCCAACATAAAACGCTGTTCCGGAATGCAATCTTATCTACGGCGTTGTTTGAATAGGAGGAGACAAGCAGGTTTGAACCTCCGCCAAAGGACAAACTCCACCTGCATCCACCTTGAGATTACGATACAACTTTCAGCTAGAGGAAGCCCTCCATAAACCAACACTACAAACACGTAAAAAAATACTTTGTCGCCTCAACAAAACGTTTTTTTTTTTATATAGCCTAAGCAAACCATAATTGCTGTAGTGACATTTCATTTGTTGGCGACAGCTGTAATTGTTGTAAAAATAATTCATATTGTTGTAACCATTGCAATTGGCACCACAATTCTGGCTTGGCTGACGGGAAAGTTTTGTTGAGACAACAAAGTCATTTTCTTCGTACGTTTACAATGGCGATTGCGTACGCTCTCTTCTACGGATAGTTAGTTTGATAGTAGTACTGCTCTATCTTGCTGCAGTTTGAACAGTGTTATGCCCTCTGTTGCGATGTTATTAATTGTGCCACTCGCGCCTAATAATTACGCGACTGGTGTGCAAAATCCTACCGTCTCGCCTGATGCTCTGTTTAGTAGACCATCCACTCACGAGTAACAAAATTTGATAGATTTGAGAAAAAAATGGAATCCACTAAAAAAAAAGCCTTTTTTTACGCATTCAACAAGGTGCTTTTCTGTGTGCAAAATAAAGACTTCAACATAAAAGTGCGCTGCCCCCTTCCCCCCAAAAAAGTACATTTTTTTTAGAATATCAGTAGTAACTAACTAAACATCGCAGGGTGTATTACTTAGGCAGGCTGATATTTTAAAGGGTATGTTTACAGAGCAAAAGCCGATAACAACTTATGGGAGGGCTTTTCAGGCAGCAAGACTAGAGATTAAGCTTTAATCTCTACGTTTCTTTTTTTTCCTATCTCATATTCCTAGGTGTTTTACTTAAAGCTAAAACCAACTAAACGGTGTCACTGCGTTAACATTACATGCTTCGCTGATTTGAGTACGGCACACTGAATGTTATGAGTAGAAATTGATGTTGGCGCAGAAACACTTCCAGCAGAAGAATGCGCATATGACAAATAGATTGTGTTTGAAAAACAAACTTACGCTTACGAATAAAATGCGTTTTCAAACCGAAAAGAAGACAAAACTTAAAGTTAAACGTTTAAACAGCACACATACCACTACCTCCTTCTATTTAAATAGCTAACCATCGTTTTCAAAATAGTTTCAGCCCTCTTTAAGGGTGTTTGATCAAACGGTCTACTTTATACATTATAGACAATATTCCTAAAGGAAAAAATAGAATCAAAGACAGTGACTTGAAAAACTAACTGACTGGTCACAAATTAACATGCTGTTTTGAGTTCCATTTTTAAAATGTAAGCCTATCCACACCGGCCATATTTCGACACTATACATGGTTCTGAAGGTGCCATATTTAAAAGAATAGTCCGACTTAAACCCTTCGAAGCTCTGTGATGTCATAATGAGCTCTGTTAGGGTGTGATTTTGTAGTGGAAATCGATTGACGTCTTCATTTTGTACATATTTATTTCCTTTCCAGCATCATGTCTTTGATTCGACCATTCAATCAAACAGCCCTAATTTTATGAGAAAATGGGGAAGCCTGAACAAGAAGCACTACGCACTACGCATGCCGTAAGAAAAAATAGTGTTAGGAGAAAAAAAAAACGAGCAAGAATTCTACAATGTTACGAGATTAGCCCACATGAGGCATATGGAACAATTT
>Ga0058701_10005528_pt1 | contig 10515 bp, 12 predicted proteins | sample AgamicOrMae_FD_97039 | JGI IMG/M metagenome (GOLD analysis project Ga0058701, IMG submission 97039) | Agave microbial communities from Guanajuato, Mexico - Or.Ma.e | ecosystem: Host-associated > Plants > Phyllosphere > Phylloplane/Leaf | place: Guanajuato, Mexico | collected 2012-06-04 | reverse complement strand
ATTACATGTACTAACACAAGTGCAAAGAAATCAAAGGGAACAACATAATTCTCAATCAAGGTAAAGGTCAAAACAAGAATTATTCACAAAACCTTCACAAGAATTTTACACTAAAAGAGACTACTCATCAAAAGCTACTCAAGCCTATGAAAGATATGTGTCCAGAAGATCATCATTTGGAGGTTTATTATTTTATTTTTATTTTCATAAATGCAAAATATCCCTCCCCATGCTTAGACTCGACATTACACTTAATGTAAACATGTAAAGGCATGTAAAGACCAAAAGGGGAAAAAAATCATGCAAAAACACACTAAAAGGAAATAAAAGAAAGAAAAACATAGATAATAAGACGAACCTTGGGTTGCCTCCCAAGTAGCGCTTCTTTAAGGTCTTTAGCTAGACCATGCATCCATCATCCTTTGTCATAGACCGCAAAGTCAAACTGTTGCAGAAGAAGACACCACCTCAAGGATTCGGGGTTGAGATCCTTCTTCAGCATAAAGAACTGCCTTAGCGTAGGATCCACGAATAAAATTATCCTGGGGTGTGGTCCATCAGACGATCCACCCTCGAATACAATCTCAATTTCCACATTAATGTCCCATTCAACTCCACTCATACGAGGCATAGACATCATTAAGGTCACAACCTGCATAAATCATTTAAATAACCCTCATCAATAGTATAGGGCTTGCTCTTGATAATGGTAGGTGGCATAGATTCCAGTTTCACATCATCGACTCCTTAGCCCTTAAATAAAGCACAATTTAAACTAGAAGAGTCATTTTGAGCCATCTTAGTAAAATGCACTGGCTCATCAATACCAATCACATCACATCCACAGCAAGAATAAGTAGAAGGAGAAGATTCAAAGTTCTTGAACAAACCAAATTCAGCATACTTCTCCCCTATATCAAATGTTAGTCTTCCCTTCTTAACATCAATTTTACAACTTACGGTAGCTAAGAAAGGTCTGCCTAGAATAATTTGGGTATGTGCATCTTCAGCCATGTCAAGGATCATAAACTCAATAGGCACATAGAAGTTATCTACCTTAATAGGAACATCCTCTAAAATTTTCTAGGGATACTTTATAGAATGATCTGTTAATTGAAGTGAAATATTAGTGCATTTCAACTTTCCTAGGTCAAGCTTCTTAAAAATTGAATAAGGCATTAAACTAACAGCAGAATGAAGAACACATAAAGCCCTATCAATGCTAACACTTCTAATCAAGCAAGGGATAAAGAAGCTAGCGGAGTTCTTAAGCTTCGCAGGAAGCTTGTTTAGAACAACGGTACTACATTCTTGACCTAAAGCTATGTCTCATGGTCATCAATTTTTCTCTTTTTGGATAGGATTTCTTTTAAGAATTTAGCGTACAATGGCATTTAAGACAAAGCATCTATGAAAGCAACATTAACAAGCAACTTTTTAAGCATGTCAAGAAACTTGCTAAATTGAGAATCAAGCTTAGCCTTAGCAAACTTTTGTGGGGATGGAAGAGGGGGCATGTAAGGCTTTGGGAAAAGGGCCTTGACTCCTTTGGTCTCTCATTCTCTCTCTGCTCTTTGGGTTCATTCTTACTAGACAATGGGGCAACATCCTTATCATATTCCTTTTAACTTCTCGCCCCACCACATGCACCCTTAGGACCCTCTAGTTGTGTGCCACTTCTTAAGACAATAGCATTACATTATTCCCTAGGGTTCAGTTCGAGCTTGCTCGGTAGTCTACCAGGAGGTGTAGGAGATGAGTTAGCTTGTTGCATAATTTGTGACTCTAGCATTTTATTGTGAGTAGTCAACAAATCCACCTTAGAGGCTAGCTGCTTAATATACTCATCTTGTTTTTGTTGTGTAAGAAACACAATCTCCAACATCTATTCGAGGTTAGACTTTTGAGATGGTGGAGCTTGTTGAGGGATGGGTGGTCTTTGAAATCCAGGGGTTGTAGGCCTGGTATTAGCCCGGGAAAAGGGTGGAGGCTCAGTTCTATAAGAGAAGTTCGGATGATGCTTCCAACTAAGATTGTAAGTATTGGAATAAGGGTCATGGTTCGGCCTTATTTAAAATTTGTTCACACAAGCAACATACTTACTAGGGGAAGGGGTAAAGGGGTTCCCAAGTTGACAATTCACAGTCTCATGATCATGGGAACAACATTGATCACAAGTTGGGAATGGACACATGAATTCATAGTATTCACATTTAACCTATCAAGCCTTTGAGTCATGGCATCCATTTTTACGGTAAGTAAAGTAAGGGCATCGACATCGAACTTACCTTAAACCCTCTTGGGTTAGCCACGCTCATTGAATCATTGGTAGCTGTTAAGTGATCTCTTCTATCAGGTTGTAACCCTCACCTTCTGTCTTGCTTATAAGAGTGCCACCAGCAGCCACATCAATCATGGACCTCACCGGTTGAGTGACTCCATTGTTGAAAGTTTGGATAACCATCCACTTTTGAAGACAATAATGTGGGCACAGCCTTAACAAGTCCTTGAAACGCTCCCATGCCTCATAAAGTGACTCGTTGTCCCATTGAGCAAATGAGCTGATTTGATTTCTTAAACTCGCCGTCTTGCTAGGTAGGAAGAACTTGGCGAGGAAAACCTTAGTGAGCTCAGCCCACGTTGTGATCGACCCCAGAGGCAAAAAATGGAGCCACGCCCGCACCTTGTCCCTAAGGAAAAATGGGAACAAGCGAAGGCATATTGCATAACTAGAGGCTCCATTGATCATCAAAATGTCGCATACCTCTAGAAACACCGACAGGTATAGATTAGGATCCTCCAAGGGTATACTGCCAAACTGTGATTGCTGCATCGTGGAGATGAGTGCTGGATTGAGTTCAAAGTTGTTGACACCCACGGGGGGTATAGTTATGTTCAGGATTTCGCTATGGGCTCCTAAGGTGACATAATCTCAAAAAATCCGCCTTTGTACTTCTTCTCCTCCCGCCATTGAAGATGTGATTTGTTCCTCTTACAGTGTGCTTTGCCTTTTTAATTTATGAAAAGTCCTCTCTATCACAGGGTCAAACTCGAAACTTACTCTTAAAAGAGGGTTTTTTGCATAAATCAAAAGGCTACCTACAAACAAGCAAAGAACACCCAAGGATTAAAATCACGTAAAACAAAGAAAATAAAAGAAAAATAAAAAGGTTTAGGCAAACAAATGGGGAGTAACTCAATGTTCAAATCTAGTCTAAGGCAACGGCGCCAAAAACTTGATCGGTCCGCAAGTGCATGGGTGTTGTAGTGTAGATCAAGATCGTTCCCACGAAGACGAGTTTAAATTACCAAGTATCCCTTCTACAGTTGAATATTTGATCAAAATACTCATGAACTATAATTAACTTCAATAACTAAAGAAATCTAGAGGAAACATCACCTAAAAATATGTCGACCTTACTTGTCTAGATAACACTTTTCACTTTATTTGGTTGATTCATTGGTTGATAATAATTAGGTAATCAAAACTTTCTTTCAAAACAAAGTGAATTAACTTGACCAAATTAAGAGTAACTCCCATTAGATATAAATTTAATCGAGTTAAAGAATAAATATCACTGTACCACTCAACTTACAATTCTTTCCCAAGTGATTGTTAAACTAAGTTTAATTCTAGTGTTTTAATGTTGATTTTCACCATTCGGTCCTTCAATCTAACATCTAAAATTCATGCAAAAGATTGGCTAGAAATCTTACAGCAACAATCAAGATTCTAGGATTAAAACGAAACAACCAAACATGTTCAAGCACCAACAAGTTAATCAACACATTGTTTCGGCTTTGCAAACCCCTAGATTAGAGAATTCTACTCACACATACTTGAATTTAACAAACTAAATTAAAACTAACAAGAGAAAAAATTGAAAGAAAAGAGAATTAAAAATCGGTTATTCAAATGCCAGAGTGAAGATCTTTCGATTCGCCTCCAAGCCGTTGCTTTCACTTGATCTTGTTTCTCCTTCTTCCAATCTCTCATTTGAAGTATCTGATGGAGTTTTTTGATGGATTCTAAGATGATGATGGAGATAGATCCTCCACTTGCATCCAAAACCATGCCTTTAAAGACAAAATTGCAACACAAAACGGACGAAATAGAGTGGAAACCGAAAAGCCGCGAAGAAAGATGAGTGAGTTGAGGGAAGTGGGAATTGCAAAGTTGGGCAGCAACCACTACGGGCTAATGGTGGCAGGCCACCACAAGCCATGGTGGTGACTGCCCAACTCCACTTCTTGTTTCTCGAACGCAGCGTTTTAGGTGTTGCCTTGGACCTCGAATTTTGTCTTGGATTCGCCGTATCAGGTCAATTAGGCCTCTTTTGCTAGCTTTCTTGAATCTATTTGGCCTCAACTTTTTTCTTCTCTCCTAAAAGTTAGCTCTTAAAGCTAAAATATGCAACCAAAACCTGTACAAAGCCAAAACCAAACATAATAGAAGAAATAAGGGCGTGAATCACAAAATAATGCATATTAATCCCAAAGAATAAGTTACCAAACGCTAAAACTACCATGCAAATATGACACTTACAAATTGGTTATTGCTTTACTCCCTCTTTAACATCTTGAGTACGATAAAAGATGGTTAAAGTTTATAGGGAATGCTTAAAACTTTAGTTTCCACATAAAGTTATTGCTAAATATTTAAGAAGGTGACAACTTGCATTAGTTAGGTGGTTGATAGCACTCAAGGAGACAAAGGTGATGAAAGAAAAGAGCAAGCAGTGGGTCGTCTAGTTGGTGTAGTATTGTGGATCAATGTCTTGTCTAATATGATTCTGTGGTGGTTAGTGAAGGAGGAGCACAATCAAACAATGTTTAGTTGAAGTCAGAGCATTTGAAACTCACACATAATGCATTGCCATCTAACAATTGCATGTAAGACTGATGACACGCCAATTTTATGTCTAGCTAACAATTGCAGTCCTCCATTAAAGGATCAAAAGTTTGATATTGTCAAGTTGTTATACTCCCATTGAAGGAGTTGTTTAACTAAGTTTTCTCTCAAAAGTGAATTGTATCTTCTTTGTGTCAATTAACCGAAGCCGCACAATAAGAGTAAAGAATTTTCTTGGACAACATAAGAAATGGCCACAATTATCTGCTTCTTTTGATTAGCTTTATGATAAGGGCAATGGATAAAAAAAGCCTTTATACAATTTCATGTAGGCTATAATGGTGCCCTCATAGGAAAGAAAATAGTATGCTTTCGATGTTCCATATATGAGTCTCTTCAAACAGGAGGACCATAATGGATGCTGGATTAACTAACACAAGTGACTTTCACTATTGTAGACAATAGTTATATATCTTATACAAATTACCTAAGACTCGAAATTCGGGAATAGATTCACTTGAAAGTGTATCTAAACTCAAACTTTCTCAATTTGGATTAAAGGTAAACTAAAATTTCCCACAAAGTTGCCTTTTCTTGGCAAGATAAACTTGGGGGACCAAGCATCAGCTGTCCTCAAATTCACTCGAATCGAAACTTAATTTATCCAACCGGAGTCGAACATAACCAAAATGCCATAACCCAAAATATGACCTAACACAAACCTAACAAGACTCATATAATTGTACCGAATGTGAACAAATTGTTTGTTAAGTCTTAGGCAATAATTAGTTAGCTTGTATCATTATAGCTTATTAAAGACATGCAAAATCCCTTTGTCTAGGTGATATTCACATCTATCTCCCCTTGGTCTTTCAGTGATAATATGAAATACCCTTACATTTAGTGTTAGTTTTAACCCTTCTCATCATTGCAGTGGATATTATGTGACTTTCATTAGCTTATATTGGAAGATCGAACAAAATTCACATCTTTGCCCATAAACATTAAACCTAAAATTATCTGATTGAAGAGAAAGAATGACTTTGGGATTGAGGAAGACACTGCATATCTTTACAACAACAACAACAACATCCAGTGTGATCTCACTTACGCGGGGTTTAGGGAGATCCGAGTGTAGGCAGCCTTATCCTTTCAGGTTTCACTACTCACCAAGAGGCTGATTCCAAAGGACCCACATTAGAAATTTTAAGAAAACCTTTTGTAGTTTAAAAACTTTTGAATATAAGAAAACCTTTTGTAGTTTAAAATTTTTTATATATGCTAAATGAACACAAGCAACTAAACGGAAAGTACATCTTAAACGAGAGCTTATTACCTCAAATCATACTTAGGCACCTAACACTCCAATACCTGCATGACAAGTCAGATACAAGTAAATTCCAATAATGCAAATTGCACAGTAATCACTAGTTAGGCGCACGAATCATTAGCTTCTAAATCCACTAGATCTAGCAGAGAGAAAGATAACCTGCTACCTAAAAATCCACAACCTTAATTCTAGACCTCCAAAACTTTCTGTCCTGAGCCATGTCCTCCACTAATTCTAAAGTCTTCAAGTTGTGTCTAATAACTTCGCTCCAACTCTTCTTCGACCTACCTCTACTCCTTCTAGAATCTGGATACTTAACCGTTTCACATCTCCTCACTAGCGCATCCCTCGATCTTCTTCTTATGTGCCCAAACCAACGTAATCTAGCATCTCTTATCTTATCTTCTATAGACGCTACTACGATCTTACCCCTATCACTTTATTTCTAATCTTATCAAGTCTCGTGTGGCCACAAATCCAACAGATCATTCTCATCTCTGCCACCCTCATCCTCTGAACATTCGACCTTTTTATAGGCCAATACTTCACCCCGTCTAATAAAGTTGGTCTAACAATCATACTGTACACTCTTCCCTTCAATTTTAGTGGGATCCTCCTATCATACAAAACTCCGGAGGTATTTTTCCATTTTTTCCATCGAACCTTTATCCGTTGGTTATCCTCATCAATCTCCCCATTCTCCTGAATGATTAAACCTAGATATCTGAACCTTTCGACCCTTGGTATAACTGCACCCTCAATGGCTACTTCGCTTGAAATGCCACCCTCACCCACACTAAATGTACAATGTAAGTATTCAGTCTTCGACCTACTCAACCTGAAGCATTTAGCCTCTTATCTCTCCAACGCTCTAACTTGGTGTTCACTCCCTCCCTAGACTCTTCAATAAGACCTATATCATCCGCAAATAACATACACCAAGGTATCTCATCCTGAATCTATCCAGTGAGCTCATCCATAACTATAGTAAAAAGAAAAGGGTTCAATGCTAACCCCTAGTGCAGCCCAATATCTATAGGAAAGTCATTTGTATCTCCTATAACGGTCCTAACTCTAGTCCTTACTCCCTCATACATGTCTCTAATAACTCTCGTATACTCTACTGGCACGCCTTTCTTCTCCAAGCACCTCATAAGACTTCTCTGGGCACTCTATCATATGCTTTCTCTAAGTCAATAAAAACCATGTGAAAGTCTCTTTTCCTATCCCTATAAAACTCCATGAGCCTACGTATGAAGTGAATAGCATCTATCGTTGACCTACCTGGCCTAAAGCCAAATTAGTTCTCTAAAATCTCTATGATCGCCCTTTAACCTGCCCTCAATCACCTGCTCCCATAACTTCATTGTGTGACTAAGTAATTTAATGCCCCTATAGTTGTTGCAGTTTTGAGCATCTCCTTTATTCTTATACAGGAGCATGATTGTACTTTAAAGACACTCCATATCTTTAGACATAAGAAATCAAGCAGGTTATTAAGGAAGGGTATAACAATTGGGAACCCTTTCTTTTTCAAATTTGAGCATAAACATTTCTATAATTTCAACTCTCTTAATCTCACTGATTTTGTGATGTTTAAATTAATTAATATAAACATAAGGGTTAAAATAATACTAAAAGGTGAGGGTATTCAAAATTATTAATACAATACCCGGGGGAGGTAGACGTGAATATCTTTTTTCTCTAGCATCAATTCTCAAAGATTTTAACATTTGAGTTAACTTATACCTATTTTTCAAATATTTTATTTGGTAAATTAGCTAATATTCACATGGCTACTTGCTCTTAGGCTTGTTTGCTTCAATAGCTAGAATTAATGTTTGACAATTAGGAGCAACTTGGAGCAGTATAGAGCACATAACAATGATATGAATTGGTTTTGGCATTGAAATGATATATGTTGGAATAGTTAGGAGCGATTATGAGTATTTAGAAGCATATCATAGTGGTTAATAGTTTAAGCTAGGTGTTGAAATAGTAGGGAGAGATTTGGAACATTACTTTGCATGCCACATACAGGTCCAATGGAGCGGGTTCAGACTGGGTTGAACTATATATGCATCCATAACCGTTTTTAAAAATTATATCTATACACATACTCATACCTATTGGGTATTAAAAATGCCAATACCCATACCCAACAGATTTTGCGAGTTCTATTCGCGTATTATAAAAAATAAAAATTAGTACCTATATACAACCTATATGCATTTAAACATTAAACTATTGCGAAATTGACATATTTTGGAGTCCAAGTTTTAGAAAATGTGAAACCAAGCAAATTATTGGATCAATTTTTTACAAAAACAAGTTTGGTTTAAACTTGAATAAAGAAAACATTAAATCGGAATTCTTTTTTTAACATATTAAAAGAAGGGTACGAATGTGGAGCGAATTTGAGACGAGTGAGATTTATACCTATATCCGTACCTGTACCCGTATTCTCAATTGTTTTTTCTATATTCGCGTATACTAGTTTAAAATTTATTTTTACCATATATTTTGATTTTAAATAGGATGAATTTTTTATATAAAATTCGAAATAAGTATGAGTTTTTATTGTTATCCCCATGCTCCCCCCCCCTCCCTCCTTTCTTTCTCTTTGTTCTGGTTATTGAGCAGGCCGGTCTAATTTTGGCCTTTATGTTTGAAAGTTCAAACCCTTGGTGTTCAGAACAAAACTCGTGGCCCGGCTTTCAGTATTTAAATCAGAACCCGGTTCTAAGATTTGAAATTTGAAACATCAACATTCAACGGTAATGTATTACGCAATAATCTTAGCTTTCTACAAGCAAAAACTTTCCCTCTCTGAATCTCCTCACAATACCCAAATAAAGCTCTGCAAGCATTTTCCCCTTTTCTCCTTTTTCATTCAAATACCTTAGCAAAATCCAGTCATTTGAAACTGTTAATTGTCTTTATCAATGGAGGACAATCTATGGCACGATCCACTTCTGCTCACCGACGTCTCTCGCCAACAGTGCAGTTCTTCTCAGTGTAAGTACAAGGTCTTTTGTTTCTATCTCTCTTAAACCCTAATTTGCTCAGTTCTTAAGTTGGATTCTCCGATTTTTGATTGAGTCATGTAGACATTTCTTCCGTTGATTCGAGTTCTCGAATTCAGGAAATGCCAAATCCAGAAGGTAATGCGCATTAGGGTTTCGAAATTTTGAGTTGAAATTGTGTTGCATTTTATGATTCATTGTCTGCTCGATGATGTGTCTTGAACTGATTTTGTAACCGAAACAGATGAATTGAAATGTGAATCGTGATTGATCAGGTGGCATTTTGGTGCACCAGAGCATGGAAATTATTAGTCCCCAAGGATTTAGCGACCTAATTAAAGGAGATAGTGGCAATGGTATAAAGAAAATTTAGATGCTTTTCCTTTGTTTTCTTAAAGATCCATCAAGATTTGGGTGATGGGATTTTAATTTGGGTAACAATTACAGGCCGCTCGATGCTGGGGTTTTCCCTAAACTCTCCTGACTTGGTAGTCTGTACTGGATCGCCGGTTATTGCTAACCAGACCATTATAGATACCCCAAAATGCTTGGAGACTGAATCTCAGAAGCAGAGGGAAGCCTCAATTGTGCTCTCACTAGAGGAAGGCATTAATGGAGTCCAAACACAAGCTTCAACAAATAGTTGCGGCTCTTCAAAATTTTCATCATTTTGGCAGTCATCAAACGAAGCTGAATTGGGAAAGGAAGCTTCTTTTGAGCTTGCCCAACAAGCAACATCACAACAGAAAATTTTGGAAGAATTGGTTCCTGTTATAAGCATCAATGTGGGATGTGAGGATACAGAGGTTGTGTACGAAGGGATAAACTATTTGGAAGATAATTGCTTCGATGGTGGGGACGTAATACGTAATGTTGATGATATTCCTGGTGGTGAAGGCTCTGCACTATACCAGACAGCACGAGTTGGGAACTTTTCGTACAAGTTTAGGTTCCTTGAGCCTGGGAGGTATACCATTCATCTGCACTTTACAGAAATAGTGTACACCAATGGGCCATCTGGGATGCGAGTTTTTGATGTTTTCCTTCAAGATGAGAAGGTAAGAAACTAAAATTAGTTCTAAATCTAAAGCACAAAATTCAGTTAAAATATTGATGAAGGCATCAGTAAAAACTCTTGTTGAGCTGCAACTTTACAACTTCAATTCTAGTCAATTTGATGGGCACATTATATGAGATGCATAGGCGGATCTATTCAAAGGGTTGGGGTGTCCATGGACACCCCTAACCCAAGGAAAAAAAAAATTTATAATATGATTTTTTTTATTTTTATTTTTTTGTATATATAT
>Ga0058701_10005527_pt1 | contig 10517 bp, 5 predicted proteins | sample AgamicOrMae_FD_97039 | JGI IMG/M metagenome (GOLD analysis project Ga0058701, IMG submission 97039) | Agave microbial communities from Guanajuato, Mexico - Or.Ma.e | ecosystem: Host-associated > Plants > Phyllosphere > Phylloplane/Leaf | place: Guanajuato, Mexico | collected 2012-06-04 | reverse complement strand
TTTTTAAAAAAAAAAAAAAAAAAAAAAAAAAAAAAAAATCGCCGAGAATTTTGTAAGAGGTTATTTTGATTGTGGAGAATAATTTATTTACGTTATAAGGTAACATATTTGGCTAAAATACATTTTAAAGTTTGTTTTATTTTTTTTTAATGACGCCGCAAGAGCTTGCCAAGGTCGGGTGAGAAAAATTGAAGGATTATGGATTTAATAGCGAAATACGCGTGGTTTGCAAAAGTCCCTTTAACAGCAATCTTTGACAAGGTAGTAGCCAATTCTGCATAAAAGAAAGGGGGAAAAATGAAAGCACCATTACAGGGTATTCAACAAGACATTCTATACAACGCGACAATCAATAACGAATGGGATTAAATAGAAAATTACGCGGATTAATAAAATGCGTTTACGGAGATTGGATTACAGAATTCAAGATCACGCTTAGTGCAAACGGATAAAAAGGAATTACAAAGGACCATTAAAGCAATTTCAAGGCATTGCATTTCGCAAAAGGACTTATTATAAATTACGTAAGGATTACAGGGAAGACTAAACCGAACTGGATGAGAGGAAAACCTTGCCAACTCGATATATTTCAGCGACTTTTCGCCGAAATTGAATTTTCTTTTCAATGAAGATGGAAACAGCAAGACAGGTTGCGGTTCACGATCTGCTACGAAAGACAAAAGAGTGAAAAACTCGGTGATGGCGTAATGAGAGCAAAATGAGATTTCACGAATCACTCTTATTGATGTGACGTCACGGAGGCAAGCAATCACTGCACGTCTGCGTTCATAACCGATAAAACGATGGTGCGCGCTGCAACCCGCACTGACAAGTACTCGAGGTACGGACGAGTACCGAGATGACAGGCGGCCAATCAGAGCCCAGCGTTAAACGCCCGCCGATGCTCTCTTCTCTCCAATCCATCAATCAGTCAAATCAAGACGAATTCAATCTAAGATCGGCGATTTAGCTTTTTAAGCCTGCGTGCCAAGATGAAATCTTAAAGGATGCTAAGAAATTTCTACCACGCCGTAAAAACTGAACACTTGTTTTAGGGAGTACTTCCCTGTTTTGGGTTTAACGGGGGTAGTAATTCGTAGTAATGATTAGGAGCTGATAATTTTTCAAGATAGACCTAAGTTCAACCATATAATTTAAAAGGTCTCAACGAGATCTTTCCATAGATGCGGTTGAACATAAGTGTATCTTGAAAAGTTATTGAAATACGTACTACCCCCGTTTAGTTTCTCACCCAAAACAGGTAAAAACTCCCTAAAACGGGTGTATCGTTTCTACTAAGCCGGCTAAAAATACTAGACTACAAAACATTATAAGTGTGAAGTACGTTTGAACAAATTTCCATAGGAGCTCTGCCCTTCAATGCAAAATTTCAACGGTAGCCCCCTTTTTTTAAAACTCTTATTCTAATTCCCCCAAAACTCATTTTTCCGCACTTTTAAAGTTTACTTGGGACCGTTTTCAGCGAGCTTTAGAGAGCTTAAAACAATAAATGCTCAATTTGAGGGTATACCCACACACTCATAGACAATGACAGCTTGGAGGTGATCATAAATTCAAAAATCACTTAAGCTATAAAAGTTACGTTTACGTCAGATGAAACGGGATCACAAACTAATACTGCCTCAGCCAAATCGTTCCCGTTCAATGTTATTCGTAAATTAAAACATTGCGGACGGAGAAGAAATTAAAATAAAGAGTTAGAAGGAGAGGGGAATAGCGAGCGCGGAGTAAGGGATTGAGATGCTGGCCGCTCGCTGTGATAAAAACAAGTATTACAAGTAATAACGAAGGAGAGAAAGAGAGGGATAGAGAGTCCGTGAGAACTGGAGTGGCCGGCCGGCCACTCCGCGCCGCTCCGGAACGGACAACGTCTCTCACTCCCGCCCGGCGCCGCTACGGGAGAGAGAGAGAGACGGCGGAGTCCCGGAGGCTGGGCTGGACCAAGGAGCATCGCGGCGGCGGCGGCGGCAGCGGGGCGACGTCGTGCAATATCTCCGCCGGCGCGGCGCGCTTGCCAGCCGACCCCGCGGCTTCGCTTACTTGTCTCTCGCTCTTGACAGCCAGCTGGTTTCCACGGGTTCACATTTCGCGGACAATCCAAGACTTCGCGAGGATTCAAATTTGGGATCAAAAGGTAAACAGGACGGCAAAGGTTGAATTTCCTATCTTACGTTCCACCTTTCGGCGGAGAGCCGAGCAGATCAAGGCACAAAGCATCTAACCTAATCCGGAAGCCCAAACGCCACTATAAATTATTTTTCCATCCAATTAAAACCAGGGTATTTCACACGACTGAAATATCCCGCACTTCTCAGAATGGGAGAATGAGGGTTCATTGGCAGTATATCTTACAGGCCAATTCTTACATCACGCGTAAAATCTACTTTGTTAACCCTTTCCTGCTGGAGTCGCTTTTCAAAACTTAAGACAAGAATTTAGGGCTCTTTAAGGTAGTAGACTAGACCTTAGTTGAGTGATCAGAATCGCTCCTTTCTGTGGCTTGCTCTTTAAACTTTAAGACATGCCAAACCCATTTCTTACAAGAAAACCCACACTGTAACCTCGTGGGGTCAATTTTGTTGCGTATGAATTTTCAACGATGATTTTGTAGGCTCTCCATAGATTACTGAATGAAGACCAAAGCCAAGTAGACGCAAATTTAGCCTCGTTGGGGGCTACTTTCACTGATTTACCCCATTCGGTGAGGTTCACTGCCCTGCAAAAAGGTTAAACTAATTGTGGTTGAAACTCGAATTTGGGGTGAAAAAAGTTGCATATTAAATTCACCCTATTTTTGGGGGTTAAATTAACCCCTAGGACGTAGAGTGGACAGTCACCGAGCTCAATTTTGAAATAAACAGGATTGAATTATTCACTGTTCTTGTGGGAAAACGCAAATATTTGCTTTTGTTTATGTGATTTTCTAGGTTTATACGCTATGTTTGAGTGATAAGAATTTTTTTAAAAAAACAATTCTAGTTTTTTCTCAAGGAAGAAAGTAGTTTACAAAAAATAAAATGTGGGTGTCGCCGACCAAACAAAGACTTAGTATTTATTACGAGGAGCAGGTCTGTTTTCTTTGATTTTATAGAATAATGAACTTAAGGTGTAGTAATATACCTATTATTGAGTATCAATAGGGGTGTACTGGGCATACATGCGGATTAATCCCACTGATGAGCGAAAGACATACTCAATGTGATGTTCAAGCGCACGGCAGCGTTCAAAGATATTATCTGTTTGGACGTCATTATTTGTGTCTCTGCTGTGTTTCTCCGCTCGTTAGAGATGGCGCTTGCGGGAGTTGGCGCCTTGCTCCGAGAAGAGAGCACTCTCGCGGAAAGTGTATCTCTCAAACAGCGACTCTCTGAGCGCAGCCTGTTACACCAAGTTATTGTGTCGAACAATCTGGACGCCACATATGTGGACTGTGCTGTTTCCCTTAGCCCCCCCCCCTCAAGGCAACGTCGAACCGTCTTTTTCATTACTGCTAGTGGGGTGAAAAATCCGATCCTGATTCTGTCAGCTAAGGAATTTATCTTTCTCTCAATTTCATGAACTTTGCAAAGTTTTGCCTGCACTATCAATTTCAGAGGTGTCACGGTACGTTATAGTCTACCCTTTGTGTTCCACTTTTCGTGGCCGAGCGATCGAAGCGAGAAACAAGGCACTTAACTAACCCTAAACTAACAACTAATCTTCACCGAGCATGCCGGTTACACCTCCTGCGGGTGCAGGTTAGCTGGCAGCCGAGAAGCAAACGGCATGAGGTTCTGTGACAGCCAAGTGGAGCGATAGCGAGACAAGGCACTAGGCACCTAACCTAAGTTTACCTAACCTTAGTTGACCTAACGTAGGTTAACATTATCTAGGTTTATCTAACCTAAGTTAACCTAATATACCTAAAGCTAACCTAGGCCAACCTAACCTACGTTAACCTAACTTTGGTTGACCTAATCTAGGTTATTCTAACCAAGGTTTACCTAATCTAGGTTAACCTAACCAAGGTTTACGTAATCTGGGTTAACCTAACCTAAGATAACCTTACGCAGTATCATATCGTCAATGCTTACACTGAAAGGGAAGGTTGGACCAAGATGGAAACATGAATACTGAACAAGGCAACCTTTGAAATGTTACTATATCGTTGCCGTTTGTGGTCTGAAATGATCCAGTTGAAGAAGTTGCGTGAAACTGGGTCGATTTCGAACCGAATAGCGCCCGCCGAATGAATCCATGGGAGGGCCGAAAAGCGATTTAGTCCGGCCCGGCCGGTCCCATTGATTAATTACGAGGATGGTCCAAGTGGGTCAGCTGGCCGGCGCGCTGCCTTCTCTTTAGGCGCATCGTGTGTTTATCGACCTTTAGTAAACAATGCTAGGCGAAAGGTCAGCTAAGGCTAAACAGGCCAACTACCAATTACTTTATTTTTAACAGACTTTCCTTCGTTTCCGATTACAAAGTTTGCAAGCTAGAATACATAAAAAAAATTCCGACGACTAGGATTCAGATCATCTAAGCAACCTTCTTTCAACCGAAAAGCGACATCCGGCAAGGCAAATGTTAGGTTAAGCTTGGTTATAAGACCTTTCTTAAAACTGCTCCGCACTCGAGCAAGGAGGAACACAACAGGTGATTTTTTTTAAATTTACAGTGTAGAAGCAGGCGGCTTTAATACCGAATGATGTGAAAGGAAATGACTTAAGCGGAGGGGCGAAGCGGGAGGGGCGAAGGGGGTTGCAGCGGTGTTGCCAAAGTTTACGACGCGACGTTTGCCCGTCATTTGTCAGCGACTTCATTCAACAATGGGATCGTGGTGTGAAATCACCGAAACCAAAGTCAAGCCCCGCCGCCTGCTATAATATATTTTTCAGACAGTAATCCAGGTTACTCCAGCTTCCCATTCGGACCATCGTCAATCCGCCACCTCATCCTACAGCCAACACCGAGAATCACTCTCTATGTGGTTAACCCATTCAATGTTCACTGACTGCTCCAGTTACTTTGCGGACTCCATTGCTGTGGTACTGACTTGCGTTGAAGTCTCCCAAAAATACTTGCTGGAATATTCGCCCGACAGTTCTCTGTAGTTGCGCACATGCACCAGGTCCCAGTGGAGGGTTCATGGGATCATGACCCCTCCCCAAAAGGTCACAGTAAAGACGAAAAAGTGCAGAGAAAACAGGGTAAAATACAGTTACTTTGACTTATAGGTTTACGAATTCCTCGAGCAGCTTGTACATTGAACAATTCCAAGTGCTTTAGTAAGAAATGTAAATGACTTAATTTATTAATGGTTCCCATTTGAGCTGGTATTGGTATCTTCGGCTTCGAACTAACCAATAACCTAATATTTGCCTGTGAGATCACAGTAAATACAAAATACCCGTTTTGGGGAATGCTATATCTGTTTAGGGTATGAACTAAAAAGGTGGTAGTACGTATTTTGGTAATTTTTCAACATAGACCTATGTTCAGCCACATCAATGGAAAGCTCTCGTCGAGACCTTTCGAATGATATGGCTGAACATAGGCCAATCTTAAAAAAAAACAAAATACGTCCTCGTTTAAGTTTCACACCCAAAATAGGTATAGGAAACCCCACAAACGGGTGTTATGTGTTTACTGTGATGCAATAATTTTTAGGCGTAATATTGGTGTTCAAACCATGGTGATGAACCCGAAGACATGTTCTTTCGGGTATTCTACTATTGAAAGCCGTCTGCGTATAGGTCTCCAGGTGAGCTTATTTGTAAAGTGACCAAAAGATGAATGAAAGAAGAACTGCCTTTGGGCCTCCCTCGGGTAGAGGTGGCTTTGGTCCTCTAATGAATGAATGAAAGGGGGGGAGGCACCAAAACGAATTTAAATCCCCTTGCGGGCGGTCCTCCCCCTCCCCCTCCCCTACCGATACCTGAGGGTGGCATCGGAACCGGAACAGGGGGAGGGGGGGAGGGGGGGCTGGAGCAGCCGCCCCAAGCCCCGGCTAGGCTCGATGCAGATGCTGGCCACTTTTATAGACGTAGCGTAGTCGAGCGGATTTTTTTTATTTTTTTATTTTTTAGAGTTGGTATTTGAGCTAAACATTTCTAGTGAAATCCCTTGTGGATGATTTTGCTTGCAAAACGAAACGGTCGTTATCTTAAGACGCATGGTTGCGGATCAAACGATATGGAAGTTATTAAACGACCATGCGATCGTCTTTGGTTCCTAGGCCATTCATTTTCACCCACATACTTCATGATATGATATTTGAATATAGGGAATTTATAAGGATTCCAGTATGGTACATTAAAAAATATCATTACTAATAAAAATGCGGTTTGGGAAAATCATATCGAGTTTTGTGCATGTTAAAAACGAGTATAACACTAATGTGGGTAGTTTTCCACATAGACATATCATATCAGACATGGTCGGCGAGAGCTCTTACAGTAAAAACTAACCCTTGTTTCAGGCAGTCCCATCCCTGTTTTAAGTACGAAGGTAAAACATCGAGGCATAGATGATTTATAAAAAAAAAACAGTAAAAACAAAACTCCGTTTTGATGAATGCTATCTGTTTTGGATGTGAAACCAAAATGGGGTGGTACGTATTTTGGTTATTTTTCAAGATAGGCCTATGTTCATCCATAGCATTTAGGTCTCGGCAACAGCTTTCGATTGATGTGGCTGAACATAAGTCTAACAAAATACGCACTATCCCTGTTTTAGTTTCATACCCAAAACAGGTACAGCATTCCCAAAACAGGGGTTCTGTTTTTACTGTGTATATCAATGAAAAGGTCGGGTTGTGAGAGCTCTCCATTGATGTGGTTATTCATTGGGGGATCATAAAAAATAACTAAATTACGATCTTATTCCCCTCTTTTACTTACAGACCTAAAATAGGCATGATGGGACTACCTGAGACAGGGGTTAGTTTTTACTATGTTCCTTCTCGAAAACTGACCAAAGCGCTTGGTGCCATGCCCAGTTTTATTACCCATGACTATAACCAAATGACTATATGACTATATTACTATGACTATAACCAAAAGAGAAATGTCATTTTCTTTTAAACTTTGCTCTCAAAATTCAGCACGAGTGTCGTTTTTACGTTCATGATCTGTCCACGCCACAACAGAGTCCCTGGAACAGCATAAAATCTCAATTTCTACTCGACCAAGTCCGCCTCGAACCTTAATTGCGCAGGTCATTCTTTATTTAAATCAAAAACACAAACATCTTTTCTGAGAAACTGAGAGCAGATTGGTATCTCAGCCACGGCGGCGTATCGTCACGGCGCGGCTCCCGATCCGAGATGCACCTTGGTCCAGTCAGGACCTTTGTCCTTAGGGATGGAGGTGTGGGGGGGTGGGGGGTGAGCACACCTGAGCATTTTTATTCGGAAATGTCCCCGAATCATTACCTGGCCTGGGTCTATCTTGGGGAGGTGGAAGGGGGGGGGTCACCCCATCAGACACTTTGGCACCTCATGCCAAGTTGTAAACGCTTTGTCCCCGCGCGGCCAGAGGGCGTCACTGGGCGGTCGGCCTGGCCGCTGGCCATTCCGGGGCTCGTAAAAATTTCGGGTCTCCCGTCTTGTGTCGGCGCGGTGGCTGGCGACGGATGTCCCGTGAGAACACTCAAACTTGTTGACCGTTCCGCCGGGAAGGTAAACCGCGGAAGGCCATCTTCGATCAGAGAAGCGCACCTTGTATGAGAAGGACCGCGGGCACGGACGGCAAAAGTCGATCATACCGACGAATGTCGACGATCCCATGAGGTACGAGGAATCGAACATGGGCTACGACTGTGCTCAGAAATAGCCTAATACGGAGGTATGAACCCTGGCTGCATTCAAAGATTCGAAGACGCGGTGACATCATTTCGTGGGCACAATCGGTAGCCAAAGAAATATTTAAAAAGAACAGTCATTGCTGATAAGGAAGAATGCCTGTTTGAGTGGGAAGGTAAAACGCACGCTTAGAGCCTGTGCTGTGAAACACTGATTATTTTGTGACCACCGTGTCACAGAAAATTCATTAGAATTTTCACTAAAAAAACAGTAAAATTCGCTAGTTTTAGAAAAAATATTGGATTTAGTAAAATTTTACTTATGATGAAATTCATCGACTTGTAATGTCACTGGTAATCAGTGAAATTTTTAGTGAAAACCAGTAGAAAAACGCTTATTTTAAGAAGAAAATACTGATTTACAATTAAATTTCGCTCGTTTTAGTGAAATTTCATAACTTGTCAATGATTTTTCGTCAGTCAGTGACAAAATGCTGGTTTCCAATAAAATTTACTCGTTTAAGTGAAATTCCATGACTTTTCAATGAATTTTTAGGCGCAATCGATTTTCCAGCCACACGCTGGTGACAGAATATTAACTAAATTTAACTGATTTTGGCTAAGCGTGCGAGACAAACCGAACATCTTGGTTAATTTTTTAGCGACCCATCAATAACCATCAAGCACACCTTACAAGCCATTTTACTTAAACCATAACAGCCCAAAGTATTTAGAGTGAAATCTAGCTTAAGAGAAATTAGAGTGATTTTTTTCCACTAATATACGCAATTTTAAGCTTTGGAAAATGCGTAAAAGATTAAATTTCAGGTTTCCAATGGGGTGATATTATTTAAATTGTGACAATTCTGAACTGAAAAGATCCTCTAAAATAAATGTTTCTGTTTCCGAACGGCATCGCTGGGCGGAAGTGGGTTAGTCCCGCTTCGCCGCGTAGTAAGCTGCATCAGGCTTAAACGTCTAGTGACCAAAGCCGTTCCGCTTGCACTACCGAAGGTAGGCGCAAAGAAATCATCTTTGAAGCTGGACAAGACCTAATAAATATCGGCAAGGTGTAAAGGGTAGGTCTACTCGGAGGCGGTGCATATAGGCCGAAGATGAATAAATCTCCCGTCCGTTTTAGCGGCGGCTGCGGCGGCGGCGGCGCGAGCAAGCAAAGTCATGGTTTCGTACAACTTACGAGGCAAGCCGTCCGCAGCGCGGAGCGGCGCGTGTTGTACACGACTGAACTAATGAAGCGTGTAGCTTGCGCCGCGCTCGTCCGGCCGATTGCTTCATTTGCTTTCAAACGGCGATTGGAAAGCAACAAACCGGACGCCTCAGGCTCCCTGCGTCACTGACACACAAAAGCCTGTATCTGAACCTCACTTACCCCTATACGACAAGCTAAACTCAAGCCCTGCACAGTAAAAACTACACTCTAAACTTGAATCAGTGAGATTCTCTGAGATTCACACTCTTAGCTACAGTGACCCAGGTGCAACTGGGAATTTCAGTGCCGTGGCACTGGTCATTCAGTGAAGTTTAACTGGTTTCCAGTAAATTTTCACGGGTTTTCAGAGGAATTTCACTGAATTTCCAGTGGGACTCCACTGAATTTTCCAGTGGCACCTGGGTCACTGGTAACCAGTGACCTTTCACTGGAAATCCACGAAATATCAGTCGATATAGCACCACTGAAAAAATTCAGTGAATTTTCACTGAAGCTCAGAGTGTTTCACTGATTCAAATTTAAACTGTAAACCTTGTTTTAGGTGGTCTTACACCTATCCTAAGGTGAAACAAGGGGAGAGCTTGATTCAGCTTTTTTAAAAAGATAAACCTTTCAACGAGCATATCAATGAAAAACTCTCGTCGAGAGCTCTCGATTGATATGGTTATTCATGTGGGTATCTTTAAAAATAACTAAATTTTCTCGTGTTTTACCTTCATGCCTAAAACAGGGGTTAATTTTTACTGTGTGGAACTAAAACGCAAAGTTTTCTTGCTGAATGGATTAAGGAAACGTGTGAATAAAAGATCTCACTACTTCCGGAAATAGCCAGCCTAAAGCCGATTAGCCGGCTAATATCGGGCATCTCCGCGGATTATCGAAGAAGGTATTTTCTCGCCTTGATCAAAGAACGGATAATCTTTCAATAATGGAGAGTGTAATGAGAGAATCAACGAACCCATGGAGAAAAGGACATGGATATAGTAACCCAACTTTTCCTCAGCCATGAATATCTTGTTGCTCCGACGAAAGATTTAACTGTCGATGAGAATTCGTTCATGCAACCAAACATTTAGCTAGCAGACACCACAACGTATGTATGGCTAAGGCTGGTTGTCGTGACGATCTTCCAAAGGATACAGGATTCAGGTCTACAAAGTATAGTAAAAAACATTGGAGTTAAAACACATGCACCAGGAAGAAACTTCAACCACGGCACAAATTCTTCTAATTGTAAGCAAAATTTAACATTTTAGGTTAGGTTTATTACCAAGCTGTTGCTTGTATCTCACTAAAACCAGGCTTGAACAAAAAAAAAAACACGGTATTAAAGGTTTTGTTATACCAACAAAATCATTTGTTAAAATAGGGATAGCAAAAATTTTTTGTTACAACTACAAAATGTTAGTTCTATCAACAAAACGTTTGGTTGCTGCAGCAAAATTTTTGGTTGCAGCAACAAAAAAGTTATTTGTTGTCCCTAGTT
>Ga0058701_10005526_pt1 | contig 10517 bp, 10 predicted proteins | sample AgamicOrMae_FD_97039 | JGI IMG/M metagenome (GOLD analysis project Ga0058701, IMG submission 97039) | Agave microbial communities from Guanajuato, Mexico - Or.Ma.e | ecosystem: Host-associated > Plants > Phyllosphere > Phylloplane/Leaf | place: Guanajuato, Mexico | collected 2012-06-04 | reverse complement strand
CATTTCTCAAGTGAGTTGAGTGTCTTAAAATTGTTTTCTTTCGCTTTTGTAGTTATCTTAGATCGATTTGCAGTTTTTAAGTTTAAAATGAAGATTTAATTAACTTCAAAGAACGCTTTGAGCTGACAAATGCGAATCGGACTGACAATCAGCAATTCGTGTGATATAACTGCGAATAGACCAAAACTTGTCGCATCACCCTTTTCTTGGAAATTCTTTTTCTTTTTCCTCCTATTTTTTTAAAGTTTTTAATAAATAATAATATTTTAAGAACGTGTTGAATGACTTAAGAAGCAAATCGGTCGTAAAATGAGCGAGGCAAGCACCTTCAACAAATATAAACGGGAGGGGGGCATTCGATAGCGCCAAAAACCACAAGCGCCAGTCCGTAACCGCCAAACGAGAAAAGTCGCAAACGCTAAAGTTCGTATAGGTTAGGTTAGGTCAAGTTAGGTTAAGTTAGGTTAGGTAAGGTTAGTATTGCGGTTAAGACCTTTGGCGTTTGCGACTTTTCTCGTTTGGCTATTACGGATTGGCGCTTGTGGTTTTTGGCGCTTATGACAGCTGCCCAACGGGAGGTAATTGGTCCTGCTCTCAGGCGAGTAGTATAGCATAATCCCACGCCGTAGCATTGATATTGGTTCTTTGAGACAAGGCATTTAATGCCATTTGTGCACGCCCGTAATTTGTGAAAATCACTTAATCATGCTAGAGATGAAGTTTACACGGGTCTGGACCCAGGAGCCCAACCTTCTTTTCACACCGAAAGAAGGTAAGTTCTCTGCATTCCGGAGATGAGTCACCACGCCGGAATCCCCACAGCATTTTTCTACCTTTTAGATTGCATTTTCTACCTTTTGTGTTTTATCCTTGGTTCAACCTTTCATCACGACCGCCTAGGTTAGATTGTGCCTCGCTCCGCTGCTGTTCCTGGTGCGTTAATCAAGGTCAGTTCTATTCGCACGCCAATGTTAATGGAAGGGAGACTTGTAATGCACGAAAAACCAGTAACTTAATGCATTTTAAGTGGGAAGTGATTTGAACGCACGGAAACCAACCTTATACATTTTGAAATGGGGCAGCGTGTGAATAGTCACTTCGATCAATTAATTATGCTTGATATTCATTACTTTTGTTGTAACTGTGGCCTAGAAGTAAGCTACTTTATCAGACTTGTCAACAGTTTGTTATATTATGTTAGGTTAGGTATGCCTCTATCCTCTAGTGGTAACGGTAGATCACTTTTGTAGTAACTGTGGCTTAGAAGTAAGCTACTTTATCAGACTTGTCAACAGTTTGTTATATTATGTTAGGTTAGGTATGCCCCTATCCTCTAATGGTAACGGTAGATCACAAAAGGTAGAGAACTGGACTCGAGGTTGCGGTCTTTGTCGCAGAGCCGCTTAATTAGGGCGATTAGCCAGACAATCGACAGCTGCCTTGGCAGATACATCGGCGCTAAACGCTCTCCACAAGTTTGTGACAAAACAGCATGTTTTTGTGCTCCATTCAGGTTTCCCATCCCCTTCTCCCCCCACCACTCCTCCCCCACCACTGTTCCCCCCACCATCGCCTCTCTTCCCCCCACCACGCCGAATGTCGGCACGCATCAAAAGAGCATTAGCTTATTCGGCCCAGGTATAGACGAACGCGGCCTCTGAGGGTTGCGATCAGGGGCCTGCGAGAACCGCCTCTGCCCGATTGACATTTCGGCCAGACCACACAATGTGCGTATGCCTTCATTCGGCTAATGAAGAGGGGTCTATGAAATCCAAACTTGCGCGCTGTTTGTCAGATTGCTGCAGTCCGTTCAGCAAATAGACCCTCACGAACCTCCTGAAACCGTTCGAGTGGGATCCACTCTTCCAGGTCGGAGCACTGTCTTTGATTTTCAAGTGTTTTAGTAGAATGGTGTAAACTTGAAAGGTAGAATTTTCCGCCTCATGGGTTCTAACCTGAATCTTTCTTTATTCATCTCACCGCGTAGGTAAGCTTAACCTAGGTTGTGCCTTGTGCCTTCGCCACGTTCCGGTCGACTGCAGCGCTGCGCAAAATTAGGCTACCAAGCTTGATGGCGCTTACTGTTTAAAGACCGTAACTGCCGCTTGTTATTAGCAGCAATTTGATAACCGTCTATTCCACCTTGGTTAATGAAGGTTAGGTTACATACCTTGTACCTCTATCACTCAATACTATGGTAAAACCTGATGCTGCCACTCAGCAGTGAAAGTCGGCAAAAAGTCGCCTGACTATTTACGTGCTCTGAGTCTAGTCCCGCTCGTCATTCAAGTGCAGAAACTCAAGAGAAAAAAAAGCGCTAGTGCACTTTCAAAGAAAATAATGCACTTTTTCATTCCAAACTCCAGTCACAGCCCCAATGAAGTATCCCCCCACCCCAGAGATCCTGATCAAACCCTTGTAACATTGGATAACCCTGGCTAGTGAAGCCGACATAACCTCGCTTTTGTACCGGGTGTACAATACTATCCAACAATATGGCACAAGGCAAGCATACGTAATTTGCATAGGAAGTGGGGTTCGCAGGCCGAGGACCCTATAGGGCCCGACCGGGCTCGACCCGGCCGTCACTTCTCTCAGCTGCTGTGAGTCCTTACGCTCACTGCTCTGGTTTTCTGTTTGGACAGATTAATATCCCTGGTATCTCCCCTCCTGATCTTTCGCTCGGCGTGACTATGTTTTCGGCGATCTCTCACCCGCGCTTTTATCCGCCCGCCAGATCCGGGATGATCCTGGGAGACGAGTGTAGGACGTCAACAAGTAGCTACTTATACAGATTGATTCTGCTTGTTAACTTAATGGGGGATAGAGATTTTACGTTGATGAAGTGTAGACGAATTTTCAAGTACAGTTTTTTGGGGGTTAAAAATTGATTTTCATTTCTTTGTTAGTGCTCTTTAAATTTTTTATGTCATTGATTCCTAGTGTGCTGTTTTTTTTTGTTTTTCTTTTTTTTTTGTAAAATGAAAAGTATATAATATTGGGGTATTGCTATTGATCCGATATGCATGAATATAGGGAGACTTGAGCACACTTAACCAACCTAATACATTTTAAAAGGGGGGTGACTTGAACGCACGGAACCGCCGAACCTGATACATTTTGAATGGGGCAGTCGGCTCAATAGACACTCCCAAAATATTGACAGTAATTTTAGGTAAAAGAATAGTCTTAAGAAAATTCTCATTTAGCTATCTGAAAAATCATTTTGCAGAAAATGAGATGGTCTTTTCCGCAATAAAAATTTATATCGTAAGACCCGAACTCGCGCTCGAAAGTTGCGAATTTAGGGGCAGTTCTAATTTAAGGACACTAACATGGCTTTCATAGGGAAACGAATTTGCTATGTTATTGCAGTTGAAACAGTTGTATTTTTTTTTTTTTTTACAAAGCACTATTAAACTTATTTGTTTTTCCGAAGTGACTGTTTACACGTTGCCCCATTAAAAAATGTATTAGGTTGGTTTCCATGCGTTCAAGTCACCTTCCATTTAAAATGCATCAGGTTGGTTTCCGTGCGTTCCAGTCCCCCTTGTATTAACATAGGCGTGCGAATAGAACTGACCTAATTTTTTTTTAATGGAAATAAATATTTTTCGTGATGAAATTGTACAGGAGTGCTGCAGGGTTGCGCGAAATATCCCCATCAGTACCCCTCCGTGTGTGTTCGCATCCGACCAACTGCGGGCGAGCGATCGGACTGGTACCACTGATTTTACGTCTTAATGCCGGCACTGACATTAATATAGATTCTGACGTGAACGGGCTCCGGCTAAAGCATTCAACCGCACGAACATCGCCAAAAAGATTAAAAATTGAGGTCTCAATGTTCAGCATTATGTAGTTGAGTGTGTTTGGTGAGTCTGTTTCGAAGACAAACCGGTTAGCAGGTTCAATATTTCTTTTAAGTGTGTACTTACAGTTGTATTGCCATGACGGAATAAAATTGCGCACTCGGTTTTAGGGGTTGCACTTATTTACCTTAGGGTTCCACCCTTGGTTCAACTTCTCAACTTATCCCGGAAAGTTGAGAGGATGCGAGAACCTATTCACGTAGGTTAAGCAAAACATGATAGGTTAAGTGCCATATTCTTGGCTTCACCACCGCGGGTATCTCCATAAGCCTGGTACTGCTTACTTCTGAGCCTACCGCCGAGAAGTACAGTACACAGTAAAAACAGAACCCCCGTGGTGGAAATGCTATACCTGTTTTGGGTAAACTAAAACCTGGAAGAGTGCGTATTTTGGTAATTTTTCAACATAGGTTTATGTTCAGTCACATCAATGGAAAGCTCTCGCCGAGACATTTCGAGTGATATAGCTGAACATAGGCCTATCTTGAAAAATGACCATAATACGCTCTACTCCGTTATTTTTCGAGATCCACCTATGTTCAGCCACATCAATGGAAAGCTCTCGCCGAGACCTTTCGAGTGATATGGCTGAACATAGGCCTATCTTGAAAAATGACCATAATACGCTCTACTCCGTTATTTTTCGAGATCCACCTATGTTCAGCCACATCATTGGAAAGCTCTCGCCGAGACCTTTCGAGTGGTATGGCTGAACATAGGCCTATCTTGAAAAATGACCATAATACGCTCTACTCCGTTATTTTTCGAGATAGACCTAAGTTCAGCCACATCAATGGAAAGCTCTCGCCGAGACCTTTCGAATGGTATGGCTGAACATAGGCCTATCTTGAAAAATGACCATAATACGCTCTACTCCGTTATTTTTCGAGATAGACCTAAGTTCAGCTACATCAATGGAAAGCTCTCGCCGAGACCTTTCGAGTGATATGGCTGAACATAGGCCTATCTTGAAAAATGACTCTAATACGCTCTACTCCGTTATTTTTCGAGATAGACCTAAGTTCAGCCACATTAATGGAAAGCTCTCGCCGAGACCTTTCGAGTGATATGGCTGAACATAGGCCTATCTTGAAAGATGACCATGATACGCTCTACTCCGTTATTTTTCGAGATAGACCTAAGTTCAGCCACATCAATGGAAAGCTCTCGCCGAGACCTTTCGAATGATATGGCTGAACATAGGCCTATCTTGAAAAAATACCATAATACGCTCAACTCCGTTATTTTTCGAGATAGAACTATGTTCAGCTACATCAATGGATAGTTCTCGCCGAGACCTTTCGAATTATATGGCTAAACATAGGCCTATCTTGAAAAATGACCAGAATACGTACCACCTCCGTTTCGGTTTCTTACTCAAAACAGGTATAGCATTCTCCGAAACGAGATTTCGGTTTTACTGTGTATGTGCTATCAAACTTTGCGACCATGTATACGTGAGGTCAACTGAGGTTTGCTATGCCTTAGGACTCATTGTATTAGAATCGAAAGATGGGACGAAAGTGGTGGAATGGCTAACCTCTCAATAGTGAGCAAAAAACAACAAACTATGTGACCTTTTTGTTTATTTTGCTGAGGCCTCTGGAAGACCCAGAGTTTCTGCTTACTCATTTCATAGGACAGCTGAAGAGGAGAGCTCTTTGACCGTAAAATCTTCCAGTAGCCAATCCATCGAGAATCCATGGACCATTCGTGGAGAATGCATTCATATCACATGTCATAACCGTGTCATCCGTCCTTAGCACAAGATGGATCAGAGCTGATTCCGTACTTCCGCTTTTCACCAAATATGTTATCACGAGCTGAAGCCCTGCTTCCCATATCACAATAAAAACTCGAACACAAATATAGAACTGTCCGATAATGAGCTAAAGGCAGACCTAAGTTTCTAAATTGTCAACATTATTTTACCTCCCCAAAAACTTAGATTTTTATAACGAAGTGATTATTCACACGCTGCCCCATTTAAAATGTTACAGGTTGGTTTCCGTACGTAAGTCTCCCTTGTATTAGCTTACGCGTACGAATAGGACTGACCTAAAATGTATTAGGTTGGTTTCCGTGCGTTCAAGTCACCCTTGTATAAACTTACGCGTGCGAAGTGAACTGACCTGTAAAGTATTAGGTTGGTTTCCGTGCGTTCAAGTCACCTCCCATTATGCATTAAGTGGTTTCCTTGCGTTCAAGTCTCCGTTGCATCAACATAGGCATGCAAATAGAACCGACCCTTTTGAAACTGTCAGTTTGTATGTAAAAGATCGAAAAGAAGATTTAAAAAAATCATTTGAACTGGAAGTAGGTGCGCCGAGGATATTGGATTTGTTGAGAACATGTTTTGTGTTGCGGAGTAGATAGCCTCCGGGAGAGAGGCGTTAACTTACTCCCGCGGTGTGCGCTCATTCGTGGGTTGCATGAAACAAGCATCTCTCATTGGTGGGATGCAAGAGTGACGTGGCAGTTGACGTCTCTCTCCCTGTGAGGCTCTCTATTGCGGAGGACTTGGCTTAGGATTCAAAGACGTCAAACTCATGCAGTGCCCCGCATCTCATGGGCTCGGAGACAGGCCCAAACAGTGAATAGGCATCGTGGCGAACAGCCATGTTCAGCGTGGTTGCCTATACGCGCATTATCGGTATAATCGACATTCAGCGTTGTCACTTAAACAAGTGCTTCGAGAGTTCGCTCGTTGGCGGTCTTGCGTACAAGTCTCCGAGGAAGATTCCGACAGTTGCCGAAAAAGGTAACCGGGACGGTAAAATCATTATTGGCTTCTATTCTTATAGCAGAGCACGTCATCAAAGCAACCTGCTTCAAAGCATCGCCGCCCTCTAAAATTCGCCGCCGACGGTGACCGGCTTATGCAAGTTCCAACACGCTCAGCGCAACAGATGTAACCTTGTGGTAGACGCCCTTCCCTGAGGAAATTGTGCCCCTAGAGGAGAGTCGAAACATAATATTTTCTCGTCGAAGGAGCTGAACTGTACGGGGGGCATTCGATAGCGCCAAAAACCACAAGCGCCAGTCCGTAACCGCCAAACGAGAAAAGTTGCAAACGCCAAAGTTCGTATAGGTTAGGTCAAGTTATGTTAGGTTAGGCTAAGTTAGGTTAGGTTAAGTTAGGTTGGGTAAGGTTAGTATTGCGGTTAAGACCTTTGGCGTTTGCGACTTTTCTCGTTTGGCGGTTACGGATTGGCGCGTGCGGCGTTGGCGCTTGTGGTTTTTGGCGCTTATGACAGCTACCCGACTGTACGACTTATTACGCGTCTAACTATTGCCTACGACATACTGTATAATATTCTGTGTACTTTATGATGAGCTCATGCATTCCGTCACTTCGGTTTGAGTTGTGTTCCTGCTCTAAAAATCTTTCAAAACTGAAATATTTTGCCAAATATGCTGTGAATATACTGCGTTATACAGTACGTTGATGGGAGGGGGGTGACTTTTGTCGCGAGGTTGCCATAAAGAGGAAAGAGTTTAGGTTTTTTATGTACCAAAACACAAAATATCGCGACCGGGCAATTGAATGACCCGGGAAAGAAAAGGAAATTGCCGGAAATTTCGCCAAGGAAGGAAAGTCTGGGAATTTCCATTCAATTATGTTATTTTGGAAAAAGAAAAATAGCAAAGTCCGTTCTGCCTCTTTTCTTTCCTTCTTCAAGGAAAAACATTTTTTTAACAACTTACAAAATATATCTCTTAAACTGTATTTCTTTGGTAGGAGGGTCCAAATACAAAAGAAGCTTAATTTTAGTTTGAATTTGCTTTTGAAATTTCGTGAATTTTCGGCAAAAGAGACCCGGAAAAACCGGGAATTGGGAAATAGGAAATAGCTGGACACCCTGATAAAATGCAACCTTTCAAATTTACGATAGTATAGTTTCTTGACCTTGCCTAAAATTCGTCAACCCGAAAAAGAAGATAGGCCTTTGCGAGGAAGGCAAGTCCAGCCCTAGTTGACCGCCGTGTGCGTACGGAGGGGAAGGTGAGGCTCGCCGGAGGGGAAGGCACAGGTAAGAGCACCCGGGGGGGGGGGGCGGATCGAGGACCAGGCCTTGATCTCGCTGGACCTTTAGAACCTCATTCTCGTGTTCCACCTTGAGTGAGGAGGGTGCGCTAAGGTCAGTCGATCCGTCCGCGAACATTGTGAAGTGCGATAAATGGTGTGTCGGTCAACTCGAGTGTTGTTTTCTTAGTGACAAAAGTGCAACATGGCGGCTCTGTTTGTTTTTGTGGCTTTCCTCGCTGTCTGCACAGCGAAACGTTCTTTTATTACTGACGAATCTGACGAGAAGATTGAGCCACTCTTCTGGTAAGTTGTTTACACAACGAAAGTCATTAGGCAAAGGTGAACTCTGAAATAACAAATCACTTCCCAGATTATTTTATTCGGCAGAAATGACTGTTTTCATTGCCATTTGTTTCGATGACGTTTCGGATATGCGAAATGTAAATTAACTTTACGCAATAGCTTTGTTATGGGAAGCTTCATATACGTGATAAAACTACATAATACACTCCTTACAAGTACAATCTTTGTATACTGGTACTTTGATATCAAATACATTTATTTAAGCTTGTCATTGAATGACATAAACCAAGCCTTTCTTTCATTTAAATGTGGAAATCTATGCCATGGTTTAGAATGTCAAGGTGCCATTAGATTCGCAATCGTGCGTCAACTCTTCATCACAAAAAAATATCATGTACCAAACGTGGCGGTAACATTTAAAAAATCTGAGATGAAAAAACCCGCCAGTCTCCATCGAATGAATACCAACGAAGACAAACTAGTGCGAAAGAAATCAAAGCCAGTGTCCGCACTATTCTTCATTTGTATCACGGAGAAAATGAATTTGTTGCCTCAACAAAATGTTTTGTTAATATAGCCTGAGCAAACCAGAATTGTGATGACGGTTTCACTTGTTACGGCGATAACTGTAATTGTTGTAGTAATGATTCATGTATTTATAACAATTGAATGTCAGGCAGCAATTTTGGTTTGCTGTGGCTGTAGTAATAACACGTTTCGTTGGGGTAACAAAGTCATTTTCTCCGTGTGTGTAGAATTAATTACCTTACATATGTTAACGATTGTCTTTCTGTTGTTACAGGTCCACAAATCTAAACAACATCCCTTCAGGCGATAGCGCTGTAAGTGTACTTGCTATTACAATTTCTTACCTTTTTAACATTATATATAACCGAATCGCACGATTATCGGAGATACATCAGTATTTAGAAATCGCAAAATAGTGCTATTGTTATAAAACCCATGGTTCCATTTGCTCGCTTTTCGGTATAAATAAGTTATCTTTGCGAATATAATGCCCGTCCAACATTCATATTAACGAATTTCGTTTATCGAATATCAAGTAATAAAAACAAAGAATTGTAAATTAAGTCATCCGATATCAACTACAGTTGTGATTCAATATCAGTAACTGATATTAAATCACGAAAATGCTAATAAATATCAAGGAAAATTTTTATCGTTTTTAAATGTTGGGCTGTTTAACGAACTATCTCACGTCTTACTTACCGGTATATTTTTTTAATTTTGTGGTAGAATTATTAACCGGTAATTTGATTTGATTTCGCGACTCGTCAGATTTTATTGTGAATAACTAAAATAACCGCTTTAGATAACTTTGCTTGTAATGCATGATATTCGAGATGAGCAATATCCGAAGATGAGAGTAATTGTAAGTTTACTTCTGCCGGTTAAAAAGCTCGGCGTGCTTAAATTTAACAGCCACGAAGCCTTGAATCACGAAGAAAAAGAATCTCTACTATACAAGAGGGATATGATCAATATTCCATCGAAAAATAACGTTTTCTCGAATTTTCGACGAGTTTTCTTCAAAGATTGATATTTTGTCAAAAAAAATGATTTTGTTCGTGTTTTTTTCCAAATTTTCAATGAGTCTTTGCTAACAAGATCAATATTTCATGAAAAAATAATGTTTTCTCGAATTTTTGATCAGTTTTTTTCTTGAAAAGGCGACAACTGACACTAGATTTTTTTAGATGCCATTATCGTTTCTTTTGAAGAGGATTTTCTTTGACGAAAAGGTATTTTTCTTTCCATCCAAAAATCTGCTTAACACAAAAGATGTTTTAATAACATTTGGGATTTTGCGTAAAATTTCCAATTATGTGAAATTGGAATGAATAATATTTAATATCTGATCTCAACGAAAGAACCCGTATTCGTGTTCAGTAAAACTTTTTAAAAATCATTTCGAAAAGTTATCTTTTTAAAATCAATATTTATGATAAAAACGCTCATGATCCTCTATCAGACCATTTGTAAGTTAATACTCCCCCGACAGTCTTTTTAAAATACATTATAGCCTTTTTACGTGCGTTGAACTCTCCCCCATGTAACTGCGTTCTTGTCATTTGCCGAGCGTTGAAGTCTCTCAGTGTAAATGAATGTCCTGTCAATAGCAATAAAACTCTTGTAAAGAAAACCTTTCGCCGCATAAAAACGCAAAATCATCATAAATCCATTAAATTGATTAAAAAAAAAAAAAAAAAAAAAAAAAAAAAAACAAAAAAAAAAACAAAAAAAAAATAAAAAAAAATCACCTTAAAAAAAAAAAAAAAAACAAATAAAAT